>Ga0082212_10005893_pt1 | contig 16602 bp, 16 predicted proteins | sample TergutNt197P3_FD_71548 | JGI IMG/M metagenome (GOLD analysis project Ga0082212, IMG submission 71548) | Neocapritermes taracua P3 segment gut microbial communities from Petit-Saut dam, French Guiana - Nt197 P3 | ecosystem: Host-associated > Arthropoda: Insects > Digestive system > Gut ... | reverse complement strand
TGACGTTAGGCCGTTACAGTCGTGGATTGCAGCGGTTGAGCATGAGCTAGCGGAGACTTCATTAGCTGCGCAACCCCCAGCGTAAACAAGAATGACCAAGAAATGAATAGGCGAGTGGCATTTGTAGCTTTTGGCTATTCAAAGCTATTGCGACCTGTTCTGTTTTCCCGCGACCCAGAACAGATTCATGAACTGACGATCAAGGCGTTAGCCAGAGTTGGTTCACTTGCACCGATACGGGCATTGCTTAAGCTGTTAATCGAAACCCAAGGCTGCGCTACTACGGTTGCTGGGATAAAGTTCCCCAATCGGATTGGCCTTGCCGCTGGACTAGATAAAGACGGCTTAGCAACTCGGGCTTGGAACAGTCTAGGGTTCGGGTTCGCTGAACTCGGGACGGTAACCGCTTTAGCGCAGCCAGGAAATGAGAAACCGCGCATCTTTCGCGCCGTTTCGTCAACTGCTTTGATAAATCGTATGGGTTTCAATAATGCAGGCGCTGCACAGCTAGCAAAGACCCTGCAACGATACGGAATTGCGCGAGGCAATCTGAAAGCTGGAATCCCGCTCGGAGTGTCAATCGGGAAAAGCAAAATAGTTGCTGTTGCCGACGCTATTGAGGACTATTTGACATCTTTTTCCATATTGGCTGAGTATGCCGACTATTTTGCGATCAATGTTTCTAGCCCTAACACTCCTCAGTTACGCAGTCTGCAAGATGGGGAACATTTCGCCCCACTGTTGCGGGCGCTGACGCAGCAGTCGCGGCAACTTGCCGAACGCGAAGGTGTTTCTCCGGTTCCGATCTTCATCAAGATCGCACCTGATCTGAGTTGGAGCCAACTTGACGACGTAATCAGCAACGCTACAGAGCATGGAGCTGACGGGATAATCGCCACCAATACCACTTTGGAAAGGACAGGGCTGGTAGCCAACGATGAGCGGCTCCGTGAGCAAGCAGGCGGGCTATCCGGAGCTCCGCTTACCGCCAGAGCTGTCGAAATCGTACGTTATATCGCCGAACACACCCAGCTTCCAGTTATTGGATGTGGTGGAATCATGAGTCTTGACGATGCAAAATCTATGTTTGATGCAGGCGCGGAGCTGATTCAGCTTTACACTGGGTTTATCTTCAAAGGCCCTGCTTTGACGATGCAGCTAAATTCAGCAGATAGGAGCCGAATGTGACCACCTACTTCAAACGACTACGAGCAGTAGTGCTTGAAAAAGGGCCGCTGTGTGTGGCGGTTGACCCGCATCCGTCGTTATTGAAGGCTTGGGGGCTGCCGGTGTCCGCGAGCGGGGCTGAGAAGTGTGCGCGTCATTTGGTGAATGTGCTTTCAGAGCAGGTTGCCGCGTTCAAACCGCAGTCAGCGTTCTTTGAAATGTATGGTTCGGCAGGGATTGCGGCTTTGGAGCGCGTGCTGGCTGACATCAACCAAACTGACGCGATCAGCATCCTAGATGTGAAGCGCGGCGACATCGGTTCTACGATGGAGGCATATGCTGCTGCCTATCTCGCCAAAGATGCCCCGTTGGCGGCAGACGCAATCACTATTTCGCCCTATCTGGGTTTCGGTTCGCTGCTGCCAGCGATAGAAGCTGCATATCAAAATGACCGCGGCGTCTATGTGTTGGCTCGTACTTCTAATCCTGAAGGAGCGGATGTCCAGTTGGCGTTGAATCAGGATGGTTCAGTCGTGCAAAACATAATCGATGCCGCTACCGAGATGAATCGGGATTCCGCAAACCGAGCAATCGGGCTGGTGGTAGGCGGCACTCATCGCAGTTTAGGTTGCGACTTGTCCGATTTCAACGGCTCAATTCTGGTGCCAGGTATCGGTTTTCAAGGCGGGAAGATGGAGGATCTTCCTGCTATCTTTGGTGATGCAGTTGAGCACGTATTAGCTGTTGTTGGTCGAGGTTTACTATCCGTAGGGCCCGATGCCCAAGCCTTGCGTACCAAAGTCTCAAAATTAATAGGGTAAATACAATTACCAATAAGCTAAGGGCAACGATTGGAAGGTTTAGACCAAGACTCTAACCCCTGACCCCCGAACTGGAGAACGTAGTGACTATTCCGAGGTTATCCGCACAGGAGCTAGCAAATGCACGGCAGGCTGCAACAGCCGCAAGGAGAAAGCGGGCAGATTTCAAACAACAAATTCGATCAGGGCAACTCGCTTTCACACCTGCACTTGAACAGGCAGGTGCTGATGCTGCGCTTTCGCAACTTCGAGTTACCGATCTCCTCAAGGCATTGCCTCGGGTCGGGGAACGTAAGGCGGCAAACATCATGGAGAGTTTGAACATTGCGCCCAACCGGCGGATACGTGGTTTAGGGAGATTGCAGATCGAAGGTCTCAAGGCTGAATTCGGTGAGCGGTGATTTAACTGTCATTTCTGGCCCTGCCGCTGTCGGTAAGGGCACCTTGGTGGCTGCGCTGCGTAAACGAAATCTGGAGATTTTCGTGTCGGTTTCTGCTACAACCCGGAGACCGCGTCCTGGTGAGATCGATGCGGTTCACTATCATTTCGTCTGTGATGCTGACTTCGATCAGTTGATCGCTGACGATGAGTTGCTGGAGTGGGCGCTGGTGCATGAAACTACGCGCTACGGCACCCCAAAGGCTCCGGTACTGGAGGCCATTGCAAACCGACGGCACGCGATCTTGGAGATTGATCTGCAAGGGGCACGTCAGGTGCGTGAGAAAATGCCGGAGGCAAGAACTATCTTCATAGCGCCACCAACCCCTCAGACTCTGCTGAAGCGTATGCGTAAACGCGGTACGGAGTCTGAGGCCGAGATTGAAATCCGAATGCAAACTGCCGCCTACGAAATCTCCTGCCAGGATGAGTTCGACCACATCGTCATAAACGACGATTTAGAACAAGCGGTACTGGAACTGGAAGCCCTCATCGGTCTGCGTCCACCCGCTGGTTGCCTCCGACCCGTTGGTTGAGTGCCAGCAGAATGCTGGCGTATCGAAACCGCGCACGCGGGTTGAGTGCCGATCCTAAGATCGGTGTATCGAAACCAAGGGTAATGGCATTAGCCTCTGCCTTCACATGTGATTTCGATACGGAGCCTGCGCTGCGCGCGGTCGCAACGTCGCAGCATTCGAGTTCTGGATGACTAGATTGACAAACACCAGGTTTGCCTACAATCGACAGACCGGAGCCGAATTGGTAACATTGGTAGGTCTTAGAGGTTTCACCACTTTTCGAGAAAGTATTAGCTTGAGCATTCAAACTCCTGAAGGAATCACCAATCCGCCCATCGACGACTTGCTTGACAAGGTAGATTCCAAGTACCGCTTGGTACTTTTCGCTGCAAAGCGCACTCGTCAGATCAACGCTTACTATTCGCAGTTGGGGGAAGGTCTTTTGGAAAACGTCGGGCCGCTCGTGGAAATTGGCATCCAGGAAAAGCCGCTGTCAATCGCATTGCGAGAGATAGAGCAAGGGGTCTTGGAGTGCAAAGAATACGATCCGGCGGCAGAAGCGGCGGCTGCTGAAGAAGCTGTGTCTGACACCGATTTCGGACCGCTTTTCGACGACGATCTGTAAGTAGCGGCTGCGATGAGCCGGATAGTTCTGGGGGTAACCGGCGGGATAGCCGCATATAAGTCCTGCTATTTGCTGCGGACATTGGTTGAAGCCGGTCACCAGGTGAATGTCGTACCCACTGTGAACGCGCTGAATTTCGTGGGTAAGACTACGTGGGAAGCGCTATCTGGTCACGAAGTAGCTACTGAGGTTTGGGGTTCATCGTGGGAAGTGCCGCATGTCCAGCTTGGCCAGGATGCAGATTTGGTGGTCATTGCGCCAGCTACTGCTGATTTCTTAGCGAAGGCTACTGCTGGACTTGCAGACGATTTACTGACGAATGTGTTGCTGACCGCCACCTGTCCGGTGGTCTTTGTGCCTGCTATGCACACCCAAATGTGGCAAAATCCGGCGACTGTGGCGAATGTGAGAACTTTACGCGCTAGGGGATATGTCGTCATGGAACCTGCGGCTGGTCGGCTTACTGGTGCCGATTCTGGGGCAGGAAGGATGCCAGAACCAGACGAGATTGCGGAATTTGCCGTCAGTGTCTTGGAGTCGCCGGAGATGGTCAAGCGGCTAGTCGAACAAGACCTGAGCGGATACAAGGTCGTTGTGAACGCTGGTGGGACGCGGGAAGCTCTCGATCCGGTGCGTTACATCTCAAATGCGTCGTCCGGAAAGATGGGTTACGCCCTAGCTAGAGCGGCACGTCAACGTGGGGCGCAAGTTCAAGTGGTTGCAGCGAACGTGAGTCTCCGGGCTCCTGCGGGGGTGGACATCATCTCTGTGGTGTCGACTCAAGACCTAGCCGATGCGATGTTTGCATGCTGCACGGACGCTGATGTTGTTATCATGGCTGCCGCGCCAGCTGATTTCACCCCTGTTGCCCCAAACGATTCCAAGATCAAAAAGGATACCGGCGCTGGACTGAGCCTGGAATTGAAACAGACTACCGACGTGCTGGCGACATATTCGGCTGGGGCTCCTAGCACTCAGATCGTAGTGGGTTTTGCTGCCGAAACTGCCAACAGTCAAGCCGAGTTGCTGGAGTTAGGACGTAACAAGTTAGCTAAAAAGGGCTGTTCTGCGTTGGTATTGAACAACGTCTCCGGCGGCTCAGTTTTTGGCACCGATGAGAACGATGTCCTGATCATCGACACGACGCAGCGCGAACCTATTCCAGCTCAGGGCAGCAAAGACTTAGTTGCCCACGCCATCTTGAATGCACTCCAACTACCTTTTCGCTGATTCCTTTTTCACATCAACAGTCTAATTGGAAATGAATTCATGTTTTGGAAAAAATCTGTGTGAGGCTCGTTATCGAGCCCCGCACAGACACTTTTTCGCTACAGTTACTTGTAGATAGATCTAGGAGTACCTGTAATGTAGGGATATATCTGATTTGGCTTATAGCTTTCATCGACTTGCATTTTATTCGCGGAATCAAAAACTAGCCAGTTACCATTAGAGGTAATGCCACGAATAGCAATGCAATGACCATTAGAAGTGAAAGGAGCCTTTCCAGAACCACAAACCCAAACCATGCGGTTATTTTTGAGTGCTTTCTCTATTGCAGATTGGGAATTAACAATATTGTCAACTTTGAGACCCCATTTCTTAGCAGCAGCGTTTGACATAGCGTGATCTGAGCCTTTGCCACATGCATAATAGTTGTTCTTTTCTGCCCACTCGCCTACATTCTTTGGGGTGACTTCTTTTTTAGTCATATAGGTTATTATCATTGCCATCGCTGCAACTCCGCAACCTCCTCCTCCGATCGTATCTGGGTACTTGCATCTACCGCCGTAAGGCAGGCTACTCCAACGCGGATCGGTTTGAGAGTAAACGACTTGTTTCTTGGCGTTGCCGTAATGAACATTCACCTTTACTGTGTCGGTAACTGCTGCATTTGCAGTGGAAGGGTATGCCTTGATAGTGATAGTCCGATTTCCCAATGGAAGAGTGATTTCATTCAATGTCCAAGTTTTCTTATCAGAACTAGCTTTCATGCTGTATGCCTTAGAATTCCCATTGACGGTGAGCGTGACTTTAGAAACTGAAATGTTGGTTTTGGCTTTGAAATTGTACTTATCTTTCGTCGTGCCAAATGTATTGTTTGTATTCGGATTGCTATTAGTAGAACTAACAGCTAAAGTGAATCTTGCCTGAGTAACAGTGATTGTCTGAGTTGCATTTCCTGCTGTTACAGTAATCTTCCCACTTCTCTTTACTGTTGTAGTATTTGTTGTGGCTTTGATTGTAAAACTGCCGTTTTTTGTTCCTTTTGCATAAGCGGCATCTTTCTTCGTATTATTGTCTACAAATTTTAGCCAGGTTGTGTTGCTGGTTGCTGTCCAGGAAGTGTTCGAAGTTACCTTCGCTGTTTTCTGATCAGCTACTGCACTGGGTTTCCAGGTGGTAGGTGAAACTGTCAACGTGGCATGCCCAGATTGAGTTACTGTGATTTTTTTGGTTTGTGGGAAAAACAAATTTGTTGTTTTTACTGTGATGGTTCCAATTCTTAGAGTTGCATTTGGATTCTTGTCTGCTTTAATAGAAAAGGACCCCTTCTTTTTCCCCGTAGCAGAATTTCCTACTTTCTTTGTACTCTGATCAACAAGTTTCAACCATTTTGTGCTGCTTGTTGCCTTCCACGAAGAGTCTGAGGAAACATTAATAATCCTCGATGACACCAGGTAAGAGGGATTCCAAGTCTGTGGTGACACTGTCAATGTAGCAGCATGTGCTGTTGAGGGCTGGGATAGAAGGCCAAATCCAAAAGATAAGGCAATTGCAAGCGTAACTAGTTTTTTCAGTTTATTACTCATTTTTATGTTTCCGTTCTTTGTAAATATAATATCCAATAAGTATTAACTTGCTTTTGGTGTTATGTCACGAATTACCTTTATCTTTCCAGATTTAGTATTTCCAACTTTATTGTAAAAGTCGTTTATGTAATCCTTGTGAACATTGAAGCATCCTGTTGACCAGGTGCTATTTGAACTTTTCGTGCCACTGGAATGAAGCTCGATCATTCCATACTCCGAGGATTTCGAAATCCATTTGCTTCCATTCCAGCGGACTGCCGACACGTCATTGGGCATACCAACTTTGTACCATGGGCCGGGGGTGCTACCACCACGGTTTGACCCTGCATGCTTCAAGGAGTATTCGCCGTCTTTGACTACTGCTGGATACTTGCCTTCATTTCCACGTGTGCTCTTAGAGTTATCTGGCAATGTGCTAGCCTTTGTGAAGACTGCTAATAGCTTTTTGTCTTTGTACACTAGGAAGTTAGCGTTGTATCCTGTTGGTTGCTTTTTGTAGTCACCATGTTCTACTGCGCAAACTCTTACCCCGTTAGCAGACTTTCCCCAGCTATCACATTTACTAGCATCTTTTACAATATTGGAGTTACTCGATCCATATATGATACTTTTTTGCTGTACCACATTGATTGTCTTCACTACCGTTCCAACTTTGACAGTGATCTTCCCACTTCTTGATTTAGTTGTTGAAGTGTTCTCCTTGACTTTGATTGTAATAGTTCCGTTTTTGGTACCTTTGGCAGGTGTAACAGTCAACCAGCTTGTGGAGTTACTTGATGCCGTCCAAGAAGCATCTGATTTTATAGTAAAATTCTTTGACTGCGCTGAGTAGCTAGGACTCCAAACAGAAGCAGACAACTCCAACGAGAAAACAGGCTTTTGATTTACGGCAATTGTTTTTGTTACATTCCCAGCTTTAACTGTAATTTTTCCGCTTCTTTGTTTATCAAGGAAAAGATTCGTTTTGACGTAGATTGTAAAACCACCTAACAGGCGCCCATTTGCAGGTGAAACTGTCAACCAACTAGTTGAGTTACTGCTTACTGTCCAGGAAGTGTTTGACGAGACAGATATTTTTTTTGACTGCGTGGCATAACTGGGAGTCCAAGACGTGGCTGATACAGATAAAGTCGCCTGCCCTCTCTGCGTCACTGTGATTTTCTTGGAAGGCCCAAACAGAGTTGAAGTCTTGACAGTGATCGTTCCTTTTCTATCAGTTGCATTAGGATTCTTTGATGCACTAATTGACAAAGTTGAGTTCTTTGTTCCTTTGGCAGACGAAACTTTCAACCAACTTGTGTTGCTGGTTGCTGTCCAAGAGGAGTCTGAAGTTACCTTTACAGGCTTCGGTTGACCTAGGTAATTAAGAGTCAATGAGGTAGGTGACACAGACAACGTGGCAGCATGCGCTGTTGCGGGTTGGGATAGAAGGCCGAATCCAAAGGATAAGGCAATTGCAAGTGCAACTAGATTTTTCAGTTTCTTACTCACTGTTGTGCGTTTCCTTTCTACGCTAGTCATTTGCTGAGAAAATTTTAGTGAAAATTCAGCTAATTCCAAACTGCTGAGTAGCTCAATTCTGAGATGTTGCTCGAGTGGAGTAGGTGGAATGTGCTTGTGATAAGGCGTTATGGATAGTAGGAGTATCGAGATGTATACGTAATTTTACGTAGTAGTTGGAAATCGCTAGGTATGGGAATCGTGTAAACCCTGGGTGGCGATACACAGGATTTCGATACGGAACCAGAGGTTCCTACTCAACCTGCTTCGCAATTTCGATACGTTGGCCTGTGGCCGAAACTCAATCATCGAGGTCGGCAGCAACCAGCGAGGCTTGGTGCACTCAACCACATTAGGTATTTCGATTCACCGTTCCTCGTACGGGCGTGAGGCGCTAGCATCAGTGCATGGGAACTGGGTTGATTGCAAAGGTGGCGGTGGTTACGCCGCTGGCACACCTTGATCGCCCTTTTGACTATGCTATTCCAGCCGACAAAGCAGATAGCGTCCGACCTGGAATCCGCGTGAGGGTGAGATTCTCCGGAAAGCTACGCGACGGTTATGTGCTAGCTGTGGAATCGTCGAGCACTCAAACCCAACTCTTACCACTACATAGCGTCGCCTCGGAAGAAGTGGTACTCACCCCAGAAATCGCAGAACTCACCCGAGCTGTTGCGGATCATTATTCAGGCAGTTTTGCCGACGTGATACGGCTAGCGATACCGCCGCGACATATGAGCACCGAAAAGGCTACCCCTCCTAGCTATCCCAAACCGCACTTGCAGGCATTAGCTTCAGCTCCGCTGCATGAATATCCGCATGGAGCTTCTTTCATCGAAGCGATAAAACGCGGTGATAGTCCTAAAGCGGCGTGGACACTGGCTCCAACAGCAGGAGCAAGCGGCGACTGGATAGGCGGCTTCATTTCGGCGACACAGTCCGCACTTGAATCGGGGCGCGGAGCCTTGCTGATAGTCCCAGATCAACATGACCTTGATCAGCTCTGTGAACGCCTGACAAGCCATTTCGGGAAAGGGTCATTCGTAGAGATCGCTGCCAGTTATGGTCCAGCTGCGCGTTACCGGCGTTTTTTGGCGGCTAAACGCGGCAGCGTGTCCATCGTCGTCGGCACCAGAAGCGCCATCTTCACCCCGGTGAAAAACCTGGGACTGATAGCGCTTTGGGACGACGGTGACGATTCCTACGCTGAGCTGCGAGCGCCGTATCTACATGCCAGAGAAGTCGTGGCGCTGCGCGCTCACAAATGTGCCGCTGCGCTCATATTTGCCCATTACGTGAGAACGGCCGAAATTCAGCAATTGGTAGAACGGCAGTGGCTGTTTCCCATCGAAAAGACCCCTGGCGAAAATCGGGCAGCTTCGCCGAAGATAATCAATGTGATTCAACGTCCAAGCGAACGGCAAATGCGGATTCCACACGACGTGTTTGCACATATTCGGGTGGGTCTAGCCCAAGGTTCAGTATTGATTCAGGTCATGTCTGACTCGCGGCAGACTGCCAGCGAATTAGGAAAGGCATTTCCCCAAGTAAAGGTAGTTTTTAGCGCAAACGATCATCGACTAAGCGAAATAGCTGACACTCCAGCATTGGTCATTTCCACCCCTGGGGCAGAACCAACTGCCGTAGCAGGCTATGCGGCGGCAGTGATATTGGATGCAGATGCGATGCTGCGGCGCGCCGATCTACGGGTAGGAGAAGAAACGTTGCGGCGCTGGATGAGCGTTGCTGCAATGGTGAGACCTGCCGAGGCAGGCGGGTCGGTGCTGCTCGTCGGCGATCATGCCAACCGACCAGCGCAAGCGCTTTTGAGGCTAGATTCGCTAGGGTTCGCAGCCCAGGAATTACAAGACCGAATTCAGGCGAAGCTGCCACCGTCGGTCAAAATGATACGGCTTGAAGGAAGTTTTTCTGCACTGAAGCCCTACATTGACAATTCTGAACTTCCGGCGTCCGCCGAAGTTGTTGGATCGATACCAACTCCAGACCCTGAAAGTTACGTGGCGATTCTGCGCTGTCCACCAACTGATGGCGCGGCGCTGGTACATGCCGTTCGTAAGCTGAGTTCGGTTCGGGCAGCAAAAAAGGCCGAACCAGTAAAGGTGATGGTCGATCCTCACATAATCGAATAACGAGCGCGTGCATAGTCTCAGCTCTCCACGGTACCGGGAGCGAACGTCTTGCCTCATTGTCAAATGTCCGGGAAGAGTTGATGTGTGCCTCACATAAAATGTCCGCCTAGGTGATGGCGGTAACGTGGGCCAAGGCCGCCCCTTGGGGCGGCCGCAGCGACGCGAGCATTAAGGAGAGATGATCGGGTCTTTGCCGCTGTTTCGCACCGATCCGGTGGTTCATCGTGATGTGTGTGAGTTTGACACTGCTGGTCTGATCGGATGTTCAGGCTACCTGACGGGTGGATTGAGTACGATGTGCGGCGAGTTGGATCAGTTCGTTTTGGATAGCGTTGATCCGGCGAGTGATGCGAGCGGGATTGAGACGAGCGTGTTCTTTGTCCACGCGAGTCTTCGCGTCGTCATCGAGGATCCCGCTGGCGATGAGCCTCGAATATGGAGTAGCGGGCTTGTCATAGATCAGGCGTCTGCGCCCTGAGGTGGTCTGTGTCGAGCCGGCGACCTTCACACACGGGAGGAGATAGTTCTTGCGGGCCATCACCAGCTCCCATAGTTCGTTGAGTAACTCCATTTCACGAGGAGTTTCGTAGCGGTAACGGAAGGCGTGTTTACGTATCCAGTCGCCGTTGCGTTGTTCGATGTGAGCATTGTCGTTCTTCTTCATTGGTCGCCCCCTCGTCACCTGGATATCGTGGGAGTCAGCCCAGGTGATCACTGCCCAGTTGATGAACTCGCTGCCATTGTCGAAGTCCATTGTCCCGATCGGATAAGGACTGTGGGTTCTGATCCACTCTAAACCCGGGTGAATGTTGACGAATGCTTTGTTTTTCACCGTGCGCATCAACGTCCACCCGATCAGCGGATCTGTGGCTGACAAGGTCCAGAAGAACTCACCTTTGAGACTGAAACCACAGTGGGCGACAGTGTCCAACTCGAACAACCCCGGAACTTCTGGCCCAGAATCCAGACACGACTTCACCGGAATCGAGGAACGCAGAATATGAGAAGGACGAGTGCCCGACAAAGACTCCAGCGGATACATCGAGTCTTTGTGAGGCTTGAGGTAACGGTCGATCGTGGCCGGACTCATCGTTGTCAACTCGTTCAACACAGCCAGGGTCGCCCTGGGTTGGACCTTCCCCAGTTCGCGGAACCGTACCAGGCGTTCGAGCTGGTCGTCCATGACCGCCGCGAGATACTTCCCGCAGGGCTGACCAGCCAACCGCCACACCTCCTGAAGAACGACCAAAGCGTCATAGGAGTATTTCCTAGGCCTCGGCTTCCTTTGTTGCTGGGAAATCGACCCCTTCCTCACCGACGCATCTCGGATAGCCCGACGAGCGTGGTCTCGATGCCACCCGGTCGCCCTCACGAGCGCGTCGAGGATCTCCGCTTTCTCCTTTCGCCCGGCCTTCGCATACTGCGTGGCGAACTTCTTCGTGATGTCTTTACGCGCGGACATCGGCAACTCCCTGCTCATGACAGCCAGGTAACACCATGAAGAACCCACACACCATACGCGGACATTTTCAAATGAGGCAAGCCTTGTGCTTCCCGGACGTTTTAGATGAGGCTAGTCGTCCTATACGTGAGTATGACTTTCGTAGACTACCATTTACCTAACGAACCACAGGAGGAGAAAATGTCGGGCGAAACTAACCCGCTAAACGACACCGCACCGGAATTTCTACCTCCGGACATGCCAGCTCCAATGTCAGAACCATCGTCGCCATATGGGACATACGGCAGTGGGCTTACCTCCCCATATGCCGTCCCTGGAGCTCCGGTTGAAAACGGTGCAGCGGTCTATGATGCCGCTGCTTTCGGAGAGCAAACCGGTGCCGCCGAAACCCAGGAGAGAGTTGGCCGCGGCCTATTATTTAGCCTGCCTGGTTTGCTGGTCGGCTTGGTACTTTCCGCCTTGTTGTATCGGTTAGGCTTTATCGCCTCTATCACTAGCTTTGCCATGGCATACGCTATGGGTTGGCTGTATGGCAAGGGTGCGCAAGCAAAACCCAAAAACGGTGTGGTACCGCTGATTTGTCTGATCGTCGTTGGTCTGTTGCTCTCTCTGGTGGCCATGCTGGGTACAGAAATCTACTTTGAACTTGCGCAGGAATTTCCGGGTGCTCCAGTTGGCGATCTGTTGTTGGCGACCACGGAGTATATCTTCCTGCCAAGTGTTTGGCAGATGTTCTTGATCCCAGATGCACTGATTTTCTTGGCATTTGGTGTCATTGGTACCTTCAGCATTCTGATGCAGCTTGCGCGTAGCCGGTCTGTGTAACCCAAGGCAGTTCGTTTTCGTAGCATGTGAATAATGCAGGCTCTTTGTCGGCGTTCCCGTTTAGACTTGTGTAATGAGTATGCGCAGATTGGGACTCTTGGGCGGTATGACTTACCACTCAACAGTTGAGTACTACAAAGGAATCAACTCAGCTATCGCCCATGTGGTAGGTGGACATACCTCTGCGCCACTGTTTTTGGATTCGTTGAACTTTCAAGAGGTACGAAACTACCAGGTCAATGAAGATTGGGATCAAGTAGGTGCGCTGTTAGCTAGTCATGCGCGTACTTTGGAGAAAGCCGGAGCACAGGCCGTCATGATCTGCTCAAACCTAATGCACAAAGTGGCACCTAGCGTCGCGGACGCTATTGACATACCGCTCATCCACATCGTTGATGCCATCGCTGCTGCTGCCAAACGCCGTGGTATCAGTTCTCTCGGGATTTTGGGCACTAGCCCGGTGATGCGTGACGCTTTTTATGCTGATCGCTTGTTGGCAAACCAAATCCAGGCGGTGAAGGCTTGCGAGGCCGATATTGAAATCACTGACCAGATCATTTTTGACGAACTCACTAAAGGGATTATCGCTGACACTTCGCGGGTAGCTTTGTGCTGCGTGGTTGATCGGCTAGCTCAGGCTGGGGCTCAAGGCGTAGTTCTTGGCTGCACAGAATTGCCGTTGATCCTTAGCGAGCAAGATACAGATATTGCGTTGATCGACTCGGCTGCTGCTCATATTGACGCCGCTGTCGACTTTATTCTCAACAGGTGAGTGGTATGTGAGTGTTCAGTTTGCTTCTTCGTTGTGCGGTGAAACAGATTTCAGCTTGGCGCATTGGTTATTATGCGATTAGCATCGAAGTTGGAATCTGGCAGGAAGGTCGAATGTGGATATTCCGCGTATTTTCACTATCCGCGAGAGCGGCCATCGTATTCACAATCCCCTTTCTTCGGAAAAACTTGCGCTGCTAGGTAGGGCGTTACATCTGAAAACAGGTACCACTGCGCTCGATCTTGGCAGCGGCTCGGGGGAGATGCTGTGTACTTGGGCGCGCGATCATGGCTTGACCGGTACCGGGGTTGATCTCAGCGTCCTGTTTACCGAGCAGGCACGCGCGCGTGCGTTAGAGCTTGGGGTCGCTGATCGCGTCAAGTTCATTCATGCAGACGCCGCGGACTACGTCACCAGTGCTGCGGACGGTTTGGTCGATCTGGCCGCGTGTATAGGAGCTACCTGGATTGGTTCAGGAGTGGCAGGTACGGTCGAGTTGCTGTCCCGGAGTTTGAAGCCGGGCGGAATCATGCTGATTGGTGAGCCCTATTGGCAGCTAGGCGTGCCGGATAAACAGACCGCTGAGTTGTGCGAAGCAGCAGATCCATATGATTTCTTGGTGCTGCCAGCGTTGCTCGCCCAATTTAGTGAACTCGGATATGACGTGGTGGAGCTGATGCTAGCCAACCAAGACGATTGGGATCGCTACCAAGGCGCACAGTGGTTCACTATGCGATCTTGGCTTGAAGCTCACCCCGATGACGAAATGGCCGACCAGGTACGTGCTGAACTAGCTGCCGAACCTGCTAGATATGCGCGCTACACCCGCGAGCACGTCGGTTGGGGCATTTTCGCCCTTCGGCAACGCTGAGGGAACCAAGAGGTGTCACAGTAAAGACGCATCCAGGTTCGGATTGTTTTGACGATATTTCTCAGTAGGAGTGTGTCTGAAATATTGGGCAAATGGTAAGTGTCGCCAACGCCGCGCCTCGGATATTGTCAGGAACCGACTCGTTTGGTGAGTTATGCGGAAAGGAGACTGGAGTTAAACGCTTCGGCATTGTACTGGAAGCAGCTCGTCCCAGCGGGTAGTAACAGCTCCGGATAGCAGTTCGCGGTGCATGTCCCAGCGCTGCGCGGTTCTGATTCCAGCCACGCCTGGAGCGATGCAATCCGGAAACCTGAGGTTAAGCTGCTCCATAGCGTCATTCAAGACATGACTGGTCGAAACCTGCTCAAAGAGCATCGGTTGGATTCCAGCCGGAGCTAGCCCGAAGAAAAGCACTCCAATTCGGTTGTAGGGCTGACCTACTTTCAGTTTCGGAAGTATCCCTTGAGCCGCCTGAATCAAGTAGAACGGATCGTTGGTAGCAGGCAGCGAAATACCATAGCGCTCCTGGTGCGGGTTACTGCGATAGTGCGAGGTAGAGAACCACACCTGCATTCCGGTCGCGGTCTGGTGACTGCGACGCAGTCGACGGGTGGCTCGCCACATATACTGTGCCAGCGCCAGCCGCATTTCGTCTGGCTGCGTGATCACAGCACCCATCATTCTGCTATAGAGAATCTGCTGTGGCGGTTGCGGGTCAAAACCCACCTGGATACATGGGATGCCGTTCAACTCGCGAACTGTACGTTCCATTCCTACCGACCACTTGCGCCGCACCTGACCCGGGTCAAGCCGCGACAGTTCCCATGCCGATCTCACCTGATTAGCAGTCAATTGCCGTGAAATACGGCGACCAACTCCCCACACGTCGCCGACTGGAATTTGACAGAGCAACTCGTCGATCTGTGAACCCGACCAAGTACTGATATCGAAAAAACTGCGCCCAATATCTTTAGCGTGACGTTGCGCGATTTTTGCCAAAGTCTTAGTAGTTGCGACCCCGACTGTCGTAGGCAGATCGGTGCATTGCGCTACCTTATTCTGGATAGCGTGAGCATGTTCAGCTCCATCGCGGCTCAGCCCGATAAAAGCCTCATCTATTGAATAGATTTCTGCCCAGGCCGCCATTTCTGCGACCGTCCGATGGAAGCGTGCGGAAAGATCGCCATATAGCTCGTAGTTGGACGAACGGGCGACCACGGCCTTGAATTGAGGATTGCTCTTGACCTTGAACCACGGTTCGCCCATGGGCACACCCAACTGCTTCGCTTCGTTGCTCCGGCTTATCACACAGCCATCGTTATTGGATAGCACCACGACAGGCTGTCCGCGCAGGGCAATGTCGGCGAACCGCTCACACGATACGTACATGCAGTTCACGTCTATCAGAGCAATGGGGTTCATGACAGTTCTGGGGTAAATCGATGTATGCAGTAAGTGACGACACCCCAAGTTCTAACTTCGCCGAACAATGGCAAGGTAGCAGCTCCCAGCCAAAGTACGGGTTGGCCGCGTATTTTCCGGTAGATTCCGGCCCAGCGCTTACCGTCTGCTTCGATAACGATTAGCTGCCCTAACACCACAGGGATTGAACGATCAACGACTAGTCGGTCGCCATTTCTGATACCAAGCTGCGCTAGGTCGTTTCCGATTGCTCGCAGGATGTAGGTGTTGCCGTTTAGTACCTCGCGGTCAATAGATATTGCGGCCTCTAGGTAGTCCTGGGCAGGCGAAGGCCATGATGCAGTTTGGGTCACGCTTTCGAGGGTATTAGAACACATGTTTCATAATATAGACGTAGGTTACGACAATTCTCAAGCAGAATCGTTGTGGCAATGAATGGCTGTATCTGCAAGCGGCTTGTGGCTATAGGATTCCACTATGAGACCTGATATAGGGATTATTGGTGGGTCGGGCTTCTACAAGTTTTTGCACGATGCCAAACCTATGAGCGTGGACACTCCTTTCGGCTCGCCCAGCGCGGCCATAATGCTGGGTTTGGTAAATGAAAGACCAGTAGCTTTCATACCCAGACACGGCATCAACCATGAATTTCCGCCGCATAAAGTGAACTATCGAGCTAATCTATGGGCGCTACGGTCGCTGGGGGTACGGCAGGTGCTAGCGCCGTGCGCAGTCGGTGCCCTAGTTCCGGAATTAAACCCGGGCGACTTCGTGGTTCCTGATCAAGTAGTTGATCGCACCTGGGGTCGAGAGCACACGGTATATGGAGAACCTGGAAACGTGGTTCACGTCAGTTTTGCCGAACCGTACTGCCCGCGCTTACGTGCGGCGCTAGTTGAGATGGGTGCCGGGCTTTCTATGACTGACCAAGGCGTATTGGTGGTGATAAACGGCCCGCGATTTTCCAGCAAAGCCGAATCGCGGTGGCATCGTCAACTTGGCGGAACTGTGGTCGGAATGACGGGAATGCCGGAAGCGTCCGTGGCTCGAGAGTTGGCGCTGTGCTATGCCACCTGCTGCGTTGTTACCGATCATGATGCTGGAGTGGAAGGCCAAGAATCTGTCGATCATGTCGGGGTAGGGAAAGAATTCGCCAAAAACATCGACAAACTTAAAGCACTGCTGAATCGGGCGATTGCCGTCCTTCCCAACCCCGAACC
>Ga0082212_10005892_pt1 | contig 16603 bp, 11 predicted proteins | sample TergutNt197P3_FD_71548 | JGI IMG/M metagenome (GOLD analysis project Ga0082212, IMG submission 71548) | Neocapritermes taracua P3 segment gut microbial communities from Petit-Saut dam, French Guiana - Nt197 P3 | ecosystem: Host-associated > Arthropoda: Insects > Digestive system > Gut ... | reverse complement strand
TTAAGGACGGAAAATACCCGCTAGCGGAAACCGGGCGCCCCGAGTACGAAACATCCGGAATGTTCGGTTCCGGGCTCGGCGCTAACGACCCCGAAGTCGTGAACTGGTGCAACTTCCTGTGCAACGAGTACGGCTTCGACACCATCTCCCTCGGCGGAACTATCGCCTGGGCGATGGAGTGCTACGTCAACGGCCTTTTCACGCTGGAAGAAATGGGCGGGGTCGATTTGAAATGGGGCAATACAGAAGCAATAGTTCAGATGACGGAAGCAGTGTGCAAAGCGAGCAGCGAAATGGGCAAAAACCTGGCACTCGGCGCGCTTGCGGCCGCAAAGCACTACAACCGCGGGTTTGAGTATGTCATGCACGCAGGCGGCATCGAAGCTCCCCAGCATGACGCACGCCGCGCTCCCGGACTCGCCAGGACCTACAAGTACGACCCGACTCCGGGCCGCCACACAAAGGGCGGGCAGGGCTTCCTCGGAGCCGCGGAGCTGCCTCCGGAGCAAAAGTACGATTGGGACGACCCCGCGCAGGCTGAGCGCGACATTGCGGGCGTTATCGAGACGGAAGTTACAAATATGGCCGGGTTCTGTATGCTCTCAGACGTTGGTATGCCCGGTGGCTTGAAGCCGCAGTTCCTGACAGCTGTCACGGGGTTTGACTACTCCGGGGACGAAGAACGCAAGCTTGGTCTGAGGTCATTTACAATGCGCCACGCCTTCAATATCCGCGAAGGCTTGAAACGCGAGGATACTTCAATGGCGGACCGTCTGGTCGGCAACCCGCCGATGAAAGCCGGCCCCCACGAGGGCATTTCCGTGAACGCAGACAAGCTCGCGGACATGTTCTTCAAGGCAATGGACTGGGACGTCAAGACGATGGTGCCGTCAAAAGCGGCGCTTGAGAGCCTCGGCGGGCTTGAGGCTGTTATCGCCGACCTGCACGGGGCATAATTAAGTATCAAATTAACTGTACGCAACTAAACGTTTTCCACGCATGGCCATTTTCCTACTAAATATATGCATGTCAGTCGTGATGGAGGTCCGTATGCTGACCATCAATGTTAGGTTTGTCGCAGACGAACTTACCCCCGGGCTCATCGGTGGAGAATATGATGTTGAAGACGGCTCGTCCGTCGCCGACCTGCTCTCGCTATGCGAGAGCAGGTGCGGCGTCACGATACCGGAGGGCAACTTCAAGCTGATGTACCCAATCTTTGACGGAAAGCCGCTCCCGCTGAGCGGAGCGCTTACAAAGAACGGTACGCTGCATCTTTGCAGAATCATAATGGGCGGGTAACTTTCCGTATATGACCACAACGCAAGGCCCCAGGGAGGACGCTGTATGCATATTCTAAACGGCGAGGTAATGTCCGGGGACAAGGTCGTTGCGACAGTTAACAATGGCATTATCACCGACTCTGACCGGGCTTTGCTCCCGCTGTACCTGAAGCGCGCAGGCAATGTGGAATGCTGGCTGAGAGACCGCGCAATCGACTCCCATCGGACAAACTCGCGGCTTCTGAAGAAAGCTCTGCGCCTGTCGGTATCCGATGACGCTGAGGTAGCACTTGAGGTCAACGCCGCTACCATCACGGACACATACTGGTTCCGTAAACGCGGGAGCGGTCTGACCTTTATCGACGTGCGTTTCAAAAATAATTACTTCGACAAGCTGGCGCTCAGAGGCGACCCGGACAGCTTTAACCAACCATACTCGCGGACGCCTGAGTTGACAAACATCGGCAGTTTCGAAAAATGCTGGCGGCTGGAAAATGGAAAGTGGTGGATGGTCAAACAGGGGAACGAACTTGAACGATTCTCAGAACTGTTTATTTGCAAGCTGGGAATGGCGCTCGGTTTCCCTATGGCTGAGTATCTGCCGGAAAACGGCACAATAAAGAGCCCCGATTTCACAAACGGAGCGCAGTTTAATTACGAATCCGCAGACGGAATCGTTGGGGATGATGAAGGTTACTCAGTAAACTTTGAAGCATTTTGGAGTCTTGCGCCTGAGCTAGCGAAGCAATATATAGATATCATCTATCTTGATTCAATTTGCTTCAATATGGACAGACATACAAAAAACTACGGTGTGCTGCGTGATACGGAGACGGGTGCTGTCCTGCGCATGGCGCCGAACTTCGACAACAATATCGCTCTATTCGCGCGCGGTGTTCCGGCGGACCTGAGCAGGTCGAACGACAGGCTGATATCGATGTTTTGTGAGTTCTTGGCTCAGGACGACCGCGCGAGCAATGTTGCCGCGGGTTTGCCTGTTCCCGACCGCAGAATGATTGAGAACTGCGCTGACGAGATTTCTATACCTATTGAAACAGATACCGTGTGCGCGTTTGTCCTAAACGGCAGCATGGCGATTCAGGAGAGTATCAAGCAGTGAGTATGTGCCGCGTACTCAAATTCAATGTACTATCACAGTAGTGTTCCGCTTAATATTGCCAAGGGTCTAGCTAAACTTTTTATCTTACTCAGAGAAAAATTGCCCTCTTAGGCGGTCTGTGTTAAAATACTGTCGTGTATCGTTCTTATCTGCGCAGAGAGCGCAGATAGCGGTGTCACGGGAGTTTTATATTATGGGAGGAATTTGAAATGGCAGGATTAGTAATCTCAAGCTGCTTGGGTTTAGTGATTTTTGTATTTAGTATTATTCTATTAACTGGGCGGGGTTCATTCTTAATCGCCGGATTTAACACCATGTCAGCAGAAAAGAAAAAAGAATTTGACAGAGTTGCGCTATGCAAATTCATGGGGAAGATATTATTGCCTATTGGTGTCCTTTGCCCGGGTATGGTTATAAGTGCTAATCTTAACTTCACATGGTTTCCTACCGTGTTTATCGCTATAGTTTTAGGACTTATCATTTTTGCCGCCATTTATGCTAATACAGGAAATAGATTTAGAAAGTAAGCAGTTTCGGCAGCGCACCTCAAAAACAGACGACTTCGTAATTAGTCAGATTAGCTATAGCGTTCCAAATTACCGCAATTTTGCTTAAACCTTCCTATATATTCTCAAAGCCGGAAAACTCCGTCGATTTGCACAAGCCACTGCGAAGCGGGGGCTTTGGAAGCGACGGAGTAATGCGGTTTTACGGGAATCGCGTTTTACGGAGCAATGCGGTTTTTGGGGTTTGCTTTGTTCAGTATGACGAAGTGCGGCTCCGGAGCTGAGTTATAAATATTCCGCGCAATGTATTGACAATGCGCGGAATATTTGTTATCATATCTTTGTCGGTATATATGTCGGCAGAAAGGCGGTTATATCATGGCTGAAACTACTAATTTGAATATTAGAATAGATAAAGAACTGAAGGAGCAAGCCGAGGTCTTTTTCAACGAGTTAGGCTTAAATATGTCATCGGCGTTCAATATTTTCGTGCGCCAATCTTTAAGACAGGGGAAAATTCCTTTTGAGCTCTCCATCGTATCTGACCCGTTTTATAGTTCAACGAATATGGTGGTATTGCGTCAATCTATTCAAGAAGCCAATGACGGGAAACTCATCACGAAAACGCTTGACGAGTTGCGGGCGATGGAAGAATGAAAATCAATTTTACGGAAACAGGATGGCGTGATTACGTTTACTGGGAAAGTCAAGACAAAAAGGCCTTGAAGCGTATAAATAATTTGATTGAGGACATTGAACGTAACGGACATAATGGTATTAGAAAGTCCGAACCTTTGAGGAAAGATTTATCCGGGTGGTGGTCGCGTCGCATTGATGAAAAGAACCGCTTGGTATATCGGCTCATAGGCGATGAAGCAGTTGAAATCTCACAATGCAGAGGACATTACGGAGACAAGTAACAGGAGGACTGATTGCTTGGATATAGTATCATATGGTGCAACAGTTTACGCGAGATTCATCAAGTAGTTCGCTCTTCAGACACAGTCTCGTCGATGCTGTCTTTCCCGGCTCGCATTACAGCGATGTTTACCGCTTGCGCGCGTCATTGTGCTCCCTCTTTGCAATCGCAGGAGGTATCGATGACATATCGAAGCTTCTGTCCAATGCAAAGAAGTAGATAACGCGCTCTTTTACCCTTTTTCCGGTGATTCGGGTCAATGCATCCGCATACAAGTCTAACTGCGTTTTGTACTGCGCAGCCTTTTCGTCAAGCGTGGCGGGCGTTACAAAATCTGTCTTGAAATCTATGACGATAAGCTCCCCGTTTTCTTCAAAGAAGCAGTCTACTACCCCCTGAAGCATTATTTTGTCTTCACCCCCGCCTGGAAAGAAACGTTCCGCGTCGTGCAGCAGCGAAAACTTAAACTCGCGCTTGACAAATGCGGCGCTGAGAATACGCAACCCGATATCCGACTCAAAAAAGCGCCCGATTTTCTGCACATTCACAGCTTCCGCCTGTTCCGGCGTCAGGAGACCGCTTTCCGCCAGTCTGCGGAGTTCCTCCCTGACGCTTATTTCGTCTGTGCATTTATCAAAATTTATATGTTGCATGGCCAGATGCAGCGCTGTTCCGCGCTCTGCGGCGGTCAGTTCTGCTCTTTCCATTATGAAACCGGGCCTATCGAATGCTGCTGTACGCTCCTTACCTCCCTCAGTACCATGAACGGCCGCATCCTCCGAGATTTCTTCGTCCTGGTATCTCCCTTTCAGCCCTGTGACTGTAAGTTTGGACGGCAGGTCCGGCGCTGCAGAGTGCGGATATGAAAAGCTGAACCTCTCACTCAGAAGCCGAACATCATCCGGATTAGCAAGCGGTAAGTCGGTAACAGCGCTTCTACCAAGTGAGCCTGAAGCACTCCCTGCGCACACGCCCCCGGGAACATCTTGCTCTCTAAATTGCCCCGCGCGTGAAGCGGCGCCACCCTGCATAGAAGTTTCTGTTACGAAAGAGATACAATAGGGGCTCCGCTCTCCACTCTCCTCTCTCCGCTCTCCACTCTCAACTCTCCACTCCCCTCTCTCCGCTCTCAACTCCCCTCTCTCCGCTCTCAACACTCCACTCTCCACACTCCACTCTCCACACTCCACGCCAAGCGCTCTCCCCTGCAATAGCGGCAGCAGTACCCACCCCGCCATGCTTTTTATTTCCTCAAGCGCCTGAGGCTCGACTCCGAATCTTGCTATGCTCGATAGCTTTTCCAACTCTTTCCCGGCATTATTATACGCTGCGGTTATGATGAGCTTCTCGCGCGCTCTTGTCATGGCGACGTAAAGCACTCGCATTTCCTCCGCCATCATCCCGGATGACAGAGCTGTCCTGACAGCCATTCTCGCAAGCGTAGGGTATTCTATTCTGCGCCGCTTGTCTGCGCGCATCGCGCCGACGCCCAGTTGATGGTGAACTAGCAGCGGTTTGATGAGGTCGGAGTTGTTGAACTTTTTTGACGTATCCGCGAGAAAAACGACCGGAAACTCCAATCCTTTTGACTTGTGGATACTCATTATCCGAACCGCGCTGCCCCGCTGCGCCGCGTTCTCCCGCTCCGGCTCCAATCCCCTGTCCTGAATACCTCTGATATATGTAAGGAAGCCGAACAATCCTTTATAACCGCTCAGCTCATACTTGCGCGCGTACTCGGTCAGAAGAAGCAGATTTTCCCTGCGTTTGTCCCCACCTTTCATCGCGCCTACGCGGCCCGGTAACCCCGTGGTATTGTAAACATGATGTATGAATCTGTCCGCGGGCATGTCGGGCGCTACCTCTCTCAACGCCTCTATCTCCCTGAGAAAAGCGGCGCATTTCCCATTCGTCCCTGCTGCGGCGACAAGCGCCCTGTAAAAGTCTGTACCGCGTGAGCCTGAGCGTACTCCCGCGAGGTCGTCTGCAGTAAATCCGTAGACAGGGCCGCGCAGCGCGGCCGCAAGCGGAATATCCTGCATGGGGTTATCGATTACCGACAGAAGCGACAGTGCGGAGGAAATCTCAATCGTCTCAAAAAAACCTTCGCTGCCGGGCATGTCTGTCGGTATTCCCCGCTCAGACAACGCCGCCGCATACTGCCACGCTTTACCGCGCATCGACCGCAGCAGTATCACAATGTCGGAGTATCCGAGACGCCGCCTGCCGCCTTGACCGTCAGGAATCATATATGCACCGTCGGTCAACTCTGCTATTCGTCCCGCGATATAACGCGCTTCCTCCCGCACTCTCTCGGGGTCTTCGGCGTCTTCTTTCTCCATAGCGCTGATATCGATTATCGCTACCTCGACCGCCGGGTCGCTGCCGATAACTTCTTCATCATCGTCTTCCCTGCCTGCGGCCAGGCGTTCCTGCGGGGTGTAGTCCATCTCGCCGAGTTCAACGGACATGATGCTCTCAAAAACGCAGTTCACAGTGTCAAGTATTCCACTGCGCGAGCGGAAGTTTTCGGACAGCAGGATTTTCACGGGCGGTCTCCCGCCTGTTTCGCCGCGCTCTTCACATCCTGCATCAACGCCTGTTTCGCCGCGCGCAGCGCCGTCCGGCTCCGCTGCGGTTACAACGTTTGCATAGCTTCTATACTTCTCAAGGAAAATAGACGGGTCGGCAAGCCTGAAGCGGTATATCGACTGTTTTACGTCGCCAACCATGAAAATGTTAGCTCCGCTCCTTGAGACGGCGTTGAATATCATTTCCTGGACAGCGTTCACATCCTGGTACTCGTCGACCAGGATTTCCTTGAACCGCTGCGATATCACATCGGAAAGCGCTGTCCTTCCACTTCCTGCACCCTGCGCTTCCCCGCCTGTGAGCAGCGCCAGCGTTTTATGTTCCAAATCAGAAAAATCCGCGACTCCGCGCCTGCGCTTTTCCGCGGAATACGCGGCGTCGAACTCAAGCAAAAGCTTGAGCAGCCTCGATACCGCGGGGGCTACCGCCCTCATATCCTCAATATGTTCTCCCGACGTACACTCAAGAATCGCGGCACAGTTTTCGAGCGCTGCTTTACACCTCTTGCGGATATCTTTCAAGTCCTCATAACCGGATACGCCCTTCCCGTTCGGCCGCGGAAAATCAATCTTCGAGTCTTTACGCGTTTCATCCCAGCCGCCGCAGAGCGCCGAGCAAAAAGCCTCCAATCCGGAGATAGTTACATCCGTACTGTCTCCGTAAGCCCTGTCATACTCGGGGAACTCGCGCATGATAGTTCGGATTTGCCGCATTTTCCTCAGCCAGTATCCTGCTGTCGCGCGAACTCTGCCCAGTAAGTACTTTCCCCATATGGTTTCTGAAATATCACATACTCCTTGCAGCGCCATGTTCTCAACTTGCTTGCGCACCCAATCGCTCCGGTCCGGGTTGCTCTGCAGTTTCGTATGCGCGTCAAGAAGCATCTCAGTCAGGCGCCTGTCGTCACGGCCCGCCGACATCGTATCAACGAGTTCCGCGAAGTCTTCAGAGTCGTTTATCGTCTCGTAGGCTCCGTCTAGCAGGTCTTCCAGCACTTCAGCTTTTATAAGCGCGCTCTCGCCCTCGTCAGTCACGCGGAAGTCCGGGGGCAGCATGGCCAAATGCCCGTATTCCCGCAGGACTTCTGTGCAAAAGGCGTGGATTGTGTTGATATGCGCGCTTCTGCAAAGCAGCATCTGCCTTCTGACATGCCTGTTATGCGGGTTGGCGGCCAACCGCTCAGATATCTCGTCGAAAATCCTCTCGCGCAACTCAGCAGCAGCCGCCCGGGTATATGTTATCACGAGAAAATCGTCGATGTTATCGCCCTGTTCTACATACCCAAGCAGGCGCTCAACGAGTACCTTTGTTTTCCCTGAGCCCGCTGCGGCTGAAACAAGCAGCGCGCCGCCCCTGTGCCGGACCGCCGCCTCTTGCTCAGGCGTGAGGCTTGGTTTTGCAGCGCTCATGTCTATCACGCCGTACTACTCGAGCCACAAGTATGAACCATGACCGTGGTCGTCCTGCCACTCCTCGGGAATCGTCAGGACTCCGTCAGAGATAGCACCGTTCACACTCGCTCCGTCGGAAGTAAACGTAACCGTTATCGAGCCGTCGGCCTCGCTTTCGGTAAAAGTCCCTTTCCTGGTTTCGTGCGCAAGTTCTGCTGTAAAAGTGCCGTTGTACTTCAATGTGAGTTTCTGATGCCCGTCAGTGAACACACGGTTTTTACTTTGCAGCACCAAGGTTACAACGGCAAACACAACTGCAATGACCACGACCGCAGCGCATACGCATATGATTATCGTCTTCCTTTGTTTAGCTTTTTTTACTGCTGCTTCGCGTCTTTCCTTTTTATTCATTTCATACAATGCCCCTGTCATTTTTTTGGAATATTTATTAGTAAGCGCTTATCTGCTGCCGGGCGAACTGTCTCATGGCCCGGCAGCAGCGCGCTCCATTTCCGCCCAAACTTCATCCGCTTTCAGCTTAGGGATATACCTGCGTTTACCGCTTGTTTCTTCGTCAAACCCGCAGACAGAATGATACTCGCAGTACAGGCAGGCATTATCGGCGCCGCTCTTGTAGTACGGGCTGCACTCTATTGTGCCATCCAGGATTTCCCCGGCCGCGCGGCGCATCATGCCGTCCACATGGCGCGACAGCGTCCCGGTCTGCCGTATGCTAATCAGGCTTTCTCCACCGATGGCGCCATCCTTCAGTCTCTTTACGGGCAAGTACCTTTTTTCTTCACCGCTCTCCATTGCTTCAATAATGCCCGCATCGTCAAGAATCAACCCGCTGCGCCTCAGTTCGCGCTCCCTGAGCTTCGCCAGTTCTTCGTCCGCAGTGTTCCGCCCCGCTTTCAGCGTGACGTCCCGCGCGGGAACATACAGTATCCCTGACGGCGCGGCCTCGGCGCCGTATATCTCGCTCCCGTGCTCCATGAGCGCGAACAGATATATGAGCATCTGCATATCCCTTCCGTGAAGGACGTCCGTGAGGTCGAACGACTTTCTGCCGGTTTTGTAGTCGATAACGCGCAGATACTGTTTACCGTCGCGGGACCATCCGTCCACTCTGTCGATGACGCCCCGCAGGTGCGCTTTATCCGCAAGTATCTCAGAAAGGTCCAGTTCGAAGCTCAGCGGCTCAAACTCCGAACGCCTGAGTTCGTCGAGCATGTCGGACACGACGCGCTGCGTATTCTCCTCCAGCCTCCTGAAAAGATAAATATACCTCGCGTTTTTTCCTTCAAAGTCGAGTAGTACCTCATGCGCGTACTTTCCGATGTATCTGGATGTCAACTCGCGGTACGTCTCATCATCTGCGCCCCTGAACCCGGTAGATTCCATTATCTCGCGCGACACGCCCTCGAGGACATAATGCATGAACGTGCCTGCTTCCGGCGCGTCAAAACTTGAAACGAGTCTCGGGGCGAGCCTGAGCCCGCTGTACAGAAAATGCGCGAACGGGCAAGAGTAGTATCTGTTAACGCGCGACGGTGACAGGGAGAGCTCCGGCCCGTACAGAGCTTCGGCTGCGCCCGCTGACAAGCGCCCCCTCTCCGCCCCGGTCATCGAGTCCGCGGCTGCAAGGCGCGTCCTTTCTTCTTCAGTCCCGCCCGCAAAGTAAACGCGCGCTGCAGCGGCCATAGGACTGTAGTTCGTGTTCCCCGCAAGCGCCGCGAGCTCAAAGCACGGCGCAGGCGCGCACGACATGTACTCCTCCTCGCGGAGCGTCGACTCAGCGGCGCTGAACATCGCTTTGATTCTCTTAACAATGAAGGACGGGCGTCCGCCGTTCACGGGATATGTAGCAACAAGTTTTCGCGACGGCAGCGTCAGCACGGAGTAGAGCATGTTCATCTCCCTTAGCAGCCTGTCTTCCCTGTTTGAGCGCAGGTCCGCGCCAAGTTGCGCGAGTTCATCCCGCTCGCTGTCGGAAAGCATCCCCACGCTGCCCGCGGGCGTCGGCATATTCTCGTCGGTCGCGCCCAGGACTATCAGACATTTCAGGTCGCGGCGGCGGTTCATAGCCATACCTCCGAGAGCCGTCCTGTCAAGTGATACGGGAATGACGCCGACGTCGCAGCCGGACAGCGTCAGCATGAACAGTTTCCTGAACTCCAATGCGCTGATGGGCGCATCGCCCAAAATGGAATAGCTGTTTTCCATCGCGCTCTTTACAGCGCTCCACAACTGCGCATACTCATCTGCAAGCCTCTGTTCGCCGCGTTTTTGAAACAGAGCGGTCTTTCCGTCAAGGCGTTCAGGCAAACCGACGTCTTCAAGAAAGGAGTAGAGCGCCCTGATTTTCACCGTTGCTCCCGAAACGCCCTTTATCCCGTCACGCAGGCGCAGCAGCGGTTCAACAATCCCGCGGCGCAGCGCGTTCAGCCGTTCAAGCGCGCTTTCAACGTCGCTGTCTCCGTATCCCGGCGGGGGCAGTTTCCAGTTGCTCGCCCACTGCGACCTGCGGATTTGCCATTTTATGGCGTAGTTCTCAAGTTCGGAGCAGTCGTCATACTGAACGCCGCTCAACCCTGTTTTCAAGTAACGGAAAATCTGCTTATACTCAAACCCGGAGGTTGCGATTTCCAAAGACGCATCAATGAATGCGACGGGAGCTTTATCCGTAATACTCTCCCTGCCGCCTGAAAAAAACGGGACGCCGTATTTCTCAAACACATTCTCACATACCGCACCGTAGTCGTCCCAGTTTCTGGCCATGACTCCGACGTCGCGCCATCTGTACCCCGAGCGTACGAGTTCCCAAGTCCTGTACGCGGCATACTCGCATTCTACGCTTTTCGATGGAGCGGCGTATAATTCTATCGACTCGCAGCGTCCGGGATATTCGACAGCGTCGTATCCGAATAGATTGTGCTCAAGAAATATAAGCTCCGGTGACTTGTCGGGCGCTCCTGTAAGAGTCGTTACCTCCGCATCGGCGCCGCATGCGTCAGCAATGCGAATGAGTTCCACGGCGGTCCTCCGTGGCAGCTCGAACACTTCCGATACGCCCTCGCCTCCGGTGTCAACGTCGTCTGCGTCAAGAGTCAGGCAAATTGTTATCTCCGCGTTTTTCCGAAATAGCTCGCGAACTACGCCGAGCTCCTGCGCGGTGAAGTCGTTGAACCCGTCGAAGTATATGCGCCCGTTTTCTCCGACGCTGCTTTCTCCAATCAGCTCCGTAAGCAGACTCAGCCTGTCGGACGCATCTGCGCCGTGAACACGCAATCCGGCGTCATAAGCGCCGAGGATGAGCGCCAGGTCGCGCAGTTTTTCCGCAAGTGGCTGCGATGCTCTCGCAGCAGTCCTCTCAAGCGACTCCGGCGACATACTCAGGCTTTTCAGTTCGCGTACCGTATCCAGCAGTTTTTTTATCAGCTCCGCGCGCATCCCTGTTTTACCGTATATCCTCAGTTTAGAGGCAACGGCTTCCAAGGCTCGATGCATGACCAGCATTTGCCCGCCCTCGTCAAGTACACGCTGCGGCGCTCTGCCCGCTTCGGAGAACACGCGGCTGCAGAGCCTGGTGAAACTGAGCGTTTCGCCGTGCAGCGAGAGTTTATCGCCGCAGACCGCGTTGAGCTGCCGTTCCGCGTCGTGCGAATACTGTTCGGGCACAATAAGCAGCAGGCCGTACTCGCCCGCGTCCATTCTCCGTTTTATATCGTTCATCACATAGGACGTTTTACCGGTTCCCGCGCGCCCTATTATCAGAGTAAGCAAGAAATAACCTCCAGAGTCGTGTCTATGCAGATACCCGGAGTCCGCTGTATCATCCGCTATATGCCGATTATATCTCAAAAAGATGCACAAAAGAAGCAAAAATGTGATACAATGTATTCAAGAAGTGAAAAACATGATGCGTAATATCAGATATATGGTAATCGCACCGGTTAGACGAGAGGAGGGGAATACACATGGCGAGCATCACGAAGCCCGTTAGACTAGCTGCTGCCATCGTTCTTTTACTACTCATCGTAATTTGCGCAGCATCCTGCGCCAAACCCGAACCCGAACCCGCTTCAAACGAACCGTTTCAAACCACAAAAGCTGAGGAGAGCCCGGTTGATTCTGCCGATATATCTTCAAGCGTGTCCCCGGCGGAGACGTCCACTCCGCCCGAATCTCCGCCTTCGACCGAGCAGCAGACCTCCGCCGCCCCGGAGTCCCCGGCGCCTGTCGTTGTCTATCCGGGGCCCGACGTCGAGCTTTTTCCTTTCGACGGCCCCGTCGAGCATCTGTTCTTCCATGAGGTCATTGCTTATCCGGAGCTTGCTTTCGACGGTGACAGCATGGAGAAGGGCTACGACGATAATATGGTGACCGTTTACGAGTATAACAAAATGCTGGACAGCATATACGCAAACGGGTACATCCTCGTCAACATGAACGACGTCTGGTCCGAGTACACAAATGACAACGGGCAGCAGCGTATGAAAAGAAACACGCTGATGCTGCCCGAGGGAAAAAAGCCGCTAATTCTGTCCTATGATGATATCAGTTTCTACGAGTACATGCGCGGCGACGGGTTCATGGAGAAGCTTATAATCGGTGAAGACGGGGAAATATGGGCTACCGGATTCGACCCCCAAGGCAACCCGGTGGTATCGCAGGATTATACAGTGGTGACGATTCTGGACAACTTCGTAAAAGAGCACCCCGACTTCTCGCTCGGAGGCGTGAAGGGCTGCATCGCGCTGACCGGGTACGAGGGGATTCTGGGCTACAGGACGCAGCATGATAAGAACAATGATTCCGAGAGTTTCCGGCTGAACCGTATACAGGAGGTCGCGAGGGTACGCCCGGTCATACAGCAACTCAAAGATACAGGCTGGTACTTTGCTACACATAGTTATGGCCACATCAACATTGCTACTGCCTCTGTGGAAAGGGTCAAAACCGACGCGGAACGATGGCTCGACGAAGTCGGCTCGCTTGTAGGCGAGACAAAGCTGTTCATTTATCCCTTCGGTTCGAGGCTTGACGGTGATGACGTAAACAAAACAGGCCCCGCGTTTCGATACTATCAGGAGCTTGGATTCCGCGTATTCGCTTCCGTAGGTACCGAACCATACTCAAAAATCAAATCGGATATTGCGGCTGTCATATGCGACAGGATGCACGCGGACGGTATTTCCCTGCGCAAAGAACGGAACCGTTATATGAAGTTTTACGACGCGAAGGAAGTGTTCGACCCGATGCGCAAAAGCAAGTACGGCAACTCCTGGTAGCGCATAGTTAATTGAGACAGAGTCGGTATGTGTCTTCCCGCAAACTGACTCCTGCTGCTTTAGTCAGCGCTTATTTAAGCGGGATTGCCGCTACTTTCTTTAGGATCTGGTTCACAGGGTCTATTACAAAGCCGGCTGACTCCAGCACCGTCACTCCGAGTAACGGCTCGCACCCGTCTACGCCAAACACTACGTTCGCCGCGACTTTTTCTCCGTTTACGCGCACGAACGCGTACCCAATGTCATATGATACAATCGTACCGTCGGCAAGTTCGTATGTCCGCTTACCTTCGCGAGCTACTCCAAGTTTATCAAGTTCATTGCCCGGTATAATAGTATCTGTCGCTCCTGTATCAACAAGAAACGGCATTGTGAATCTCACAGTATCACCGCTAATGCTCGTAACTTCGGTAACGGCGTATATCAGTCCCATACTCTGTCCCCTTTCTGTCAAGACCTTTGCTGCATTATTTCTGCGACCTCGTACCCCGCATCCGCTACCGCGGCGCACAGCATCTCGTCCGTCACTGAACCGCCGACCACTACGGCGGCTTGTTTACTTTCCAGGTCGACCTCCGCGCTGCTGACGCCCTCCACTTCCGAGAGGGCTTTTTTTACTGCCATGACGCAGTGTTCGCATGACATTCCTTCGATTTTCAAAGTCTTTTGCATTGTAAAGCTCCTTTCCTGCAAGTCAGTATTCTCTTCCGTATCGTACATTGTCCGGTCAGGCGCGCTCCCGCTTGTCTTGTCCGCACGTTCTTCATCTTTTCCAACGGACGCCCTGTCGAATCTGAATAAGTTGAGCCTCAGCGCATTCGTAACGACTGATACCGAACTCATGCTCATTGCCGCCGCTGCTATCATCGGGCTGAGCAGCCAGCCAAAGGCCGCATAAAAGACGCCTGCCGCTATTGGTATGCCTATTATGTTATAAATAAACGCCCAGAACAGGTTCTGCCTGATATTTCGCATGACTGCTTTGCTCAGCTTTATCGACGCAGCGACGTCGTTCAAGTCGCTTCTCATCAGCACTATATCCGCAGACTCGATGGCAATATCTGTTCCCGCACCGATAGCCATGCCCACGTCCGCACGGGCAAGCGCGGGCGCGTCATTTATGCCGTCGCCAACCATGACGACTTTCTTACCTTTGCCAATCAAACTGCTTATGACACTTTCCTTGTCCATAGGAAGTATCCCGGCTGTAATGCTCACTATTCCGACCTGCGTGCCTATAGCCCCGGCGGTAATCTCATCGTCGCCGGTGAGCATGATGACGTCAAGGCCCATCTTACGTAGCTTCGCGACCGCTTGCGCGCTCGAGGGCTTAACAGTGTCCGCAACGGCAATCACGCCGAGCAGCTGCTTATCTTTTGAAAAGTATAAAACTGTTCTGCCCTTGCCCGCGAGCTCGTCCGTAATACCGGAAAACCTGCTGACGTCTATCCCCAGAGCGTTCATCAGTTTTATATTCCCGCCCCCGGCGGCAACTCCGTCCAGAGCGCCCGTGATGCCAAGACCGGGTATCATTTCGTAGTCCGAAACCTCACTGAGCGTGACCGCAGCGCTGTCGGCGGCGCTGACTATCGGGACTGCCAAAGGATGCCCGGACATTCTCTCGATGGACGCCGCGGCGGTGAGCAGCTCCGCTTCGCTCACTCCGTTCATAATTATGTCAGTCATTGACGGAACGCCCTCGGTGATTGTACCCGTCTTGTCAAGAACTACAGTGTCTGCGCTGTGCAGCGTTTCAAGCGCTTCGGCGGACTTTATCAGGATGCCGTTCGCCGCTCCTTTACCGGTACCCACCATTATAGCGGTCGGAGTCGCGAGACCAAGCGCGCACGGGCAGGATATAACGAGTACCGATATCGCAGCGGTCAATGCGAACTCAAAACTTTGCCCAACTATGAGCCATACTACAGCCGCGCACACAGCTATCAGAATCACTACCGGGACGAACACACCGCTGATTTTATCCGCAAGCTTTGCGATTGGCGCTTTGCTCGACGTCGCGTCTTCGACAAGCATTATTATTTTCGCAAGCGTCGTTTCATCGCCCACTGCTTCCGCTTCCATCTTGAAATAACCTGACCTGCTCACTGTGCCTCCGGTCACTTTATCACCGGGAAACTTGTCGACAGGCATGCTCTCGCCCGTGACCGCCGATTCGTCGATGGATGCGTAGCCATCAGTGACTGTCCCATCCACGGGAACGGACGAGCCTTCTCTGACAATAACGACGTCGCCGCGCGTAACAGCGCTTACCGGAATCTCCATCTCTGTACCATGCCGCACTACGAAAGCAGTCTTCGGGGTCAAGTCCATGAGTTTTTCTATTGCGGACGACGTTCTTCCCTTTGCGCGCGCTTCGAAGAATTTTCCGAGTGTTATGAGCGTCAGAATCATGGCTGAGGATTCAAAATACAAGTCCATCGAGAACCTGTGTACCGTTGCCATTTCTCCGCGGCCCATTCCCCATGCTATTCTGAAAAGCGCATATACGCCGTACACAAGAGCCGCGCCGGAACCGATTGCAATAAGCGAGTCCATTGTGGGAGAAAGTTGGTATATATTTTTGAAGCCCGTAATGAAAAACCTCTTACCCGCGATAACGACCGGAAGCGTCAGCAGAAACAGTGTGAGCGCGTATATCATTGCGTTTTCCATGCCGGACAGGAAACCCGGCAGCGGCCATCCGATCATTTCGCCCATCGATATATAGAACAGCGGCAGGGTAAAGGCAAGAGAGAAGATAAACCTGTTCCTGATGGCGCGTACTTCTCGCATCACCGGGGAGAGTGTTTCGTGGCTGTCCCCTGCTGCTGCATCGGCGAGGCCGTAAAAACCGCCTGTCCGCCCGGTCTGCCCCGCAGCGCTGCCGTTATCTGTCGCAGCGGAATCGCAACTGCCGCTTCGCTCAGTTTGCCACTCATCACCACCGGGCGCTACCGCACCACCGGACACTACCGCGGAAGATGAAGCAGCGCCGTCGCTAACTGAACGCCCCGCATTCAAAGGGTTACTCCTGATAGAAGCGCCGTAGCCGATTTTCTCGACGCTTTCAATGACTTTCCCGGTGCTCAGCAGCTTTTCATCTATTTCCACGGACATTCTGTTCGTCAGCAGGTTTACGCTGACGCTGCAAGCGCCCTCCAGTTTTGCGACGGTTTTTTCTATACGAGCGGAGCAGGCGGAACACGTCATGCCTGTCACGTCAAACACTGTCTTCTCGATGCGGACCGCCCCCCCTTTTGTAATGCAGAATGCAGAATGCTGTGTACTGTGTGCTGTGTGCAGGATTTTGTATATAGTATACTGCATTGCCCGGAACGTGGCAAGGGACGGTTTTCGCAATTTCTTCGTATTGGTTCTTCGTATGTTGCTGTATACTCCGCACCGGACGCACCGGAAAAGTTGCTATTTTCAGCGCGTTGTGGGCGGTAACCTGCGTATGGTAATCGCCGGTATGGTGTGGTATACTTGGCTGCAGCA
>Ga0082212_10005891_pt1 | contig 16604 bp, 14 predicted proteins | sample TergutNt197P3_FD_71548 | JGI IMG/M metagenome (GOLD analysis project Ga0082212, IMG submission 71548) | Neocapritermes taracua P3 segment gut microbial communities from Petit-Saut dam, French Guiana - Nt197 P3 | ecosystem: Host-associated > Arthropoda: Insects > Digestive system > Gut ... | reverse complement strand
CTTCCAGCAGTGTTTGGGCGGCCGCACCGGTGAGTACTTCTTTGATCGCGTACCAGCCGGGCGTATCCGGTCTGCTGAATTCGATTTTGCCGCTTGTGCTCATTTTCCCTGCGCCGGGTAGCAGGTCCTGGCTCTGTACATTTGCGCCTAAAAATCCCACGCTGTATATTTCGTATGACATGTCGTCTTTGATTTGGGTGAATAGCGTAGTCCCGAGTTCTTCCGTTATCGGGTTCTTGTTCACTGTTTTGTCAATGGAAATCGTCGCGCCGCTGCCACTGGCGAACACGCTGTAGAACAGATATCCGACAATCATCAGCAGGATAACCGATACCGCCAGTACGACGCTCTTCTCCCTGTCGGACATGGAGGTTTTTATCATCTTTTTTACTTTGTACATCTCTGGTACCTCCTTTATTATCCGGCCCTGACATGCAGCTTTGCGTCAGGCTGTGATCCGGTTGCGTATCTTCATGAGAAGAGTGTAATAACTTGAATGTCAACACTTGTTTTGCCCTATAGTTCATTTTACCAGAAAACATATCAAATTGCACGTTTTTCTTTATATAAGTATAACTGTCCAGAGGGCTTTTGCAAACTGTACTGTTATTTGTATTTTTATTGACATAAATCTTATTAGTCTGTATATTGGTGTGGCTAAAGTAATTGTTCAGAGGGCATTCGGAAAAATGTTTTTTTGGAGCGTTGTTGAGGCTGGAGGCGGCAGCCACAGCTGCACTGTCACGTATTGAATTAAGGAAAGCGACATAAAAAACAGCATTGTAGAATGCCCTCTGAACAAGAACAAACCAAAAATAATTACAGGAGGCAATGTTATGCCATATATCAGAATAAGCACTACCAAGAAACTTAACGACGAACAGCAGGCGGCGCTCGTCAGCGGGCTGGGGAAAGCCATCGAGGTTATCCCGGGCAAAGACGGGCGGGGCCTGATTGTGGACATGGAAGACGGAAAAACCATGTACTCCGGCGGCGTGAAGCAGGATAACCTTGTCTTTGCCGACGTGCGCTACTATTCAAACTTCGAGTACCACATCAAAAAGAACTTCACCGTCGCCGTATTCGACGCCATAAGCAAAGTCCTTGGAACGGCAAAAGATAAAATGTTCCTGACGATAACCGAATACAACAACTGGGGCGGATTCGGCGACTTCAGAGACGAGTATTATACGGAACAGGAGTAAGCAGGAAGATGGATTTAACCTCGCTATCGGATTTTCGTGAAAGAATTATCAGCAACTGCTCAAAGGTGATCGTCGGCAAGGAAAACGAGATATTTGACGTGCTTGTTTGCTTCCTGTGTTCCGGCCACATTCTGCTGGAGGATATCCCCGGCACCGGAAAGACGATGCTTTTGCGCGCGTTTGCGAAAACGATCGGCAGCAGTTTCAAACGGGTCCAGTTCACACCGGATGTTTTGCCGTCCGATTTGACGGGGATCAATTTTTATAATCAGAAGACGGGCGAGTTTGAGTTCCGGCCCGGCCCATTGTTTGCAAATATGGTTCTTGCCGATGAGATAAACCGCGCAACGCCCCGCACGCAGTCCAGCTTGCTGGAGGCGATGGCGGAGCGTCAGATAACGGTGGACGGCTCTACTTATGAGATGTCGGATCCGTTTATGATCATGGCTACGCAGAATCCGCTGGAGTCCTACGGTACGTTCCCGCTGCCTGACGCGCAGATCGACCGTTTCTTTATGCGGCTTTCGCTTGGGTATATGACGCGCGAGGAGGAGATTTCTGTCGTCTCGGGCCGGGATACGCTGGATATTGTGGCTGAGCTGGAGCCGCAGACGACGCCCGAGGAGATCGCGGGGCTGAAGGGTTTATGCCGCGATATCGAGGTGAGCGATGACGTCGCGGGTTATTTGATGGATATTGTCGAGAAGACGCGAAACGACAACCGCATAAGGATCGGCGTTTCGACGCGCGGAGCTATCGCGGCGTATCACGCGGCGCAGGCGGCGGCTGGTCTCGAGGGGCGCAGTTTCGTTCTGCCGGAGGATGTGCAGCGGCTGGCGCCGCGCGTGCTTGCTCACCGGCTCACTCTTTCAGGCTTATCAGCCGCAAGCGAGGCCCAAAACATCCTCGACGACATCGTAAGTTCTATACCCGTGCCACTGGAAAAACTATAAGGAAACGTACGATGCGCGGAAGCCGTTGCCTTCGTATTCGTAGCCGCGGCCTGCGCTGCTGGACCAGCAGAAGACTCCGGCGAATGCGCCGCTGCCCCAGTAGCCGCCTCTGTACATGAAGCTTTCGGGGATGCCGTTGTTCAAGTAGACGTACTGTTCTTTGTAATCGAACAACGGATCGTCCGGAATCATTCCGAATGCGATGAGCAGTTCTTTGGCTTGCGGCCCGATGGTCTCATCGCATTGGATATAGGACAAATCGCACCGGCGGATACTGGCGGATTTATTCTTGATTTCTGTGCTGACGGCCCACTTGTTGCTCCATCCAAACACGCCGTCTTCGACATAGTCAAACTTCACGGAGCCTTTCGTCGTGCCGTTTCCGTCGGGGACGATGTATTCCCCGGTCGCGGCGTCTATGGCGCGCCATGCGGGTGAATTGGCGCTCTGCAGGTTTTGGACGTCGGCGCCGTCGTTGTTCGGCAGGACTTGTATCTCGCCGTATACAGCCCTGAACCCGCCTACCCACTCGGAGAGGTTGCCGTTCAGGTCCCATATGCCTGCGGATGTATTATCATGGCTCCATGAAAGCGGACCGGTCCCGGTGAGGACGCGGTCCTTTCCATTTTCAACATTAGTAACGGGGATCGCTTTGTACATGTCCTCGCGCCTGTCCCTGCCGCACTCATTGTTGCCATAAGGCAGATGGCCGTTTTTCTTGCACCAGAGCGCGATTGCCCCCCACTCCTGTATGGTGGTCAGATGCCACCCTCTGCCTTTTGCATTGCACTTTTCATGCGACGACTCAAACCCAACGCAGTTGCAAGGGATCGAAGCGGGAAGGGAATATCCCCTCCCGCCGATTTCTGTGTTCTGGTATTTCGAGATGTAGAATCCATCCCGTTCAACTCCGTTAACGATGAACGCGGGATGCACTTTGTCGCTGCCCGCCCCGATTATCTGGTTCATCCTGAACTTAGGTATGTACACCATGACCGACGGTTCCCCATGCTGGTCATTAACAAACTCATTATTCGGGCATGCTGTTTTCAGTAATAGATTGCTGCTGGTAATATCAAAACTCTGCATTTATTCACCATTTCATCATCGCCTCACGATTTGCTGCACACAGGCAACTTGTTTCAATCCAAGTAACTTTGTCATTGCGGGCTTGACCCGCAATCTCAATAGTCGCATCTTACAGGGGATTCCGGCTCGGAGGCCGGAATGACGGAGCCTCTACTCACTGACCCCTAAATCCTAATTCCTAACTCCTGCGCGCCTATGGCGCGCCGCTAGCCTCGCATCGGTTCTTCGGGCATGTATTCCTCCGGCTTTCTGAAGCACTTGCCGCAGATATTGCAGCGTTTTTTATCGTTGAACTTGCAGAAGCGGACGTTGTCGCCCATGTATGTGTATGTATGCTGCCGCGCGAATGGCCTGCTATCCTCTTCGCCCGCCGGAAGCTCAGGCTTCTTTTCTTCCTTCGCCTGATTGATCGTCCCCCAGGTCCCTGCAAGGAACGCCGCCTGGAAGATGATGGGCTTATACATTTTGCGGAACTTGATCGGGCAGTGCCACGTGTTGGCGGGTATGCGAACTACGGTCGGTTTGGTTATGATCTTGCTCTCAAGATGGTCGGGGTCGTCGCCGAAGAACATTTCGATTTCAGCGTCGAAGTCGAAAATATTCATCGGGTCCGCGCCCATGAAGAAGATATACTCCTCCACGCCCTGATGGATGTGGGTGTCTTCCATATCGTTCGCGCCCGTGAACACCTGCCATCCGACATGGTAGGTCGCGTCTTCCATATAGGTCTCGCCGCGGAAGTATGCCTGCGGCGACGGGCACCACGCGCCCCAGTTCGTCTCCTCCTTAGGCATTGCCAGCACGCACTTCGCGACTTCGGGCGAGAGGGGCGGTTTGGGCGCTTTGAGCTTAGTCGCGTCAGAGTACGGCTTTGAGGCGTATCCCGGCATCACGACGCAGTCCGTGCCCAGCGGCGCTTTTGATGCGTCATATGAGCCTTTGTCGCTGTATGACCCTACGCCGTCCTCGTTCGTGACTGTCCATTTTACATATTCGTACGGCCGCTCCGGCAGCTCGTCGGGATGCGAGAAGCAATAGCCGCAGAAATCGCATGTCTTATGCGAGTCGAATACACAAATGCTCGTCTCCCCGCCTGAGTAGATATACTGCCTTTCGCCGTCCTTGCGCTCGACGAACTTGACGGAGCCTCCGCTGCCGGCCATTACTACGGCCTGGAAGAGCAGCGGTTTGTCGATGCGCACGAAGTTGAGCGGGCTGTGCCACCATCCCTTGGGGAGCTTGATTATCGTCGGCTCAGTCACGACGACTTTTTCCATTGTATCGTAAGTTTTGCCGAGATAGAAATGGGCTTCGGCGTCAAACGACGCGAACACGTTCGGCAGTTTTGCGCCGAGGAACACAAGGTATTCGTCCTCCCTGTGGAAATGCGGTTCTTTTTCCAGAAATACCGGGGCTTTGAACACCTGGAACCCCACGTTCATCACAGCGCCGGGAAGGTCCGTTTCGCCGCGAAAATACGCCTGCGGCGAGTGGCACCAGTCACCCCAGTTTGTCTCCTGCGGCACAAACTCATAAAACAGTTTCTCATACTTTTCCTGCATAATAATAATCCTTTCCTAAACCCTGCATCCCCCGTCTCCTAGCCACTAGCCACTAGTTCCTAATTCCTAGTTCCTAATTCCTAATCTCCCTATACTTGCAGCATGAGACGAAGTGGCCCGGAGAGCATTCCTCGAGGACCTGTACCTTCGTGCACTCATCCGCAGCGTAGCGGCAGCGCGCCATGAAGCGGCAGCCCGGTTTGGGGTTGATGGGCGAAGTTATCTCGCCTTTGAGCAGGATGCGCTCTGTCTTGTCGTCGATATCCGGAACCGGTATCGCCGAGAGCAGCGCCTGCGAATACGGGTGGCATGTGTTGTTGAACAGTTCGTCTGCGGGCGCTTTTTCGACCATCTGCCCGAGATACATGACCATTATATCGTCTGAAATGTATCTGACGACGGAGAGGTCGTGCGTGACGAACATATACGCCAGCCCGCGGTCCTCCTGCAGGTCGAGCATCAGGTTGATGATCTGCGCCTGGATGGACACATCGAGAGCGGAGACAGGCTCGTCGCAGACTATGAACTTCGGTTCCAGCGCGAGCGCGCGGGCAATGCCGATGCGCTGCCTGCGCCCGCCGTCCAGCTCATGCGGGTATGTGTTCTCGAACCGCGCCGCAAGGCCGACGGTGTCCATGAGTTTTCTGGTGTGGTCGAGCATGTCCGCCTTGGTCATGCCTCCCCTTATCTTGAGCGGGGCCATGATGGACTCACTCACGGTCATGCGCGGGTTGAGCGATGAAAACGGGTCCTGGAAGATGATCTGCATATTGCCGCGCAGTGAATGCATCTGCCGTTTGCTTGGGGCCGTTATGTCTTCGCCTTCAAAGAATATCTGTCCGGACGTCGGCTCGAGCAAATGCAGCACCGTCCTGCCGAGGGTCGTCTTGCCGCAGCCTGATTCCCCGACAACGCCGAGCGTCCTGCCTTCTTCAAGCGTGAAGTTTATATCGTCCACCGCATGCAGCACCCCGCCGCGCGGCGCTTTGAAGTATTTCTTCAGGTTGCGCACTTCAAGCAATGCAGCCGCTCCATTTCGCTCCTTCGCGGGTTGCCGTTCCGCGCTGCCTTGCCCCGCGGGAACCGCGGCAGGCGCCGCGCCGGGAGCTTCGGTTTCCCCGGCTGCCTGGCGTTCGGCGCTTGACTGCGACGCCAGAAAACATTTAACGATATGGCCCGGTTCGATCTCAGCGTCGCCCGGCGCCGACTTTGCGCACTCATCCGAGGCGTTGGGGCAGCGTTCGCAGAAGCGGCAGCCTTCCGGCAAGTTTGTCGGGTCGGGCATCAGACCCTTTATTGGCTTAAGCCGCTTTTGCGTCGATCCCAGCCGCGGGAGCGAATCGAACAAACCGAGTGTGTACGGGTGGGATGGATTTTTGAAAATATGCGCGGCCGTGCCCCGCTCGACGATCTCGCCCGCGTATGCAACGGCGACTGAGTCGCAAAAATCCGCCACAACGCCGAGGTCGTGCGTTATTAGCAGCACAGAAGTGTCGAGGTCTTTCTTGAGCGTGCGCATCAGGTCCAGCACCTGCGCTTGTATTGTCACGTCGAGCGCCGTCGTCGGCTCATCGGCGAGCAGCAGTCCAGGGTTGCACGCAAGCGCCATTGCGATCACCACGCGCTGCTTCATCCCGCCGGAGAACTGGTGCGGGTACTCGCTGTACCTGTCCATTGGTATCCCGACGGTTTCGAGCATGTCGCATGCCCGGCGCTCCGCTTCCGCGCGCGTGATGCTGTTGTGCTGCCTGATGGCTTCCGCTATCTGAAAACCGACTGTCTCTATGGGGTTGAGCGCGGTCATCGGGTCCTGAAAAATCATCGCCACCCTGTTGCCGCGGACCTTGCGCATCTCCTTCTCGGTCAGGTCAAGCAGGTTCTCCCCTTCCAGGTATATCTCCCCGGACTTGATCTTCGCCTGGAGCTGCGGCAGCACGCGGAGTATGCTCTTGGCTATGGTGGTCTTGCCCGCGCCCGTTTCGCCCACCAGCCCGAAAGTCTCGCCTTTTTTGACGGACAGATTTATATTGTTCACCGCATATATCGTGTCATCGTCAGTATGGTATTCAATAACGAGGTCTTTTATTTCAAGTAAATTATTATCCATTCATAAAACCATACCTTTCCACGACACAATCCCGCATGAATACCTGCATAAATAATTGCTTTGTAAACAAATTTCAATCAACTGACCCCTGGTCCCTGACCCCTGGTCCCTGAAAACATGAACATGTATTTCCAACCTGTCACCTCAGTTCTTAAGGCGGGGATCGAGAGCATCCCTCAGCCCGTCTCCAAGCAAGTTGCACGACAGCACGCTGATCATGACGCAAATGCCGGGGTAAAGGGCGAGCCTCGGGTATTCGCGCAAATAGTTCCTCGCGTCTGAGATCATCGCGCCCCACTCCGGTATGGGCGGCTGGACGCCGAGCCCTATGAAGCTGAGCGCGGCCCCCGACATTATGCACCCGCCGACGCCCATTGTGATCTGCACTATGAGCGGCCCTATCGCGTTGGGCATGATATACTTGAGTATTATGTTCAAGTTGCTGGCGTCGATCGCCCTTGCGGCTTCGACGTATTCTTTTTCGCGCACTGTCAATATCGACGCGCGCATTATTCTGGCATATCCCGGGACCGTACCTATGCCCAGCGCAATTATCGCGTTGCGCAGGCTTGGCCCCATTACCGCAGCCAGGGCGACGCACAGGAGGAACATGGGCATTGCCTGATAGATGTCAAGCAGCCTCATGAACAGGTTGTCGACCCATTTGCCAAAGTACCCCGCAATCGAGCCAATCGTTATCCCAATCGTAGCCGCTATGGCCACCGCGATCACGCCCATGCTGAGCGACTGGCGCGAACCATAGATGAGCCTGCTCAAAATATCGCGCCCCAGCTTATCGTTACCGAGCAGATGTTCGCTGCTGGGCGGCGCGAATGAAAGTTTAGCGTTCTGCTTTTCATAAGGGTAAGGCGCCAGTATCGGCGCGAATATCGCCACCAGGACCAGCAGGATAAGCACGATGAGCGCGACGACCGCCAGCCTGTTTTTGCGCAGCTGCCTCCATACCTCATGCAGCTTCGACTTCTTGCGTTTCCTTTCCAAGCAGATCCTCCTTTCTTCTCCTCTTTCCGGCGTATTGCGAGCGTATCCTCGGGTCCACGAGCGCAAATACGACGTCCACAAGCAATATCACGACCGAGAACATACCGGAAATGATGAGGATTCCTCCCTGGATCACCGGGTAGTCCCTGTTGCTCAGCCCGGACATTATGTATTGCCCAAGGCCGGGGATAGAGTAAATGACTTCTGTTATCATGGAGCCGCCGAGCGATGAACCGAACACCCCGCCAATGACCATTATTACTGGTATCGTAGCGTTCTTCAGCGCATGGCGGTACTTCACTTTCGCCTCGGAAAGGCCTTTCGCCCTTGCGGTGGTTATATAGTCCTGCCGTATGACTTCGAGCAGGTCTGAGCGCATCTGCCTCGCTATCAGCGCTGTCAGCCCGAGCGCCATCGCGACACACGGCAGTATCCAGCCTTTCCAGGAGCTCACCCCTGAAAGCGGCAGCCACCGCAGGTTGACGCCGAAGAAGCGTATGAGCAGCAGCGCGAACCAGAAGCTCGGCATCGACACCGAAAACAGCGCCAGGAACATCGCGGTGTTGTCTTTCCATGAGTGCTGATGCGTGGCTGCGTAAATCCCAATGGGGATACCGAGGATTATTGACAGTATTATGGACATGGTGACGAGGATCAGCGTGTACGGGAATCTTTGGAGCATTTCATCTATGATCGGCCGTTTTGTCATTAGTGAATTCCCGAAGTCGCCTTGCATCACGTTCCATATAAAACGCACGTATCTCACAGGGAGCGGGTCGTTGAGCCCCAGTTCCTCTCTGAGATCCTCAACCTGCTGCTCTGTCGCCTGGGTCCCGAGCAGCATCCTGGCCGGGTCGCCGGGCGTTATGTCAATGATTATCAGCACTACGAGCGAAATGCCCAGCAGCACCGGTATCAGCATGAGCAGCCTTTTGCCAATGAATCTTAACATTTCTCACCTACTTTAGATATCTCAAATATCTTTATACACAGGGGATTGCGGGGCAAGCCCGCAATGACAGTTGGTTTTCTGTATTCCCCTTTCCATGTATCGCGTATCTATTTATTTTCGTTTGCAAGGCGGAAGCATTTGCCGCAGTATGTGCATCTGTCTTTCGTCGGGTCGAGCCTGCACCCGTGCATCAGTTCCGGGCCGCCGTATACGAACTTTTCGTTGCCTTCGTCGTCGAGCTGCCTGGACACGCGGCCGCATGTGCCGTCGAGGTAGACTGCCTGGAACATAATGGGTTTGTTGATCTCCACAAAGTCCATCGGGCAGTGCCACATGCTCTCCGGGATTCGGAGTATGGACGGTTTTGTTATGACGTACTTTTCCATTTTGCTCACGTCATATCCTAAGTATATCTCCACTTTAGCGTCGAATTCTTCCGGGTGGTACAGGTCCGCGTTAATGAAGACAAGGTACTCTTCCTCGCGGTGGAAATGAGGGTTCGGCTCCATCCAGTGGATCGGTTTGGTGAACACTTGCCATCCGACGTTGTACTTTGCGCCCGGGATGTCTTCCGCGCCCCTGAAATAGAGCTGCGGCGAATAGCACCAGTCCCCCCAGTCGGTGTATTGTGGCTTCAGCTCAAACAGCATATCGGAATACTTTAGCTCGCTCATGGTATGCCCTCCCTTTTTGAATGTTTGTTACAGTAACTGCTCAGAGGCGAAACACAGGCGGCATGAAGCCGCCTATGTTCGCATATTGCCGCGTTATTCGCCATAAATTTCCTGATAGTATATTATGCCTGAAACTGTGTTGTCAGTCCCTCTCAAATCGCTTGCGACGGCCCGCGCGCTCATTACTTCACAGACGCCGTACCAGGGGCAGTTTTCGACAAAGACTTCGATCGCGTCGTACAGCTTATTGTTGCGCTCGGTCAGGTCCACCGTGGATATCGCGCCCATGCTGAGTTCTCCGTAAAGGTCGCGAACGGGGCCGTACCAGCCGAGGGGGATGAATGTCAGGTACATCGCGAGGATGTCGACTGCCATCGCGCTGGGCGCGCCGGGGGTGAACATGGCTATTTCAAAGCCTGATGCATCCATCATCGCCCCGAAATATGTCGCCTGCTCGTAGTTGACTATTTGGGCGGTCACACCAATATCGCGCAGGCCTTCCTGTATGATTTCCGCTGCTGTGTTGTGGTCTGCCGAGCCGTTGGTTATTATGCGCAGGGTCTGCCCGACGAGCCCGGACTGCTCCGCCAGCTCTTTCGCCCTGCCAATATCATAACCGAGCGAGTATGTTTCGTGCATGTTTCTGAAACGCGGTTCAAAATCGACGCAATAGTCGGAGCAAGGCCAGTCGACAACGTCCGACATGCCGTAATAGAGGATATCAGCAATTGCTTGACGGTCTATCGCATGCGCGACCGCCCAGCGGGCTTCTTTTGATTCAAGAGGGCCGCCTTCGATGCAGCTGAACAGCGTTACGAAGTTGTAGCCGCCGTTGCTCGTTCTTACGTCGTATCCGAGCGACGCCACGAAATCAGCGTCTTTGAGCGGGATCGCCGACATGTCGATGTCGCCTGTCTCAAGTGCGTTGATCCTCTGCGACTCCTCGTTGATGCATTTGAAGTTCAGGTTCGGGATATGTGCCTTCCCGCCCCAATAGTCGTCGCGCGCCGTCAGGTAGACATGGCTGTTAATAACATACTCCTTGAGCACATAAGGCCCTGTTCCTATCGGGTTGAGCGAGAGCGCCACTTCATCGTAGCCGTCCTTCTGCATGATCATAAGCTGTGTCATGCCGGGCTCCTGGGATGCGTTGAACACCGTGTACCAAAGATCGATCGTGTACGGGCCCGTGACCTTCGTCTTTTCAAAGTCGACGACCTTGACGTTAAGCGAGAACTGCGGGTTGTCCTTGCACAGTTCCATTGAGAACATGACGTCCTCCGCTGTCATCGGCTTGCCGTCCGAGAATGTCACGCCCTCGCGGATATGCAGCGTGTAGTTGATGTCGCTGATGTAGTCCATGCCGGTGGATAGTATCCACTTGCGCGAACCGTCCGGGTAGTAGTCGAACAGAGGCTCATAAAACGTGTAGTTGATGCCCACGAACCCGCCCGTGATGCCGAGGGGGTGGAGCGTGCCGCTGTCCTGCATGATCGCAACATTGAGCGTATCACGCGATGACGTCGCTGCGCCGCTGCTGCCGGTGCTGTCTGAACTGCCCGAGTTACCGGAACTGCCGGTACTATCCGAGTTGCCCGAGCTGCCCGTGCTGCCCGTGCTGTCTGAGCTGCCGGTGTTAGACGATCCATCGTCCTTCTCGCCGCACGCGGCGATCGACAGGACCATCATGCACGCCAGCAGCAGTGCCAGGATTTTGCTTGCCTTTTTCATTTTTTCCTCCTTATTTTTTGCGGTAGAATTATATTAACCTGTAATACAGGTATTATACTCTCTCTTTTCTCTTTTCTCACTTCTCACTAGCTACTAGCCACTACAACCCCCGCCGCCTATCGGCAGCTCCCCCTTCCAGGAAGGGGGCTCACTAACTCCTAACTCCTAACTCCTAACTCCTACGCGCCTACTGGCGCGTTTACGACTTCCAGTCTTCCATCAGGCACTTGCCGCAGGTGTCGCACTTCTTGGCCGGGTCGTACTTGCACTGGATGGGGCCGTTGTACATCATCTCTTTTTCGCCGCCGTCCGGGGTGTCGTAGATACCGCCGAACATCGGCTGCATCACCGCCGCCTGGAAGAACACGGGTTTATCGATCCGCTTGAAGTTGAGCGGGCAGTGGTAGACATTCGCCGGCACCCTGACGATCGTCGGCTTCGTTATGTGGAACACTTCGGCGTCTGTGCCTATCTTACCAAGGGTCAACTCGATATCCGCGTCGAACTCAAACACATTCGGGAAAGAGCCGCCAAGGAAAATGAGATACTCGTCCACATCATGGCGGTGCGGCATCCTGTCAAGAAAAAAAGGCTTCACGAAAATTTGAAACCCTACATTGTACTTGGCGCCCGGTATCTGCGACGCGCCGCGGAAATACGCCTGCGGCTTGATAACATAACCGGGATCGTCGCCTTCCGCAACGGCCTCGTTGTTCTCTTGCGGGAATTGAAACACCAGCTTTTCGTACATTGTTATATATCCTTTCTAATTCAAATAGTAACATAATGGTAACGTATTATTACTAATTATATTTATATTACTTACGATGTCAACTAAATAATCCAATATTTCTCCTCTTCTATTGCAATAATATGCGAATTATGAGAAAATCCACTCTATGCTTACTCTGCTGATTGTCCTTATCGCGATAGGGATCGTATTGGAAACAATTTCATTCAGGCGCGACCCCGACCTGGTCGAGCTTGAATTTGCTATTTCAACGCTCTGCACGGAGCCCGGCGCGCCGTTTTACGTCCAGGCCATCGTTGAGAACAGCAGCCGCATCCCGCTATCGTATCTTGCGGTCATAGAACTGTACCCCACGACTGCCGCCATTCCGGATGACATGGTGTACAGGGCAAGGCTGGACGACGTCTTTGTGAAGAAAATCTGCCGCATCAAAGGGCGGCAGCGAAAGAGGCTTACGCTCGAGACGGCCATCACAAAGCGGGGCGTCCACCTGTTCAACGGCGACTCGGTCGAGTTCGGCGACTTTTTAGGGTTCCGCGAGTTTTCAAAGAGGGTGTTTTTCAAACGCGAAGTTGTAGTCTATCCCGAAAGGCTCGAGTCACCGGACCTCAGCGACGCGCTGGGCCGCTTTTACGGCGATATCGCGGCAAGGCGTTTTCTGATACGCGACCCGGTACTCACGATCGGCTGTAGGGAGTACACCGGAAGGGAGCCGATGAAAGAGATACACTGGCTCCAGAGCGCGCGCAGGAACGAGCTCATGGTGCGCGAGTTCGACTACACGCGCCAGCTTTCCGCATGCGTGATCCTTGGCGTCGACGGGATAGACCCGAAGGACGAGGACGCCCTGGACAATTGCTGCTCCGCCGCCAGATCCGTCTGCGAGTCGTTCGTCGACGCCGGCGTTTCCGTGAGTTTTTTCACAAACTCCCTCCTGACGAGGATCAACGAAAAGGGGCTGTGGAAATGCGAAGCTTCCCCCGGGCATATGGGCACGCTGCTGGAAAGCCTGGGGCGCGTCACCTCATCGTCTCGCGGCGGGCTTTTCGCGTTGCTGGAATATGCGCTGCTCAACAGCGACTATGACGCGGCTTTCGTCATTGTCCTTCCCGCCGGCGACCTCCGCGGCGACGAAGCGATCAGCTTCATACGCAAAAAATCAGGCAGGGAAGCATTGTTAGTTAACCCATGAACCTGAAAGGTGTAGCTTATGATAGTTGAACTGTGCAAAACAATGTTTGACATGTGTTTTTATTTCACGTTCACCGGGTACTTTTTTTACTTGTTCACGCTTGAGTATCCTGCTGTCTGGGGTATCCCGGTAATCATGATCGCGGCTGTCATACATGCATGTTTGAAGAAAATTGGCTTTGACGCCGCGATACAGCGCCCAAGCGGAAAAAAGCCTGTGTATTTCAGGACAGTGCTGTGCTGCGCGCTTCCGTGCGCGGTGTTTGCCTTTAAGCTGTCGCTGCCGCAGATCATTCAGTTCCTGCCTGCCTGGGCATACTTCTGCTACACGATATGGGCCGACTTGTCACATCTCGACCGTTCGGATTTTGAACGTCATTTTACATACAGCGGCAGGCTTCTCTTCCTGATGGCGTTCGGCATCATTGGCTTTAACAGAATGATAGGCGCCTTCACAGGCGCCCTCCCCTATTTCATCCTGTATTTGCTGACCGGGATATGCCTGATGCGTATCCTTCGCGAGTACGGCAAGCTCGGCGCGACGCGAAACGTCGTCACAGTGCTGATAATCCTGCTGGGCGGTTCTGCGCTTGTGTTTCTGAGGACTCCGCAGATGGTGCTTGTCGCGCTTAGGTTTTTTTACCAATATGTGATTCTGAATGTCCTTATGGGCGCTGTTTATGTGTTCGGCGCGGTGTTTTACGGCATTGTATGGGTGTTCCAAAAGATATTCTTCTTTGTCTCCGTGGAAGAGAAAGAGTTTCAGATGGATATAGGGCCCATGGCGGAGGAGATCTTCGGAGAGGAGTTTGCTGAAAAGCTCTTGTCGCCCCCGGCCTGGATGAGGTATGCCGGGTATACGCTGCTCGCTCTTGCCGTCCTGCTGGTGTTGTTCCTGATCCTGCGCGGGCTGTTGGGCAAGCGGCGCCGAGAGGAGGAGGAAAGCCCCTTTTCTGAAGAGCATGATGGTTTGGAGAAGCATGAGAAGAACAAAAAGGTCGGCATTTTCCGGCCTAAAGAGTCTCGCCAGATCGTCAGGTGGTATTACAAGAAATATCTGAAGGAAGCTGTGTCGAGGGGCATGACTTTCCCTATCGCGAGCACCAGCCTGAGGGTTTTGAACAGATCGCGCATTTTCTTCCCGCAAGGCGACCATGGCCGTATGCGGGACCTATACATCGCCGCGCGCTACCATCACCGCGGTAAGGTCACCGAAGCCGACGCGCACGAGGCATCGGAGTTATGGAAGAAGCTGAAGCACAAGCAACCGGACTGAGCAAAAGTGAATACTCGCAAACACATATCGGTTTACAAAGGTTTAGCTCACTGAAATTACCCAATGTCGCTCCCGGTTCTGACTTGACCGGGAGCTTTTCCTGCAACATTCGATAATTTGCTATTCATTAGGGTGTACCACCGCCAGTCAGGGTATTCTATGTTGTATGGTTTGACACTTACGTAGTAATAGTTTGCGTCGATGTGCGCAACGGCTCTGTTGGACATGGATATAACCTCAAAACACAACACTTCCGAATATCTACACGATACTTCCGATCGCATAGTAAAGCATAATCGGAAGTATGTCAAGATGTATTCGGAATTGATTTGTATGGCAGATATATTCGGAATTGATTTGTATGAGTGTTACTCAAATCCATATACTATGTTAATAATCCTCTGTATATGCTCATCTCTGGCTACAATAGAATTATAGTAGATATTTCCTTTATATCGCAAACTGTAAGTAACAGTATGCCAGCCTAAACTTGCCTCTAACAGCGATACGTGACTCTCCTTATTCTCAACAGAATGCAATAACTGGATGATCTCATCAAAAGTTGATTTAGAAATAGTTACACGCTTGCTAAGTAATACTCTCGCCAATCGCTGATGAGTCATCATAGATGAAAATGATAGTTTCGCAGCTTTACTAATAACATTATCAGTAAATATCACTCTATTAGAATATAATGTTACAATGTCGTATAGAGGTTCGTTACCACCTACTGCAGTAAGAGTAAATATTTCGTGAGAGAACAAAGGAAAATACATAAGAATGCTGATGAGTATTATAATAATTATCGAAATAAATAATACAGACATAGAGGAATACTTGCCGATTCTCATATTTATCACCTTTCACAGCCGCAAGCTACTTATGCTCTTTATAGATGCTCGTATTGAGAATGCCGTAAAAAATAAACAGAAGTAAGACAGGAAAGAAATGCATTGTTACTCTTGTGCTTGTCATTTGAATACCTCCATTGCAATTGAATATAGTCGATTGTGAAACTTAAAAAAGCTTGTAATGATGCGGCTTTCCGAGTCAATTTTAAACTGATTTTTCTCCACTTTTGCGGTATAATTACTGTGTCAAATCAAAAAAACACCGACAAAAGAGGAGAAAAAATCATGCGGAAGAATAAAATGCAAATGTCCCTCGCAGACACTTACAACGATGTGTGCGCTATTGCTGAGAATGACAAGCGCGGGTTCCTGACTTTACTTGAGGAACACATCGATTTTAAAAGACTGATACCAGCCGAGTTTGTTTGGGCATTCCATCGCCATTTCGGTAGGCCCCGTGAATATCCGCTTGAAGGGTTCATACGTTTTTGCGTCCTGCAGAAGACCTTGGGGATCGAAAGGGATTCAACGCTTATCAATATTCTGAAGGTAAGTAGCGAAATGAGGAGCTTCTGCAGGTTTGAAACTGTGCCCGACGCCTCTAAGATTACGCGTTTCAAACAGGACTTCGTGCGTTACATCCAGAAAGTGTTCGAGAATCTCGTAGAGATAACTGAGCCGATTTGCCGCGAGATCGACGCTAAGAAAGCGGATTACCTGATGTATGACTCTACGGGCATTGAGGCTAACGTCGCCGAAAACAACCCGAAATTTTTGAATGCAAAACTGAACTATGCAAAGAAGCTGGCTAAGAGTAACCCTGACCTCAATCCGCACTCACTCGCGTATGCGGCCATGCCTGAAATATCGGAGGCAAACCCATTCGTCAAACAGCAGTACATCAACGGCCATTTCTGTTACGCTTTTAAGGCCGGGATACTGGCAAACGGGCTAGGCATCGTGCGCAGCATAGCTTTTTTTGACGATGACTTCAGGCGCAGACACCCGGAAGTTGTTTCTAAAAAGACCGACAATCCAGAGCTTGACAAGGAAGTAGGTGACTCCATCTCGCTAAAGCCTGTCCTATACGACTTCTTTGCGGCACACCCATCGTTTTCATATGGGACATTTCTTGGCGACTCAGCTTTTGACAAATATGATCATTACACAATGCTCCGCAAGGATTTCCATTTCGAGAGGGTCGCCATACCTTTGAATCCCCGCAACAATACAACAAAGCATTCAGAGTTTGATGATGAT
>Ga0082212_10005890_pt1 | contig 16605 bp, 16 predicted proteins | sample TergutNt197P3_FD_71548 | JGI IMG/M metagenome (GOLD analysis project Ga0082212, IMG submission 71548) | Neocapritermes taracua P3 segment gut microbial communities from Petit-Saut dam, French Guiana - Nt197 P3 | ecosystem: Host-associated > Arthropoda: Insects > Digestive system > Gut ... | reverse complement strand
TGAAAGCGCGAATGCGCTAGACTGCGCCGATAATGGAGTGAACCGCCGCCAGGCGGGGAGCGGAATGGGAGGCGTAGGTGATCTGCCCATGCTGTTACGATTGTAAAATGCGTTGACTATAATACTCAAGGGTCAACAACCACTCGATTTAGAGTTGCTTTTGTATTGCCGACTTCCATCGGGAAAGCCCACGGGGGAACCATTGGCGAGGTTGCGTCCAACAGGGCGCGTGCATGATCCTGGATTATGAGCAGATTATCAGGTTTTGCCTCAATATGCCCACCAAAGTAGTTGGGAAGCATGGCTAACAAAAAATCCATCCTTTTGGCTTGAGGGAAATATAGAGCATATTGCATGACTACGTGGGAAAGTACGATACCCACAAAGACAAAAAGTGCCCAAGTCAGAGTTTTAACTGAGAGCTTTCCAGGTTTTGAGATGCCAGAACATGTCCACCAGGCAAGGAGTATAAAAATTGCCAGAACCATCAATGGGAGCAGTGGCATCACCCAAAGCCCCTTCCCCCAGAGAGCATCATCGATCAGGGCATCTACGGTTTGGATCTGCTCAGAATTGTTACCGGCCAACCTTGCTTCTAATAGGGTCGTTTCAATATCGTGCCAGTAAATGATAGTCTTTTTGTCAAATACGGATTCCATTTCCGCCCTGATTTCTCCAGGAGTAGGTAATATTTCCATTTCTGCTGGCTCGGCCTCAGCCTCGTCATGTTGATGGCTCACTACCTCGATGATGGTCGCGTTTGCTGGTGGAGCAAATGGAGTGACATACCTGCGCCCAGCCCTGTCCCTCCAAATATATGTAGTGGGACGTGGCCGATTTGTTTGTTCCTGCTCTCTAACTTGTTGAGGAGCCTCAGTCGGCCCAAGACTTTCCTTTATCGGCTCTTGATGCAAGGCAAAAACTAGTAGCAGGGGTATCATTTGAATTTTTCGTCCACAATTTCACACAAAAAATGAATGACCATGATATGGATTTCCTGGACTCTGGCGGCTACATTGCTCGGCACTATCAGGCAATCGTCAAGCATATTCTTGAGTTGTCCGCCATCCTTACCAAGTAATCCGAGAGTTTTAAGCCCTAATTCACGCGCAGTTTTAGCTGCTAGCATGATGTTTTTGCTGTTGCCGCTGGTGCTGATGCAAATGAGATAATCGCCAGATCGACCAAGTGCCTCAGTTTGCCTTGAAAAAACCATTTCAAAGCCGTAGTCGTTGCCGATAGCAGTCAGCGCAGAGGTGTCTGTTGTCAGCGCGATACCAGCCAGCCCCCTCCTTTCAGTTACAAACCGACCACTCAATTCGGCGGCGAAGTGCTGAGCATCAGCGGCACTGCCACCATTTCCACAAATAAGAATCTTCCCGCCATTCAAAAGGCAGTCCGCCAAATTTGTTCCAAGGTCAACGATGTGGTCTATTTCCCTGTCATAGAATTCTCTCTTTAGTTCAAGCGAGGTTTGAACGTGCTGGAGTAGGAGTTCTTGCATTTCAATCATTCCCGTTGGCACCCGGTGTTGTATCCCTGAATTAACTACCCTGACAGTACTCCCCCAATAATATCAGAGCTACTTAACAATTAGCAGTTATACTGCCCCAAAGCAAATTGGTCTTATTATTCCAGTGAATTCCTGTAATACTATGCAAATGATTAGATTATTATGTTTCCTTTTTTGTAACTTTTTCTCCCTTGTTGTCCCATTGATGGCCCAGGTGCCGCCATTTGCAGAGAGTACTGTCTTTGGAGGCTCTAAGCTGTTTATTGAAGAATTCATTCCATCGATGTCTGCAAAGATAAGCCCTTCCCGAAAGTATTTTGCCATTGGTTTTGCCCAGGGAGACCAGGGGGCAGGAAAATTTATTTCGGGCCTGGATGATTTTGCCAGCGGTGACTTCCAAAAAGTCAACAATGCCGTAATCAAGTTGGGTGATGCCCCATGGGGGTTGCGCTCTTCCTCCTACGGCCTGTCTATCCACGAGCGGGGCACGACAATTTCTATCACAAGACAAGAAATGACTTCCCTGTGGGCTTATGCCTGGTTTGATAACGAAACTGTTAATTTTGATGTCAGGAGGTCTGTCACTGACAAGGTATCAATCTCCTCAGTAGGTTCATCTAAGTCCGGTGCGTTTTTTTATGGCGGTACCCTCAGGATTGAAAGATGGAACTACGGAAACGAGTTTAAATTACTAAGGTCTTACCCTGACAGTAATTCTTTTGCATACAACAACCTGGACAGTTTGGCCGATGCGTATGGGGAACCTTGGGAAATTGCAAACATAAACCAGGCAAAGTCCCTTTTGGACTATGACGACACACCGAATAAAAATATCACCTATGCACTGGACTTATTTGCTGGCCTCGAAATAGCTGGTTCATTGCGGCTCGCCATCCACTCAGATAGACTGACAACCAGGTATTTAGGGGATATTGAAGAAAAACCTCAATTCCGTGGTGGCGCGCAGATTGATCTGGGTTCTTTTGCTCAGCTCAGCCTGGAGGCGGACCTCAACGAAGCCATGAGAGTACCGTTTCCTCATCTGAGAAAATCTGAGTCCGTTTCTTTGAAGATCAAGGCAAATGCTTTAATTACATTTACCATTGGTGCCGAAAGAGTGACATTGAACGGTCATGAAACGACCAGGGCAGGACTTAATGCCTGGATAACTGGCAAAAAACACCGCATGGGCATGGGCTTTCAATTTGGGCAGGATACGACCCCATGGGGAGCTACATGGAGGTCTCTCTGAAGTGGACTGGCCTGAAACACTAATATTTGATGCATTGATAAATCCTAATTTGCCGTTTCAACATTCAAATCTCTCGGAAGCCATATTATGACCAGTGTTTTATTTTCCTTGTTGCGCCTGGTAGCCTTTCCCCTGTGTTGCACATTTTTGGCAGGCCAAGTGCCAAGCATAAAAGAAATAGTAGAGAGGTTCGATGCGGCTCAGGCCAAAGCAGACACCTTGCAGGCACCCTTTACGCTTTCTATCAAGCGTGCCATGTTGCAGGCACCTTCAATAATCAAAGGTATGTTTTACCTTTCCGGTTCGGATTGTGCCCATTTCGCGTTTTCACCATCGGAAGACATGGTAATACACGTAACCGACCGAGCTTTTGTCTCCTACAGCCCCTTGAAAAAAAAGGGCGAAATGGTGAAAACGGGTATATCCAAAAGCATTAACAGAAAATCTCTGGGACTGGGGTATCAACTCTCAAGTTTTTCAGACTATTTTAAGATGGAAGTTTCAGAATCCAAAGATGCACCCGGTGTGCTGGAAGTTACTCTCACCCCCAGGAGTATCTCCTTCAAAAAAAAGATAGAAAAAATTCAGGTATGGATCGACCGAAATACATATTTACCTAAGGGTCTGACTTGGATAGAAAAAGGGGGAGATACATGGCTTCTGGAGTTGGGGGCACTCCAGGTTAATAGGGCAATCCCGGCATCAATAATCAATTTTGCTGTACCCGCTGGTACGCCAATGCAGTCAGAATTCAGCTTTTTTTCAGCGAAAAAAAGCGGACATTAACAGTCGAGCCATTTTCAATACCCCTCGGAAGTTTGAAAATGTCTCTCGAATTAATACTTTGTGACCAGTAGCCAACATGATAATCGTCTGCCCAGCCTGCTCCATGCGATTCCAATATGACGAGTCGCGTTTTTCCGATTTCCTGTCCAAGAACTTTCAGTGTACAAAGTGCAGTGCATCCTTCGACATACCTAACCCCCACCTTGTTCAGGAAGCTGCCCCACCCATAGCGAAACTTTTCACTTTGCATCCACATGGGAATAGCAGGATTAGTTTGGCTTTTATCTCAGGGCCTAAATCCTCTACTTCGGTGGAATTGACAAATTCCAAAACGATAATCGGCAGACAAGAAAGCGAAATAAATACTCTGGACCCTGAAATGTCCAGAAGCCACGCAATGATAGAAGTTTTGGCAGACGGCACAGTCTGGCTGGAAGATTTAGGCTCCACTAACGGCACCTTTACGAATGGTGCCCCCATTTCGACCAGAGTTCAGTTATTCCACCGCCAAGAATTTTCATGCGGCAAGAGTGCTTTCATGATATTGCTAGAAAAAGCCTAGTTGGACTATTGAGGTGGAAAAAAAAACATTAGCCGAACATTTAAGACAGGCATCCGATTTTTTTGACTCGGGTTATGTAGTCAAGGCGGGGCAGATATGGCAAGCGATTCTAAAGAGAGATTCTTCAAATGGAGAAGCCAGGGCTGGTCTGCTCAAGGTTAGGGATGTCCTGACAAGTGGGCCAGATGCAGACATATCAGCAGCTGAACCACATACATTGCCCCCACCAGAAGACTTAGCAACGCCAGTCCCTGCCGATGAAGCTGGCCATTTTTTGCGCGAGGGTTGCTCACTGTATGACAGTGGGGCATTGACTGAGGCACTAGCAGCATGGGAAAAGGTTTTGGTCATAGAACCAGAACATGGCCTTGCCTTGAGCCATGTTCGTGGAGTCCGCAAAGAATTAGGCCTCCCCATATTGGAGATTGAAAAGCACGCCGAACCACTGATGGAAGCTGACTCTAAGGGTTCAGAAAATGAAGGAATCCTGACATCAGAGCCGAACCAAACCGAAATTGATTGGTTTATTGATCAAGGTTCGCATCTGTACAAGATCGGCAAAATTGCGGGGGCCATCCATACCTGGGAGTCGGCACTGGCAATTGACCCTGAAAATGTTTTAACCAAGGGTTACCTGGCAATGGCCCGGGCCGAACTGGAAGCGAAGTCAGGCAAAAAACCGCTCCCAGGCTCAATTGAAGCTTCACCCTTTAGACAATCCGTCTCATCTGTTCCCCCCTCAGAGTGTCGGCAATCTCGACCAATTCCAAACAAGACTCCTGCTGATTTGCCTATCAATATCGCTTCGGAACCGAAAAGTGCAACCAAACTTTCTGCACCACAGGTCTCAGATCCACAGTCTGCCCCTGGTCATGGACAAGGCTCAAATGCACTCATGCCGTCTGTAATTACCAAACGAGCAGAGTTGACGCGAGAAGGGCCTTCTCTATCAAAAAAAGTTAAAAAGGTGCCCATACTATCCAGACTGCTTTCTCCCATAACCTTGGTTGTTCTTTTGTTGCTTACGTGTGGAGGTGGATGGCTGGCTTTCGTGAATAGGGATGCCATCCTGAATGCAGCCCAGGCAGCCATCAAAGAAGAAGCTATAAAGAGTGCCCATCAATCTGTCAAAGTTGTCAATTTGGCAATAACGCCCGAAGAGCTTAAATCTCAGGCAAAATCGGCCCTAAACAGCAGCCCGCTGAGATCATATCTATTGGTACAGGAAGTTATTAGCCGCGATCCTTCAGACACAACTGTGGCAAAGTTATTCGAACAAGCACAGCAAGCTATGCAATCTATGGCCACCCTGCCGACTCAGCGGCAAAACGCCGACTTGAACCGCTTAATCGCCTCCGGCAATTTAGAAGAAGCTGAAACTCTTGTGGAAACCAGCCTCAGACAAAATCCAAACAATCAAAGAACTCGCGAAAACTTAGCCCGAGTCAGTCTGCTATTGGCCAGGGAGTTTGCCAAACAAGGAAAATGGGAAAGCGCTCGTTCACGCTTATTGATGGGGGCCGCGCTCTTCCCAAAGGATCTTACGTGGCAAGCACGGCTAAAATTGCTGGAAAACCTGCAAACTACTCCGGCCAATCTGAAAGAAGAACAGAGCCAATGGTATGAGTTGTTGGGGTAGATATGGTCAAAAAACATTCTCTTTGTCCGAGTTGCCGCCACAAGTTAAGCCCCTTGACTACGGAATGCCCTGTTTGCGGCATCCCTCTTTCCCGCGAACCCCTGAAAAGACCCTTGCTGTTTCAAATCTCCAAAGCCACAGAAAAATTTCTTCAGAAGCCAAAAAAGCCTGTTGCTTCCGACAAGCCTACACAAGTGATCAGGCCAGAAATAAATATCGACCCCGCCAAGTCCAACATGGAGAACAATATTGCTGTAGGGGGTAACAAAAGCTCTGGAGTGGCGACTAAGGCAGACCAGCTTTTCAAAATGGGAACCCAGAGTACATTCTGGCGGCTCGCCCGCATGGAATTTCTGGAGGCCATTTTCTTACTCGCTATTAACGTCCTGATAGTTCTTGTCGTTTGCTGGCAATTGAAGTTATCTCTCAACGAAGCATATTCTGATTTCTGGTCATTCCTTTTACCGCTGCACTTCCTGATATCATGGGCTTTTTTAATGTTACCGATACTGCTTTCAGGCAGCTCCGTTGCCATGCTGATTGTCGGCTTTGGCATCGCTGACTCACAGCCAGAAAAGAGGCTCTCATTCAGCCTGTTTATGCTACTTTCCGTTGCGCTCGTTCCCCTTTCGTTTCTTTGCATGGTGCTGACCCCAGCTCACACCACTATGGCGGAGCTTCTGACAGGACAGGAAATAAGGGAGCGCATACCTGAGTTGATGAGATGGAAATGAACAGAGCCATAATGAAGGAACAATTGCTATAGAGCAGCCTGGTCTTTTTCAAAGCCAAACTGCTCTAAGGTGGGCCTGTAAGCCGGATTCTGTGAATGGGTGCCATTCCTCTGGGATGACAGTCGCCTGTCACCTCAAGCAACCTACCCGCCGACTCGGTCGGGCCAACCTTTAGCCCATGACAAACACAGGCTGCGTCGGCCTATTTGGTTTTGCTCCCCAGGGGGTTTGCCTTGCCTGGTCCGTTGCCGTCCCAGCGGTGGGCTCTTACCCCGCCATTTCACCCTTACCTGTGCCACGCATGGCAGTAGGCGGTATTTTTTCTGTTGCACTTTCCGTCGGATCACTCCGCCCAGCCGTTAACTGGCCTGGTGCCCGCCTTTCAAAGCTCAAAGCCTTAAAAGATTTTCCTGGAGTCCGGACTTTCCTCTACACCAACAATTTCGATGCAGCGGCACCCCAGCCCACACATAAATGTATCCCAATTTCATTTTTTTTTGTAGAATACTCGAGCATAGTTTTTTTATATCCACCCTTAATACCAACTCCAGATACCATGAAGTGCAAAGAGTCATGGGGTGGGTGTAGCGGACAACTTAGTAGAGAGTGAAACGTATGACAGGGACTCCAAAATCAGCACATTTCCTATTTAGAATCAGAATAAGGGCGGAAATGCCACTGAATGGATTAAAACATCTTCAAACGACATGGAGGCAGATTCCAATGATGGGTCTGTTGGTGGAATCGTGACTTTGGAGACATCCAACGAAGCCTACAAAGAAAAAATTGCTGAATTAGAGGGCAAGATACTTAAGCAATCTCACAAATTGTCCCTCATGCAATATTTGACAGATATTTTTACTGCCGACCTGAAACCCAAAAAAATTGCCAGCATGTTGTTTGAGCTATTTTTTAGCGAACTTGGCACAAAGGCCAGCGTGGTATGGATTAAAGAGCGGTCTTCCAGTACATTTCAGCCATATTTTGCCGTCAGCGTTCCAAAGGAAATGGTTGAGCGGTGGAGATTGCCGTTTCCCAACCCGTTTCCCGACATACCCATGATCCTATCGCAGCCGCAGTGGCTCGAAAGGCATGTTCTGGCAGGTGTCGGCCCAATAATTGGACTTCCGGGCGAATCGGAACAACCCATCTTTGCAGAGGTATCTGCTCGCAATGAAGTATCTGCAAGTAAATCACAACATCCAACCTCCAGCAAGCAGACACAACATGCAAAGAATGATCTGGCCTCTTACTATGTGCCCTTTGAATTTCAGTCTGAATTAATGGGGTTTGCCCTCCTCGGATTAGACCCAAACTTTCCGATGACAGGTGAACGGGACGAACTTTTGACTATAGGACACATTGTTGCAGCTTCGCTATTCAATACACACCTGCTCGCGGAATTGAGAGAGAGGCTGGATGAAATTAAGCAAAAGACTGAAGATCTCGAAAAAACAAATACTGCGTTGATAAATGCAGATCGTTTTAAGAGAGAATTCCTGACGATGACCAGCCATGAACTAAGGACTCCACTCACAGGCATCATGGGGTTTACAAAGCTGATTCTTGACGGCCTTTACGAAGATGACGTAGAAATGCGACAGTTACTTGAAGACAGTTATTCATCTGGGAAAAATCTGCTGAAGTTGCTCAATGACATTCTGGACATGTCAAAAATAGAATCTGGAGCCTTCCAGGTTACGCTGGAGTCAGTTTCGCTCCAGGAGTGTTTTTCTGAAGTCTACATTGTGGCCAACAGCTTACCCAGGACTGCTGGTGTCATGCTAAATATGCCGGAAAACCTGGACTCTATGCCAAAAGTACTCGCCGATCCAGGTAGTCTGCGTCAGGTGTTGATAAACTTGATCTCAAACGCCTTAAAGTTTACCCATGAAGGCTCAGTCAGTGTCATCGTGGAGCGTGGCATTGGAGTCATTAATATTTCTGTAGTCGACACAGGCATTGGGATTAACCCGGAGAGCCAAAAACGGCTCTTCGAGAAATTTGTCCAGGCAGACGAAGGATACTCCCGCAGATACGGAGGAACAGGCTTAGGATTGGCAATATGCAAGCATCTATTGGGAATGATGAATAGCACCATTTCGCTCCACAGCAAAGGCGAAGGACACGGTACTATGGTCAGTTTTTCAATCCCGATTGCATAGTGACTTTGAGATGGATACCGCAACTAACAATGTTGGTGGTCCCGGGGCGACTCGAACGCCCGACCTACCGCTTAGGAGGCGGTTGCTCTATCCACTGAGCTACGGGACCATAATACAAAAACCACACTATCGAGCCAATTTCAAAACCTCCAGATCATTCTACCATCCCTGCCTCATTCGGCCACAAATTTGTGCCTGTATACGCATAGGTGCCCTTTGCCTACGGCCATACTGACAAACTCTTTCTCTTTTTCTGTGAGTGGCCCTAACTCGCTTTCTATGTGCGGAAATAAATATCGCTGTGTACTGCTCATTAGGCTGAAGATTAGGTGCATTATGCCCTCCCTGTTCAGGTCAGCTAAACCTATATGAACAGTGCGTCCTTCAGCCTATTTGGTTTAATCTAAAACTCTGCTACCCTGAATTTCTACCTGCGGGGGAGGTCTTGAAATTGGCTCAATGGAGATACCCCTTTGACAGACGATAAGCAATCTTTATGGTCCAAGTTTACAGACCTGAATCCGCCAGGTTGGCCATTGATATTGGTATGTTTTCTTGTGCCTGTGCTTTGGCCAAGGTGTATATATCTTCTTTATAGACGCATCAAATTCAGTAACACTAGATTGCCTGAAAACCGCCAAAATAGCCGTGCGGAAGTACTGGCTAACTGGTCGCTTCGTTTGGCGTTTACTTCGGTTGCGTTGGCAGTTGTGCCTGCAGTAGTCTTGGCTGTACTCGTGGTTTTGACCTTGGGCATGATTATCATGGGCCTTGCCGCGCACAATGCTGACATAATTCACGTATACATTGCCGCTCCAATCCTCCTAACGGCAGTATCTGCAATAGTTATTGGAATATTGAGTTGCCGGGCTTCGCCCGATGGGCAAAAGCCGCCAAGAGGTGCCATCCAAGGCATGGCCTTGGGGATCATTATGGTTTTGCTATCAGGCTTGATAATTTCTTCGGTTGCCCTGGGCCGCTCAGCCAAGGCAGCAGAGCGCCGAGAAAATGCCCGCGATGCGGCGTGTATCTATAATGTTGATGCAATAATGGCAAGGCTGGTAAGTGCTATAAAAGAAATGCAATTAGAGGGCTCAGAAAATATTACGGCAGAAACAATCCAAATAATCATAGATGATATAGCTAAATCACTTCATGAGTCGAACAATTCAACAATAGGTAAAATGATTAACCCCTGGGACACTGCTGGCACATTGGGCCCCATCAATAGCAGATTGTTCCTTGAAACCGATGCCGCTTTCCCACAGACCATAGCGGCAGCATCGCCTGACACATTAGGCCAAATCCAAATTGGATATCTGGGGCCTCGGAAGAAACACGGGAAAAAAATGGACCGGGGACACTTGACCGTAGCAGTATACTTAAAAGTAACAAAAACGTTCTTCCCCCCAGGGTCTCTTATCCCTGACGAGGTTGATTATATTCAATATGGACATAGTGTTTGGTTTAAGACTGAAGCAATTCCAAAGACGCTATGACAGGACAGTCAGGGCAAAAAAAAAGACCAAATCGGTCTCAGTCAGTTTTGAATGTGCGCTCTGTAGCGCAAGGTATTGGCCTTCGGTCAACTGGAGCATCCAGTCCTCGTAGCTCTCTTTGTAGACGATGCGCTTGCTCTCGGTCTGCTTCTCCATGTTGTCAATGACCTTTTGGAGAACGACAGATACCAGACGGCGTTCAAACTTGTTTAGTATCATTCTGGGCATGATGTCCTCACTTTAGCTCGCCAATCTTCGCTCTTTGCAGTGGCACTGCGCCCCAAGGCACTTATGCCTGTCAGCGCAGTTTATGTGTTGCAGTGTTTCCAGCGGAAAGCTATACTGACGGCGTATGACCTCGTTTGCCAATCGAAAAATCTGGAACCCGATACTGTTGCTATCTGGCGGCATTACTCTGGCATCAGGTATCTTTCTGTTGTTTCATCACAGTTCTCACCTGATAGCTATTGCCCACCAGGTTGGCGCAATCCTGTTCACCGTTGTCTGCGCCATACACATACTCATCAATTGGAAGCCCCTGCTCAAGTCGCTCAATAGCCGCCTTGGATGGATATTGCTGGCAATCCTTACATTGATTGTGCTGGCAATGGTCTTTACCGATAAGGATGGGAGCCATCAGCACCAGCAGAGAGGGTTTGGCAGGGGCTGGCGTTGATTCATGCCGTCTTCACGATCTCAAAACCACTGTTTTCAGCAAACGTCTGGGGAAAATTTATTTTGCGCCCGCCGCAACCATAGGAACCGCGCCGCTTTGGAAACAATGCAATTGACTCAAAACACTATGCACATTGAAGTTATTGCCATCGGTTCAGAGCTATTGCACGCCGGGCGGCTGGACACCAACTCCATTTGGATAGCCAGTCGTCTGGCCGAGTTAGGTCTGCAACTGAGCCTTAAGACCTGTGTGGGGGATGACCATTTGACCCTCAAGGCATGCCTTGCCGCAGCTCTTGAGCGTTCAGACATGATAATTACTACCGGCGGTCTTGGGCCGACCTTTGACGACCAGACCAAGGAGGTATTTTCAGATATAATTGGGTCGCCATTGCATGAGGACATTCAGATATCTTCGGAAATAGACCGGTTTTTCCAGGCAAGGGGGCGAAAGGCAACTAAAAACAACTACAAGCAGGCATTAATTCCGCAAGGGGCTGTAGCCATCCACAATTCAATGGGGACTGCTCCAGGCGTGTACTGGGAATCCCCTCCTGGACATACAGATTGCCGCATTGTCATGCTACCAGGAGTGCCGAAAGAAATGATGGCGATGTGGGAAACGGAAATACATCCCCGCATATCGGCACTGGCAGGCCGTCCACTCAAAACCATAAGACTGGTGGTTAGTAGTCTCGGTGAGAGTGTCCTGGAAGAAAGAACGAGATACATCAGGGAACGCCATCCCCAACTGCAATGGACAATCCTCGCACCAAAAACGCATATTGAATTTTTAGCGAGGTCAGAGAATGAAGAAAAATTAGCAGCAGCTGAGAAAGACATGGAGAGTGAGCTTATGGCAGATTTAGTCTGCACAGGCAACGGGCTGCCAGAATCTGCTCTCATGGACATGTTGCATAGTCGCCGCGAAACTGTGGCCCTGGCCGAAAGTGTTTCTGGAGGAATCCTGGCATCCCGCTTGGCTTCTCAGCCAGGAGCCAGTAGGGCTTTCATGGGAGGAGTCATTGCATATACCCCACACGCCAAGACCGAACTGGTCGGTATTTCACTGGATTTTATCAATGCCAATGGCACAGTGGGTGAAGCGATTACAAGCGAAATGGCGATCTGTATAAGAAAAAGGATGGGGGCCACCTGGGGCCTCGCCATTACCGGAAATGCTGGCCCGACCGTTGATGAAAACGCCTCTGAGAGCGATGGAGCAAATCAAGTCGGAAGGTGCTACATAGCCCTCGCAGGGCCGCATGGTCTGCTCCCCGGCCCAACTCCAGGTGTCATTTGTAATGTCTATAATTTACATGGGGACAGAAAGGATATCCAGTTGAGGGCCTCAAATTGGGCAATAGACATGTTGAGGCGGAAACTGATTTCGGTGACAACTGGACACTGAATTTGTATGAACAGATCATGACCATGACTCCAAAATCAACACATTTTCTGTTTAGAATCAGAATCAATTGTCAGTTTTCAACTATCTGATAGATAATGGATTATGAAAAAGTATCTTCCATACCTAATCATCACCTCAGTGATAGCACTGATGTTGCCTTTAATGTTATGTAGAAAAAAAATTCTTTACGATGTGTACGTTGCAGGGGAGGAAATGAATTTCAGCGGCATGAATGTCGCTACTGTCTGGAAAAATGGACAGGAATACGCCCGCCTAAGTGACGATAATGTCATGGCCAGGGCATACTCGATATTTGTGTACGACGATGACGTTTATGTTGCAGGCTTTGAAGATAACGAAGATGAAGTAAGCAGGGCCACTCTCTGGAAAAACGCAACCACAATAAGGCTTAGCGAAGAAGATCATGATGCCGCCGCGCTATCTGTCTTTGTGTCAGAAGGTCACGTATTTGTAGCTGGGCATGAAAATAACTCCGAAGGAATAAGCGTAGCCAAACTTTGGATAGATGGCGAAGCCCATGACTTGAGTGACGGACTTTTTCCGGCTCAGGCCAATTCAGTCTTTGTATGGGGAGATGAAGTATATGTGGCAGGAACGGAAAAAAATGCGAAGAACAAAGACGTTGCCGTGCTTTGGATTGATGGGGTTGCATACCGCCTCAGCGACTCAATAGAAGGTTCGGGGGCCACTTCTGTCTTTGTAGAAGACGGTGACACATATGTTGCAGGGTACGAAATTGACGAATATGGGGACGGCATTGCAACTGTTTGGTTTAATGGAGAGCCTGTATATTTGAGCAACGAAGGCAGTGATGCAAGGGCCGATAGTATTTTCGTTTCAGACTATGATGTCTATGCGGTAGGCATGGAAGTTTATGAAGGGGATATGGTTCCCACAGCCAGGTTGTGGACAAATGGCCATTCAAGGACTCCTGGTAGCGGAAAACGCCAGACATTTATGTATTCCGTCTTCGTCATGGGCAGAGACGTATTTGTGGCTGGGCGCGAAGGCAGCGTTGCCACCGTGTGGAAAAATGGCAAAGGCAAAAACTTGAGCCACAAAAATAATGTCGCAAGTGCTTATGCAGTTTTTGTGGTTCTGCCGGAAATTGAGCAGGAGCCGTAGCCAGGCAATGTAGCGAGCATGTAGCTAATATTGTGTGAACACCTAAACTATCAGGATGGTTGTGGATAGCTTTTATGATAATGCCAAACGAGATGAAAGAAGCCAGACAGCTAGACTGCCTGAGTGGATTGTAAAAGAAAGGGTAAACCTGGCCGGACTCCACAGAATGAAGCAAGGCTTGAGAGAGAGTCACCTGCACACCGTCTGCGAAAAGGCTCGCTGCCCTAACCGTACCCGCTGTTTTCAACAAGGTACAGTAACTTTTTTATTATTGGGCGAAGTATGCACCAGGGATTGCAGATTTTGCTCAATCAGCCACGGCACACCAAAGCAGCCTGACCCAAACGAACCACAGGAAATTGCAGAAAGGATTGTTGCTCTGGGGATTAACTTTGCTGTATTGACCAGCGTTACGAGGGATGATTTACCTGATGGGGGCGCGTCCCAATTTGTTGGAGCAATTCGCGCAATCAAGGAAAGAGGCGTAAAGGTAGAGGTTTTAGTTCCAGACTTCAATGGGAGCATTGATGCCGTAGCCAGGGTAGTGTCTGCCGGACCAGTAGTTTTTAACCATAACCTTGAAACCGTACCTGACCTCTACAAAAAAGTCAGGCCTGGGGCCGACTATAGACGTAGCTTAACAGTGCTGAGCGAAGCAAAGCGCATAGGTAGCGCATGTTTTGGCGCAGACTTTCGCACCAAATCGGGGCTGATGCTTGGATTTGGTGAAACAGAGGAGCAAATGGCAGTTGTTTTCAATGATCTGACATCTTCAGGAGTGGACATACTGACCCTGGGGCAGTACCTGCGGCCAACCAGAAAGCAGCTGCCAGTGCATGAGTACATCCATCCAGACCGATTTGCTGAGCTAGCTGAAATGGCAAAGAAACAGGGCATTCCAACGGTGTACTCAGGGCCTTTTGTGCGATCCAGTTTCAACGCCCGCGAAGTGGCTGGAATATGATGTTGAGTTTCAGTCAAAAGCCAACTGCTACTGACGAAAGATTTAGGATATTTCCACATCGAGCCACCGCTGGCAAGTGCAGCACCAGCAGCCAGCTATAGTAATCAGTTGGTCATAGCTTATTGCTACCTGGCAATCCTGCCAACGGGGATTATCACAGAAATTTTTTCTTCAGCTGGCAATCCTGCAGCGGCATGTACGGCTTCAAGATTAACACCACTGACCACAGTAGCACCAAGTCCATTTGCGGCAACTGCCAACAAAAGGGCCTGAGATGCGGCGCCTGCTTCCCAGTGGAAACTAATCTCCCTACGCATTGGATCATTTCCACCAAATCTGGATGAATCGCCAGCCATGAGGAATACTGCCGGGCTGTTTGGGATCCAGGGCTGCATTCTTTCCAGTGAGCCTAAGAGAGACGTTGGACTGCCATCTTTTATTTTTGTTAGCATATGGTCTTTGGTTGAATATTTGTAAACACCCTCTGGCAATGCCTCACTCTTGGCAACTATCACATACAGTTCAAGGGGATACCTGGCACTGGCACTTGGAACCGTGCGCCTACCAGTACCGGCTCGATTTTCGCCCTGGGCAGCCCAAAATAATTGCGAAAGTGTACCCAGACTCAACGCAGGCCCTGTGAGGGTACGGATACTCTGACGCTCCTTCAGAACTTTTTCTAACGTAACAGCGCCAAAAGAGGGAGCAGGAAGTTTGACGGGTTTAGGCTCTTCCTGGCTATTTTCTGATAGGTGCCATAAATCCGATACTTTTGATAGTGTGTAGTATCTGGCGCCATCTCTTTGCTGGGCCGGAGCCTCCTGGGACATGAGAACTGTTGCGAGCAGGGGCAGCGCAAGTAAACGCATCTTGACTCCTTTCAGAAAACGATAATTGGAGATTATACCAAACTTGCAGCCATGTGACGCTGTAAATCGCGGATGGGATTTTTTCCTCTGGGGACAATCCGGATTAGTGTTGTAACCTAATGGGGAATCTAATAACAGGAGGGAAAATGTCAAAACTCTTTTCAACAGCCATGGTTTTTGGGTTGGCACTTAGCTTGCCGCTCATTAGTCAGCAAACAACGGCAGAAGAGCAAGTCAGGAGGCTCCAGACGCAGGTCGAAAACCTCAGTCGGCAACTCGACCAGGTCAGAAAGATTGCTGACGACAACCAGTTTTATCTGCGCTTATCCGATGTCGCTGAAGTTGACAAAGTGATACTGGCTGGCAAACCAAACCCAAAGGAGAGGGCCAGGTATGGCATTAGCAACGACCGTCATCCAATCAGGATTTATTGCTATACCTTTGTCCCAAAGAAGATTGATAAAAACAAAAAGCATCCAGCAGTAGTACTCACACACGGCGGTGTTCATGGTGATTTTGGGACGTATCATGTCCATATGGTTCGAGAGATGATGGAGCGTGGATATATCGTAATTGCGCCTGAGTATCGCGGCTCCACCGGCTATGGTAGAGGGATGTACGAGAGCATTGACTACGGTGGACTTGAAAACGATGACGTGGTGACATGCCGAGATTGGGCAGTAGACGAGCTTCCAATTGACCCCAAGCGCATTGCAGCAGTCGGGTGGAGTCACGGCGGAATGATTTCTCTGATGATCGGCTTTGACCATCCCGAAAAATTTGCCTGCATTTATGCAGGCGTACCAGTTTCTGACCTGCTGACGCGGTTGGGCTACCATGAGCAGAGCTACACTAGTGAGTTTTCAGCAAGCTACCACATCGGAAAACACCCTGTGGATGCGGTTGATGAATATCGTAAGCGCAGCCCTATCTGGAATGTTCACAAACTCAAAATTCCTCTCATGGTTACCAGCAGTACCAACGACAGGGATGTAAATGTCGTGGAAGTGGAACAATTAATCATTCACCTGAAGGCCGCAGGGAAAAATTTTGAATCCCACATCGAAAAAGACGCGCCTGGAGGCCATAGCTGGGACAGGATAGACACTACCTTTGCCCGAAAGGCAAGATTGAGGATGTATGACTTTCTAAAGAAACACCTCGGACAGTAAATACAGCAATCCTCCATTTATACCGAACCAAGTTGATCCCCATTTGGATGCAACTTGATTAGCAATTGGCAGACAGAGCGCGGCTTTGCTGCCAATTGTTTTTTGGTTAGACAGAGGTTTATGCTGACTACAAACCTAAATCTCTGTATCTTTTTTGCACATACGCACTAAAGTCTTGAATTCAGAGATGTTACACATTTGCTTGTATGTGCATTTTT
>Ga0082212_10005889_pt1 | contig 16607 bp, 17 predicted proteins | sample TergutNt197P3_FD_71548 | JGI IMG/M metagenome (GOLD analysis project Ga0082212, IMG submission 71548) | Neocapritermes taracua P3 segment gut microbial communities from Petit-Saut dam, French Guiana - Nt197 P3 | ecosystem: Host-associated > Arthropoda: Insects > Digestive system > Gut ... | reverse complement strand
GCACCGTCTCCGGTATGGGCCGACCGTCCAGTTCAGTCATCTTCCTGTTCAGGAGCAGTTCAGCCAGGTCAGTTAAAAGAGATTCGCCTTTGAACTCCTCGTCGGTGAATTGAGGCGGCTTATCCCGCCGGGCCAGGATGAAGGCGAACCGGGGGAGTAAGCCGCTGTCGGCGTCTTTCTGGCTGAAAACGGTTTTCAAACTTCTGGGCTGGATTGTGCCGAGAATGGACAAGACCGCTGACAAGACATTTTGGTTTTTGTCTTTTTCGCAGCGAGTGGTCTTCCAAGGAGAGCCGTCATAGCTGGATATAAGCCGGCCTTTGGAACCGCCTTTACCGTTGCCATATCGGTCCAAGGCCTGCATAAGGATGGCCAACTCGTCACAACACCACAATAAGCCTCTGGGATTGTCAGCCAGGATGCCGCTGATGGCTTCCAAGGTGGTGTCATCCACGAGGTATTGGGCCAAAATTGGGATTTTGGGTGACGGATTGGTTGAACCTCGCTCCATCTGTTTTCGTTCTTCAAGCTTGGCCTGGTAAATGACCATTTCGGATTTCCAGCATTCTCTGGCTTGATGGTCCAGACGCCAGAGGGGGCGGAGGAAGGCGTTGGCGCAGGGACTTTTGCCCAAGCCGCTGGAAGCCGCGATGGCCCAATAGAGGTTTCCAGCCACTTGCCAGCCGGGTTTGACTTCCAGGATTACGCTCCGTCCGACACAGCCGGAGAGGAAGGCCAGAAAGGATACCATTGGGACTTCCAAGGGCAAGTCGCCGAAGACCCGGGCGGACTCCAAAAGCAGATTTTGTGCTGTCGGAGGCAGGGCCTCCAGAGGTGGCGGCGGGAGATGCCCCGGTGTTGGGGGCTTAAAGGCGGCCCCTAGAGATGGGTCTTCCTCATCTGGAGTCGCCTCTACTATAATAGAAGGATGGGGTAATAGCGGAGGTCCGGCCGCCCGGAGGGCGGCCGACACTTCCGGCAAAGGTTGGTTCGAGGTCTCGGGGACTTCGATCAAGGGATCAATCATTCACGTTCTCCTATTTCAAGTCCAGCTTTTGACGCTGGGCACGGCTTTCAGCTTTGGTGGGGCAGCCGACATGGCGTTTTATAGTTTCCGGGGCCGGAAGTCGGCTTAGAGCCGCCTCCGTCCTCCGACGAACCCAAGCCGCAGTCGCCTCGGCCGGCCAGGCCAGACGCCGGCCCAAGTGGACCGGAGGCGGCACAGCCTCGTAGTTTTTTCGGTATAGATGGGCCTGTATGGAGGCCACGGTCAGGCCGAGCATTGCGGCCATTTCGCTGATATTGTAAAATGCTTTCCGCACCTTGAAACTCCTGTGGATGTTATTGAGTGCACACGGTTTTCCGGGCGCAGGTGTAAAATAGCACCGCCGAATGGCGAACTATACCCCGGAAAATTGCAAAATACCGGGTTGTCGGGGGAACTGGTTGACCAAGAAAATGGATGACGATATTGAAGCCAGGCTGGTGGAAATAAAGGCTCTGACCCGGCTGAACAGTAGGCAAGAGGAGCGGGTCAGGTATTTTTTTCGGAATCCCGGCGGCCAGGAGTTCGAGTTTTTCAAGCGGATTATTGGCCTTACTCCCGCCCAGGCCCGGCGTATGATGGCCGAAGAATACTTCCGCCGCTTTACGCCGGACAGTTCTGAGCCCAAATTAAGCTTGGACGCTGTTCTGAAATATTTGCCCCCTTGTCGGAGTTGGTTGAAGCTGGATGACAGCCTCAAAGCCTTCGTCAAGACCAGGAAGAAGTTTTTCCGTTTGGTGGGTATGGGCCGGGATTACGATACCAAATCAGCGGAATTATCAAGGGATTTAGAGGAGAGATTTGATCAGGAGCTTGACTATTGGGATAAGATGCGTTACTTGCTGGCAGCTCTGCCTCAACTAAGGGAATTTAAAGATAAATATGCCGACAAGGCTGACAGGCGACTCCCCAAGAAGGATTGGCTGTTCGAGACCTGTGATCTGTGCTGGCGCACCCTACCGGTCAACCCTGATTTGCGGAAAAAGACTGGTCGTTTGTGCTTTGAGCACGACCTTCCGGCCACTGACCAGGTTTACCGTCGGCATAAGCGTTTGAAGGCCCAGGTTGACTCTGGCTATATGTCGATTTTGCGGCGGTTGAAAAATGAATATCCCCGGGGAATGAGCAATGAGGTCATCGTCGTCCGGCTCCAGACCGAGTTGACCGGCCCGGAATCGGTCTTGCCGAATTTGGTCGAACACCTGAAAGTTGTGGGCCATGACTGTCGGCCGGAAAGTCTGCTCCAGGCATTCCACGGCCCGTTCCCCAAGGGGCTGGCGTCAACCTATCGGGAGGCGATGGACATATTTTTTCAGGACGCCCTGAAATACCCCTACTTTTTCACCTTAGATGAACTGACCTTAGCCGAAGCCTGGCTTACGTCTCTCCAAACCGACCGGAGACGGAAAAAAGCATCGGTAACCGTTCCCCAATCTTGACAGAAACAGGTGATTATTATAATCTGGTATCAAACTTAGTATTAGAGTGTGCAGGTTTAAAGCCAAGAATGAGAAATTTTAAAACAAAAGGTTTCAGCCGCTTCGCCGAAAAAGAAGCCATTACCGATCAGACCTTAATAAATGCTGTAAGAGAGCTGGAAGAAGGCAGATTTGACGCTGATTTGGGAGGTGGCGTTTTCAAGCAACGAATAGCCAGAACCGGTGGAGGTAAATCAAGCGGCTACCGGGTCATTGTTTGCTTCAAAAAAAGGGAGTTGTCTTTTTTCGTTTATGGCTTTTCGAAATCAGACCGGATCAATATTTCAGCGGCCGATAAACGGGACCTGAAAAAATTGGCAAAAATTCTCTTGGCTTTGACCAGCCAGCAACTTGAAAAAGAACTGGAAGCCAGTCGCCTTGAAGAAATTGGGAGAAATGACTATGGACAAAACATATAGAAGCGAGATAGCCGCCGCTGTTCATGAGGTGGCCGAAGGCTTATTTGAAGGTGGGGCCATTGGTAAAATAACCATGCGGGAGTTCGATGAGTCTTGCTTGGTATCGCCCCCCGACCTGGCTCCGGCTGACATCAAGAGCCTCCGTGAGAGGGAAATGGTTTCCCAACCGGTTTTTGCCCGTTACTTGAATGTCTCAAAAAATTTGGTTTCTGATTGGGAGCGGGGCATTAAAAAACCGGGTGGCCCGGCTTTGCGGCTTTTGTCCATAGTTCAACACAAAGGTTTGGCTGGTTTGACTATATGAGGCAATTTGGGCGATATATGGCCCAGGAAGGCCGTATGACCGACATCATCAGAGTTCGCGTGGAGCCGGAACTGAAAAGCGAAGCTACCAAGGTGCTGAATAGCCTCGGGCTGACACCTAGCGCGGCCATCAGGATTTTTCTCCAGCAAGTCGTTTCCGAACAATGTTTGCCCTTCCCGGTTAAAAAACCAAACGCCACAACCTGGGCGGCTATGGAAGACATTGAGAAAGGTCGTAACCTGACCGGTCATAAAACTCTGCCCGCCCTATGGGCTGACTTAGACAGCAACGCATGAGAGAGGTGAATTTTACACCTTTTCGCCGTGATTATACACGAATAGGGATCAGGCGCTACTATGCACCGCTTGCGGCGGCACCCGGAAAGGATGATTGAGTTGAAACGCTCAGAAATGCGGCGCTTTATTAAAAGCTTAAGCGCGGATGATGCATCCAAAGTATTGAAGGGATTGCTTGAGGATTATCCGTTGCTCACGAAAAAGATATACGATGCGGCAATGAAGGTGGCCAGTGGTGTGGATTCCGATACTATAAGGGGAAAAGTTTTCTGCGAGTTGGATATGCTGGACATGAACGATCTGAGTGGGCGCGCCGGCAAGACCCGGTACGGTTATGTCGAGCCTCATGATGCGGCATGGGAGTTATTTGAAGAAGCGTTGGCCCCGTTTATTGATGAAATGAAGAAAAGCCAACAACGTGCGTTGCCTGCGACGGCAAAAGCCTACTGCATCGGCATCCTCAAAGGGCTTCGGCAATACGAGAAAGATTCACGCTCTGATTTCAAAGATTGGGTGACGGACGCGCCAGGCGAATATGTTTATACTGTGGTCGAAGAGTGGAAAAAAAGCAATCCGGACAATGATGATATTGCCGAAGTAACGAACATTGCGACAGGTGGCCGGTCATGAGCAGGAAAGATAAAGATGCAGCCCGTGAAGAGCGGATTTATATGGAAGCCGTTGTCGACGCATACGATTCGGAAGAACGGGCATTGGGTTGGTACTATTATTTAGCTGACAAGATTTCGTTCCCATTTACCGCCGAGTGCATTACCGCCGATAAGCGCACTCCGCTGGATCAAAGTGAGCGGATCGCAGTAACACAAATGTCCGGTGAAAATTATTGCGAGCACGACATGTTTGTCGATGTTACATGGAAGGGAAAGGTCTTAGTTATCCCGCTTTCTCAGATAAAGCCGGTAGATACAGACGAAGATACCGTCGAGGCAATCGGTGATTGGCATTATTGGAAGAAGCAGGGGTATACATTTTAGGCTTACAGCAGAATGTGAAGATGTATCCTCATTGCTTTCTGTTGAGTGGAGATGAAATTGCCGAAGAGATAGCGGCGGGTCGCAACCGTTGATTCCCAAATTACAGAATTTAAAGAAGGAATAATGAAAACACCACGAATATATTTGGAAACCACCATTTTTAACTTCGTTTTTGCGGACGATGCGCCGGAAAAGACTTGGGCGACTATCAAACTTTTTGAAGAGATCAAAGCCGGGCGTTATGTTCCATATGCTTCGGATTATGTTATTGATGAACTGAATAAAGCGCCTGAACCATTGCGTTCGGATATGTTGAATCTTATCGACAGGTATGGGATAATCAACCTTGAGGTTCAAGAAGAGGCCGATAAATTGGCTGAAATATATCTGATGGAAAGAGTTGTTCCTCCTTCGCATCCAATGGATGCTTTGCATCTGGCCATAGCTGCGGTCATGGAGATGGATTTCATTGTGAGCTGGAATTTCAAGCATATTGTCAAACGTAACACTATTTTAGCGACCGGTGCTATAAATCTCCGGGAAGGCTATAAGCCCCTCGGCATTTTTTCGCCAATGGAGGTCATAGAATATGCCGTTAATTGAATCAAAGGTCTTGACGGATCTTTATGAGATCCGCCGGCGGATTAATGAAGAAATCAAAGATATGAGCGCGGAGGAACGAACCGCCTATTTCCGCCGGAACGCCCAGGAGGTTTTGACCAGCCGAGGCCTTAAAGTAAGAACCGTCCAGACTCTTCCAAGGCTGGAAGAGAGCGGGGGAGAGGACACATCTTTTAGGGGTGACGGAAGATAAATCAGCAGCCGTTCATACGGGAAAGGGTTGCTCCAGCAATGCTCCATTTTTTTGAGTTTTTGAGAGTATTCAGGCCTGCTGATAATTTTTTATCAGTTTTTTGAGGGTCAAATTATTGCTCCAAATCTGCTCCACTCGGTTTAAAAAAAGGCGAGTCATCATGAATGTTGCCAAAAACTCAAGTCCTTTATTTTCAACGGCTTTAGCTTGTAAGTCTATGTAAATATTTGATATTATTAATAATTCGTAATCAGCAGGTCGCGGGTTCAAATCCCATCGCCGGCTCCAATTAAATTAAGGTCTTACCCGGCTAAAAAGGTGAGGCCTTAAATTTTTGCCTACGCTATGCCAACGCAAATGCGCGGCTTTTGCGGTTCGTATCGCACCGCGCCACCCCGCCGAAACTTTTTCGCGCCACTACACTCATGGTTTGGCTGCTGGGCCAAATCGCCGACGGAAATAGATTTGAATAAAGCCAAAGAAGAACGGCTGAAGGATAATGATTAAGCCCGTTTTATAATCTCAAAGGCCCCCTTTTTCAATTCTCTCACCAATTCCGCATCAGAAGCTACCGGGGTCGCAAGGTTCACCAAGCTGTAGCCAACGTCCTCCGCAACGTGAGCGTCGGAGACACCGACGACTGGGCAACCCAATTCTTCGGCCAGTAATCTTATCCGGGGGACAAGCGCGTCCGTGATATGGCTGGAATATAGCTCCACCGCGTCCGGAGGATCGTCCTTTATCTCCTGCGGAAAAACGTCGTTATATCTGAACGGATGGGCCAGGGATATCCAACCGCCGTTATTTCTGACCCATTTCAAAAGATTGCCGTAAGACCAGTCAGCCCCCAGGATGGGATCGCCCAGACCAACGACAACAAAATCCTGGTAACCGTATGATGGACCACAGTCCATCAAAATGCTGATCTCTATGCCGGTGAAGACGCGGAACGGGTGATACTTGTCATTCAAGCGCGCCAAGGTTTTCTTTGGCGGCAACTCGCCATGATCCGTAAAGACTATTCCCTCCAACCCTGAACGGATGGAACATTGAACCAGGAATTCCTCATCAAGCCGGCTACAGGCGGAACGCTGTCTTGTATGGGTGTGCAAATCAATCTTCATAGCCGTATTTTAAAGGTTGGTACGCTTTTTTGGCAAGTGGATATATGAGCCTCCAAATTTATGTCCCTGGTGCCCCCAAAAACTTCGTTCCTTCGGATTTCTGTTGGCTTTACAAAACCCAAAAAATTCAGTATAATACATCAATATTGGTAGGCTGGACAGGTGAAATGTGCCCACTTCACGTCCAACCTCCAAGGTTTATATCATGATAAGGGAATTTTATTCGCCAAGGCTCAACATCGTTTACATTCTGAGCGTAACAACCAATGGAAAGAAAAGCTCGAGAGCGTCTAATAAAGTGGACGAAGGATCAATTGATTGGTCCTACTCCCTATATGGACAGTAAATCAGAGGATGAAGGTAGCTTTCTTAAAGGTATCAATCCAATAGAACGCTTTCCTTGCGGGGCCATCTATCCGGTTTTTGAAGGAACCGGAGAGGATCCGGCCGCAACAGAGGGTGATGAAGGTAAAGACCTTGACGATCAAGCATCCGCTGATGACGGCAAAGAAAGCGAACCTGTACGCCGCTATGTGCCGCCGTCATCCATTGGACTTTCGTTCTGCCTGGCGAGATCATGCGCCTGCCTTGAAATCTATTATTCCGCGGCCCGTTATGAATATAAAGACAATAGATGGGTTCGCTCCCCGTTGGACACTTATGAAACTTTCCGCCCCCCGACAGACAACCACAAAAGAGACCAGATAAAAATATTTAATGGCTATGCTGTTGCGGATGTTTTATGGCGAAAGCATGGTGAAGAGTTTATTGTTACGGTTTCGCTGTGCAACAACAAGAAAATGACAGATGATCACTATGATAGCTCCACAAAGTTTACAACAGATCGGGCAAAAGAAACTCTGTTTGAAGCCCGTATTGAAGTATGTGTACCAAGAGATGAGATTTGCGTGTATCCAGGTGTGGACAAGAGTTTGCTCGATGAAGAAGAGCAGGAGATTGAGCTTCAATACAGGGAACAAATAGAATATGCAATTGGCCATGGCACAGGCGTGAATTGGAAAATTGGGGAAAAAGACGTAAAAATTAAAACCGACCCAATCCCCACCACAGAGGTCCCGCAGATAACGACAAGTTCTGATTCCAGCCAAGAAGTACTGAAGTTCAGTTATTTAGCAGGGGCGCTGGTCAATAAAGACGATAGGGTTGAGAAATTAACCGAGTTCGTTCAAAACTACGAAAAATGGATAGAAGAGCAGGAACGGACGGTTTCGCTTTTTCCAGATGAAAAAGACAAGGATGTCGGCGCTCGCATCACGGGCCGGATGCGTAAGGCAAAGGACCGTATGCGTTCCGGCATCAAAATGCTGCGCGAAGATGACGCGGCGTTGCGTGCATTTTCCCTGGCGAACCGCGCCATTCTGGACCAGATGGTACAGGTGGACAAAGCAAAGAATGAAAAATCAGATTACGCATGGCGGCCTTTCCAATTGGCGTTTCTCTTGACAGTCCTTGAGTCAGCCACAAATAACGATAGCAACTATCGCGACCTTGTGGATCTAATCTGGTTCCCCACCGGCGGAGGGAAGACGGAAGCCTATTTGGGCCTGATTGCATATGTCATTCTTTTACGAAGGCTCAAATATCCTGAGACTTATGGCGGAACTACAGCTTTGATGCGTTATACATTACGATTGCTGACAAAAGATCAATATTTGCGGGCGGCGCGGTTGATATGTGCGCTTGAGTTAATCCGTAGAGAACAATGCGATTATTTGTGGGACAAGCCTGTCAGTATTGGTCTGTGGGTCGGAGGAGATGCCAGCCCGAATAGCTTTAGTGAGGCCCATAGGCTGGTATGCGATGCCCGGAATAAGGGACAAAAACCATCTCTTGTTGTTGATAAATGCCCCTGGTGCGGAGACAAATTTTCAATTCCTAAAGGGAATTATGTTTCTGGTCCAACAAACTTTTACTTTCTCTGCACAAACAAGGATTGCGATTTCGGGCGCAATGAAGAACGATTGCCCTGCAATATTGTTGATGAGGATCTTTATGACAATCCTCCAACACTTATCATTGGTACGGTTGACAAATTCGCACGAATGGCCTGGGAAGAACGCGTTGGCAATTTTTTTGGAAAGCGGGGGAACAGGCCTCCTGAGCTTATCATTCAAGATGAACTTCACTTGATATCGGGGGCCCTTGGTTCAATAAATGGTCTATACGAGGCTGCAATAGACTCCATTATCAAATTGCGAGGATTGCATCCAAAATATATCGCGTCCACCGCCACAATCCGTACCGCGGAAATGCAAATCAGAAAGCTTTATGGTCGTGAAGCGACGGTCTTTCCCCCTCCAGGAATAACCTACAGCAACTCGTATTTCGCAAAAACTGTTTCGCTTAGCGAGAAGCCCGGCAGGCAATATATCGGATACTATGCGCCCATGCTTAATCGGCAAAAATGCCTTGCCCCTTTGGCTGCCACCCTGTTGGCCGCTCCTATTGAATTATTCGCGGAAGATGTGGACAAAGACAGGCTAATGGATGCATGGTGGACTGGTGTTGTCTATCACGGCAGCCTGAAAGGCCTTGCAAACAGCCACATGGCTTTTGATTCCGATGTCCGGGAACGACTGAAAACTGTAATTTCTGAAATTAAGAGTAGCCGGAAGGAATCTGGTGAGCATAGAACAGACGTTATAAAAAGAATGGAAAATCGCGTAATTCCTGTTATCGAAGAATTGACGAGTCATAAAACAGCTGCGGAAAATGCCGCGACTTTTTCAAGGCTTGCAATCGGCTATGATAAAAATGGCTATATTGATGTTGCGTTGGCCACAAATATGGTCTCTGTCGGTTTGGATGTTGGCAGATTGGCGCTGATGGTAATAAACGGCCAGCCGTTGACAACGGCTGAATACATTCAGGCGAGCAGCCGTGTCGGGCGAAGCGATATTCCGGGAGTCGTGTTCATCAATTACTACCGCGGTCAAACACGCAGCCTTTCTCATTACGAACATTTCAGAGCATATCACGATGCTTTTTACAAGTATGTCGAGCCAACCAGCGTTACCCCGTTTACAAGGCAAGCCAGGAACAAAGCGTTGCATGCGGCGATTGTCAGCGTTATCAGGCATGGTATTGATAGCGTTAACGACGCCGATCGCTTTCCCGAACAGCCCGACGACGTCGATAAAGCGCTAAAAGTCCTGAAGAAAAGGTGCGCTGAAGCGGACAAGGAATTGGCCGGAGAAGTATGTGGACACATAGATTCATTGGCGGCAGAGTGGACGTTTGCCGCCAAGAAATTTGCGGAGCAGAAATGCGGCTTTAAATATTATTCCAATGATGGAGCATGGGAAAGCCTGTTGTATTCCGCTGATGATAAAATACAAGGATTGTGGAAAACGCTTCAATCCATGAGAAATGTCGAAAATACGGCATTACTGAAAGAGATATTGCCGAAGTAGAAGGAATAGTACATGAAGAATGAGTATATTCCAATCAGGTTTTCTCATCTTTTGGGATATTCCGGGCCCGGCGCCATCGTTCGAGGTCCTAATTCGTTAATGGTTGTGCAGGACACAACACAATGGACTGATAAGGATGGCAATAATGGCGCGACAAAGATTTTGTATGTGGATCGCGTGCGATATACGCTTGGAGTGTATCCGAAAGAGCTGTATGCGCCGCCAGCAGCCCAAAAATTACAGCGCGGCCCTGCAGAGACAGAAGGGGTGTGCATACCCGCAACACGATTTCCAAGATGGATGAAATGTCCAAGGTGCGGCCGTCTATACCCACAAAATGTATGGAAAGCGCAAAAAATTACTCAGCCAATATGTACTGATCCAGCGGGAAATGATGCGAAAAAGTGCCAAAATGTATCCCTTGAACAGGTTCAATATGTTATAGTGCACGAAAATGGATATATGTCAGATTTGGATTGGCATTTTTTAGCGCATAAAGATGGCAATCATCAGTGTATGATTCGCGACAAACTTGTTTTGGAAGCAAACGCAAATGATAATAAAATATATTTACGGTGCGATGCATGTCAATCGAAAGCTATTTTTAATGAAAATGAGCCGCAAAATTTCGGAAATGAAAATGAACAACCATGGCGTTATGACAGGCCAGTACTAAAAGAGTATCGGTACGACGACAAAGCGCGGATCAGAAAGGTAAATGACTCTCGTGTTTATAGCCCAGTAACTGAGTCTGCCTTGATTATTCCCCCGGAATCGCGTTTGAAAAAGGGCACTCCTGTTGATTTACTGTATAGAAGCACAGATGACAGGAGACAGCTTTCCACGTTAGAAGGCAAAACTGATCTTCATCGCAAGTACATACTCAATAATCTGGCCGAGAAATATAAATGCGAAATTGTCGACATTTATGAAGCAATAGAAGATATTGAAAATGGATATCCATACTATGGGGAAAATTTTTTTAATTCACAATTACTTGAAGATGAATACCATGCCTTTTTGGATGAAACCCCCACGATCTACTCCGGCGATGAAGATTTTATCACTCACCATTACACGGCCCAATGGTGGGAATTTATTGAAAGCATGGTCTGCCAGTCAGCTACATCCAGCCGGGCTCAAGCAATCAAGCACTTGATCAAGGTTAGTCGCCTTAAAGAAGTGAGAGTTTTTAAGGGATTCACAAGAGAAAATGGCGAAAAACTTGTCCCTCCAGCGATTGTCAAACCAGATATTTCAGGGCAGTCTGATTGGCTTCCGGCCATTGAACTTTACGGTGAAGGAATTTTTTTTGCGTTGGATGAGTATCTTCTTGCCGCCTGGGAGCAAGATGAGCATGTACAAAATCGATTGCGCCCAATAGAACGGAGATTTGTTGCCTTGGCCCAAAGTGAACCTCAAAAGCTAACCGCGCGGTTCCTCTTGCTCCATACTTTGTCGCATTTGCTGATCCGCCAACTTGAGGTTACCGGAGGGTATCCCGCCGCATCTCTGACCGAGCGGCTATACTGCAATGAAGGGACTGCCAAAAAACCGATGGCGGGAATATTGATTTATACAACTGCCCCGGATATCTCGGGCACATTGGGCGGGTTGGCCGAACTGGCCGAGCCAAAGCGCTTTTTGGGTATTCTTTCGCAAGCGTTGGATGCCGCAACGTGGTGCTCGTCCGACCCTGTGTGTAGTGAACATGAGGGACAAGGGGCCGCCTTGCTTAATCTGGCCGCATGCCACGCCTGCGCCTTGGTGCCTGATACGGCATGCGCGTATGGCAATAATCTCCTGGATCGAGTTATCGTCAAGGGAGACCTGAGCCGGGGAGTGCCATCACTGTTCGACGGGGAGGTTGATTGATGGCTAGAGACATTCTTAGGTTGCCTAACTTACAAGAACTCAACAAGCCGCAACTAAATGCGTATAACCTGCCTCTGGAAGGGCAACATTTAATCGTAGGCGGGCCGGGGACTGGAAAGTCAGTGGTGGCGCTGTTGCGGGCGCGGCGGTTGGCCAAGGATAAAAAAAATTATCTATTCCTTGTTTACAATGTCCTTTTGGAAAAAAGTTGCTACGCTCTTGGTGGTACTGAATTAAGAGCAATAACATGGAAAAAATGGTTCAAGGATAATTTTAAGACGTGGTTTGGCCATGTTATGCCAACTAAAAAAAATACTGATGGTGACGGGTATAGTGAGGATTGGAAATCCATAGAAAATCTAGAGCCATTAAGAGGTACAGATACATCCCTTTATTTGGTAATTGATGAAGGTCAAGATATGCCGCCGGAATTCTATCAAACGTTGATAAAAATTGGATTTAAAAATTTCTATGTCGTGGCCGATCAAAATCAGCGGATTACAGAACATCATAGCTCAGTTCACGACATCAGAAAGGCGCTGGTGTTAGAAGTGAAAGAGATATGTGAATTGACAAGTAATTTCCGCAACTCTCTTCCGATTGCGCGATTGTCCCAAGAATTTTTTACCAATGATCCCGCAAGTGCGCCCATATCACTACCAAAGCCCAGGCCAGGTGACATAGTTCCCCGGATTGTGCGGTATGGCGATAACTCAGAGGTAGATCTCACTCGTATAGCCAAAGAAATTCTCACATTATATGACAGGAATATAGACAAACTGATTTGCATCATCACTCCAAACGATGCCATAAGAAACAAATTTTGCGAAATTTTGCACAGCATTGCCCAGTCACAACCGTCTGACTTTGACCATGACACACCAAACATACAAACATATTTTTCCAATCAAATAATAACTTCCATAGGTGAGCATGAGAAACTTGCCGAAGAAAAATGTTCCATGTGCGGGGCGCAAATGCGTCTTCGACGGAATAGCCAAGACGATAGCCTTTTTTGGGGCTGCCGTGGCTACCCAGCCTGTTGCCATACCAAACCGTATGTGAATATTAATTTTAAGGATGGCGGCGTTGCCGTTATCAATCAGCAGTCGATCAAAGGATTGGAGTTCGACACAGTATATATTGCCGATATAGACCTTTTTTATGGCAATGATACAGACGGACTGAAGAAGAAATTTTACGTCATGACTTCGAGGCCCAGAGATGATCTGACCTTGTTAAGAACAGGCGGCAGTACCCCAAGAGTTGATGAAATTATTCCAGGTGACGAAACGATATTGAAAAAAGGATGATTTTTATGGCAAAGAGCAAACCTGTCAATGTGGAAAATTGCGGCTGGAAGCTCCCAAGCAACCACCAGAATCTTCTATTCATGCTTGCCAATGGATTAATAACAGGTCCAAACGGTTTTGAATATGAAGGCGAATCAAGATATTATAAAGACGTAATGGAGCTATACCGAGGATTGATCCCCTTGTTCAGGCCTTCTATCCCGGGCCATATCCGCTCGATGGCTTTGGAAGAGTTTGGCAACCTGATTCCGGCGACGGCTATACTCGATATGAAAGATTACATGGGAGAGGCGCATGTCTCCACAGACGGCAAGTGGGAATTGAAACCCTATGCCGAGATTGCCGATGAAACCTGTCTGATTGCCGTTCCCGCGCCGCTACCTGCCTCTTGGATAACCTGTATAGAGTTCGGTACTGAAAAAGATATGGATTCATTCCGAAACGCCGCTGATGATTTCGGGAATGTTGACCTTTCTGAGTTACAGCTTTCATCTGAGGCCCCCGCAGATGGCCACCTCTCCTTAATTGGGCAAAAGAATCTTGATTCAAGCATAGTTATGCCCTTTCCCGAAGCGGGTGAGCGGGATATCCAAATACATGAAAAAGCGCAAGCACTCGGCGGTATTGTTACCATGCTCTATCACTTGGCCGACAATAGCGATCTGGGCGCTGAAATATTCAAGAAAACGCGTGAGGCTTTATTGCCTCCCGATTCTGGCAATGCTGACAGCAAGTTCGAAACCGACGATATGATCATGAGGGGAATTCCATACTGGATTGCCGGAAAAGCCATGCCCGACGCGGACTGGCAACCAACATTTTTCTTTGGGCTGTTGGAGAATATTATTCAAAGTCGAAGGTCGTATGGTTCAAAGGGGGTGACGTCAGCGGCCCGCGAATATGTGGCCAAGCAACTTAAAGGTAAAAAGCTGCTAGAGGAACTGCTAAACCCGACCTTGCGTCTCTCGGAGTTGTTCGAAACATTTCGAGGTACGGTATCCCACGCGTTGCTTATCTTCTTTCAAAGAGATCATTGTGAAGATTTGTTGGAATTTCAATCTAAAAATCCTCGTGTCGTTTTGACCGAGGCCGACATCATCGCCGCGGCGCTGTTATTTGGAGCGCGGGAGGGATGGTCTGGATTGGCAAAGCAATATAGGCGCGGACTGTCTAAATGGGTGACCTCGCTGATGGCCTTAAAGGCCCATTATCCGGATAATGCCGCAATAAGGTTTGACGGGCAAGATCTCAAGCCCTTGCGTGAATTTTTTGCAGGTGAGGCTTGGGAAGAACACGCGGTTAAGGTGGCTCACACCCGCAAATGGGATGAGTGTCTGTTCACTAAGATCAAGCTAACTAAATCTTACAGGATTGAAGACGGTTATGCCATCTTGCCGGGTGCTATAGCGGCAGAGTTTATCGTTGAAAAAGATAAATTTTTGACCAGATTGCGAGAGACCTCATTCGACGACAGGGAGAAAATCCGAAAGGATTTAAGTGGCGCAAATGAAGATGATTCCAGATTATCTCCTTCACTCAAAAAGCAGCGCCGAAAGACGCGTGTTTGACAAGTTGAGAGGGGCGCTGAACGAAAACAAGCTCGAGTGGTATGCGTTTCATTCTTTGAATTTGCCTCGTCATCAGACAAAACGCTTCGGCGAACTTGATTTCGTTGTTTGCGGTCCGGGTGGCTTGTTTGCGCTTGAAATCAAAGGAGGGCGCATATCCTGCCAAGAGGGCGCATGGGCTACAACCGATGCGAAAGACAGATGTTCGCCCTTGAAAGAACCTCCTCATGTTCAGGCTCAAGGAGCCTTGCATGGTTTGTTGAACAAAATCGACAAGAGGTTGTGGGAGCGGTTTGTTTGTGGCTATGGCGTTATCATCCCTGATTGCTCAATGAAGGATGTGGTCAGTGCGGAATGGGACAGGAAAACTTGGGCTGACAACAAAGATTTTCATGATTTCGAAAGGTGGTTCAAATCGTTTGTCAGACATTGGGCTGAGGTGGCCTCGCGTCAATATAAACCTTTATTGGCAAGTAGTGATAGCGTCAAGGAATTGGTTAAGCAATTGCGTCCGGATTTTGAGACCGCCACCCCTTTGTTCGACAGAGTTTCCTTGGCAGCGGGCAGGATTGCCGCACTTACGGAAGATCAGTTGAAGTTTGTTGATGTCATCGAGGATAATCCGCGCGTTATATGCAAAGGAGGCGCAGGCACAGGGAAGACATTTTTAGCTGTGGAGCTGGCCAAGCGTTGGGCGGCATCGGGCCTGAACGTCGCGCTGGTATGCTATTCGCCATGGTTAAAACGTTATCTTGATGGCGTAACAATCCCTGAAGTGACAGTAGCTCAATTTAAGGCCTTGGAAGCTGCAACCCGGCGGGCTGGAGTAAAAACCTTTGATGCAATAATCATTGACGAGGGTCAAGATTTACTGAATTATGAGAGCCTTGGAACAATTGATTCATTTCTAGTCTGCGGGTTGGAGAACGGCAGATGGTGCTTTTTTCACGATTCCAACAATCAGGCCGGGGTCCTGGGCAGTTTCGAACCTGAGGCGCTGGAATATTTGACGAAGATAAACCCCATAAGCGTTCCCCTAAAGACAAATTGCCGAAACACCTCGCAAATTCTCACAAAAATCCAATCAATGCTAGGCGTTGATATGGGAAATGATAGTGTAGGCAATGGGCCGGAAGTAATTGAAAAACACGTTGCTGACGGCGAAACCGTAAGCTCCATGTTGCAACGTGAAATAAAGTCCCTGCTTTCCGATGGCAGTTTCACCGTCAATCAAATAGTCATTCTTTCTCCGAATAGTTTTAAGAATTCCGGAGCATTTGGATTGCATTCGGCCGCACGTTTTCGAGTTACAGAAATGGACTCCTTTTCCCCTGGGACAGAACGTGACAGCATTGGGTTTGCGACAATCGCTGATTTCAAGGGCCTTGAAAGCGAGATCGTATTTCTTATTGATATGCCAGAACCGGGCAACAACCTCGATCTTCGTTCGCTCCAATATATAGGAATGAGCAGAGCAAGAGCTTTATTATACATGATTCATTGATGAGCATTGAGGGCAGTATACATTTAGCGTATCTCATTCGTCAGCATGGTTCTGAGTTGTTCTTGCAATAGAGGTATGTCATTAATGACAGTATCCCAGATGTCTTCCATCCGCAACGTCTGATAGCCGTGCGCCGTTACATCCCGTAAGCCAGCCAGAGACCGCCACGGGATTGATGGGTTTCTACCTCGTACTTCCGGGCTCAGAAGCTTAACCATCTCTCCTATGTTGATTAAGGTCATACAGACGGCTCTTTTTGTTTTTTCATCATCAGAGAAAGCCGTGGAACCAAAACCTTCAATCAGCTCAGTGATCATTATGGCTTCTTCCATAAGTTTCTTTAAAATGGCAGTATCACGGTCAGCCATAAACGAGAACCGCCTTATCTATTTCAATGAGTGCGCCTTCGGGTATTGGTGCATGGATCACGTCAACCGG
>Ga0082212_10005888_pt1 | contig 16609 bp, 14 predicted proteins | sample TergutNt197P3_FD_71548 | JGI IMG/M metagenome (GOLD analysis project Ga0082212, IMG submission 71548) | Neocapritermes taracua P3 segment gut microbial communities from Petit-Saut dam, French Guiana - Nt197 P3 | ecosystem: Host-associated > Arthropoda: Insects > Digestive system > Gut ... | reverse complement strand
TTATCGCCCCCCTGATTCTGGGAGGCGGTGTTAATACTTTTTCCGATATCGGTGCTCGCACAATGGATCAGGCGGTGCGTTTTGAAAACGGTTCGTTCCGCCGCATCGGATCGCAAATTCTTTTTGAGGTTAATAATAATGTTTACCGGAATAATTGAAGAAGTGGGGGTCGTTACATCGCTTAACAGGGAATCCGACAGGATGCGTCTGGTTGTTGGTGCAAAGAAGATCCTTGAGGGGACAAAGTACGGCGACTCGATCAATATCGAAGGGGTCTGTCAGACCGTGGCGGAGCTTGAGGATAACGGCTTTACCGTTTTTACCCTTGCCGAGAGCCTTAAAAAAACAACCCTTGGGGAACTGCGGGCCGGGAGCAAGGTGAATCTCGAGCGGGCGATGAGGCCAGACTCGCGCATGGGCGGTCACATGGTGCAGGGGCACGTCAGCACGACCGTGCCGATACGGGAGCTTTCCCGGACAGGCGGCAATGTGTACCTTACGGTGGAAGTCCCCGGTGAATTCATCCGCCTATGCGTTCCCGAAGGCTCCGTCGCCCTGGACGGGATAAGCCTTACAGTGGCAAAGATCTCCGGCTCTCTGATTACAGTTAACATTATTCCCGTTACATTTGACGGTACAACCCTGAAAAATAAAAAACCGGGGGACAGGATGAATCTGGAAACCGATATTATCGGACGTTATGTTGAAAGGTATTTAGCCCCCTTCATTGCGGATTTCCGTGCTGCGGGTTCACACAATGAAGAAAGCGGTTCCCTCAGTTTTGAGAGAATGCGTGAGTTGGGTTTTTAGGAGCGGAAAATGAAAACAAACAGTGATGTATACCTGGAAGTTGAAGAAGCTATTGAAGAAATACGCCGGGGAAGAATGGTCATCGTGACGGATAACGAGGACAGGGAAAACGAAGGGGATATTATAATGGCCGCTGAAAAAGTCACCCCCGAGGCGGTGAACTTTATCACCCTTTACGCACGGGGCCTTCTCTGCCAGGCAATTACTCAGGAAAGGGCACGGGAACTTGAGCTCTTGCCGATGGTGCAAAAAAACACATCCCTTCACGCCACGGCCTTTACTGTCAGCGTTGACGCAAGGGAGGGAACCACCACCGGGATTTCCGCCTTTGACCGTGCCGTTACGATCAAGGCATTGGTTAGCCCGGAAACCCTTCCCGGGGATCTCTGCCGCCCCGGACACATTTTTCCCCTAACGGCTGTTGACGGCGGTGTTCTTGCCAGGGACGGCCACACCGAAGCGGCGGTTGATCTGGCACGGCTTGCGGGGCTTTTACCGTCGGGCATACTGTGCGAAGTTATCGCCGGTGACGGTACCATGGCGCGGCTTGACAGGCTTGAAGAGATGGCCGAAAAACACGGTCTTAAAATCTTAACAATAGAAAAACTCATCGCATGGCGGAAAATAAACGATAATGCTGTTGCAGATAACGGATCGATCCCCCTAAAACGGCTTGCGCAGAGCAAGTTTCCCGCCCGTGCCGGGAACTTTCAAATTATCAGTTACGAAAACCCTGGCAAACCCGAACAGCCCCACCTGGCCCTTGTCTCTGAAAAAAACTACGATCCGGCCTGCGCCCTGGTCAGAATACACTCCGAATGTCTCACCGGGGAAGTTCTCGGTTCACTCCGCTGCGACTGCGCCGCCCAGCTTTCCGGCGCTTTAGAACGCATCAATACAGAAGGCGGGGTGGTGATCTACCTTCGTCAGGAAGGACGAGGTATCGGCCTGACAAAAAAAATACAGGCATACGCCCTTCAGGACAGTGGCCTTGACACCTATGACGCAAACATCAAACTGGGCCATGACAGCGACGAGAGGGACTATGCTGCCGCTGTTGCCATATTAAAAGACCTTAACATAACCGGCATCAGGCTAATGACGAATAACCCAAACAAAAGCCGTGCCCTGCTTCAGGCGGGAATTGAAATAAAGGACAGAGTAAGCATTGAAATTGAACCCGAACCCCAAAACCGGGCATATCTGGCGGCGAAAAAAAGCCGCTTCGGTCACAAACTGGAATTGGTTTAACCTTAAAGCCGGATCGGATTCCGGCATATATACGCTCATGCAAGGAGAGAATATGTACAATGAAATTAACGGAAATTTAAAAGGAGAAGACAAACGCTTTGCCCTGGTTGTGAGTCGCTTTAACAGCATGATCACAGAGCGGCTGCTGGAAGGATCGCTGGATTGTTTTGAACGACACGGGGGGAAGCGGGAAAACCTCACCGTTGTCAGGGTGCCCGGTTCTTTTGAAATTCCCCTGGCAGCATTGAAACTCGCCAAAAGCGGAAAATACGACGGTGTTATATGCTTAGGCGCAGTTATCCGGGGTGCGACGCCGCACTTTGACTATGTGGCCGCCGAAGCCGCCAAAGGTGTTGCCCAGGCCGCCTTCAGCTCGGGCCTTCCTGTTATTTTCGGCGTTCTGACAACCGATTCCATCGAACAGGCCATTGAAAGGGCCGGCACAAAATCGGGAAACAAAGGCTGGGATGCAATGCTTTCGGCCCTGGAAATGGCCGATCTGTACAAGCAGCTTGGGTAATATCCTTTCAATAATTCCACAGAACTATTGAAAGGATATTTTGTTGATTATTCAACAGATCCGTTAATCAATGTTCACAAAGAAGTTGACAAATATTTCATTGAATCCGTCCACCCAGAGCGTCACTCTCTGCTGCTTGCCGGGGCGGTTAGGCTCATAGCCGCTATGTCTGAGGTTTTCTTCCGGGATGAATCCGTCTCCCTCTCTTTTCGTGTCTGTGGAACCCATATAGGTTCCTTTAACCTGGATACCCGTGAGGTCCAGATTCTCCCCAACCTTATAATCGGTTTTGGTTGGAGGCTTTTGCAAATCAAGACTGGTAAGTCCCCAAACCTCAATTTCAAAGTTGGTAATCTTCTCATTCTTGGTGATCGTGAGGCGCTGGATACCCCTGTTATTTGTATTAAAGCCCGTGACATCGTCCCTGGTTACGGTCAGTACTTCATCGGGGATACCGTCTCCCCACAGTCCCATCACCTTAAGACCGGTCAGATCCAGGGGGTCGCCTCGGTAATAATCCTTTTTTTTCGGCAGATCGACGATCTGAATACCCGACATGCTCCGGACATCAATATCGAAAGTGGCTGTTAATCCCTCATATGAGACCTTAATAGTCTGCTTTCCGGACTGGTTCTTCATATAGCCCGTAATTTCACAGGAAGCGAGGTCAATTTTATCACTCCCCATCCGGTCCCACTCGCCCCGTATCTCAAGACCCGGCCATTTGGGATCTGGTTCCGTGCCAATTTTAAAGAGCGCGGTTCTGGGCTGTGAAGCGACAGTCAATGAGCGTAGCGCCATCACCTCCGTCTGAAAGCTGACTTCCTGGCTTGTGAGAATGCCCACCCTGATCTTTACTGTTTGAAGTCCCGGTGTGTTCTTGTTAAAAGTGATATCGCTCCTGCCGACACTCACCACTTTCCGGCTTCCATTCTGGTAGATGCCCCAGACGGTGATGGACTTCGGATCGATATCCTGACCCTGGCGCACCTGCTTGGGACCGTCTACAGTGTCTGTTTCCAGGTGGTCCAGCCGCATCGACGCGCACCCCGCCAGAACCGTTCCGACTACCAGTGCCGCGGCGATAATAGCCAATAATTTTAGATTCTTCATTAAAAAACTCCTTTTTTATAGAATCAAAATCGAATAAAGACAATATATCACGCTAAAATGTTTTTTTCAAGGCAATGCATTGCCTCTTGTCAACGCATTACCCCAAGGCTGTCTTGTTCGCGTTTCGTTGTTTCCGATCTACGTATTCCATTGACATTAAAAATGTAAAACCGGTAGACTGGATACGGTTAGTTTTGGCTTACTTAAAGTGCGGAACAGAAACTGTAAGATTATTTGTTGAGAGAAAAAATAGAAAATGCAGACACTCAAAGAGATAAAACCCGGCGTAACCGTGCGGGTGAGAAAAATCGGCGGAGGCGGGCCGGTAAAACGCCGTATCATGGAAATGGGGATTACCAAGGGCGTGGAGGTTCATGTTCGCAAAGTAGCCCCCCTCGGCGATCCGATGGAAGTTAAGGTGCGGGGCTACGCTCTATCCCTGCGGAAAGCGGATGCTGAACTGGTAGATGTTGAATAGCCGCGTCTATAACCGTGTCTTTTAAAATCGCCCTTGCCGGAAATCCCAACAGCGGCAAGACAACTCTTTTTAACACCCTTACCGGTTCGAATCAGTTTGTGGGGAACTGGCCCGGCGTAACGGTGGAAAAGAAAGAGGGCAAATTAAAATACCATAATGACGTAACCGTTACGGATCTGCCCGGCATCTATTCCCTGTCACCTAACTCGCCGGAGGAAATGATCGCCCGCAATTATTTGACGGATGAACGCCCGGATGCCATTCTCAATATAATTGACGGCACGAATCTGGAACGTAATCTTTTTCTTACCACCCAACTAACGGAGCTTGGTATTCCCGTTATCGCAGCGATAAACATGATCGATCTGGTGCAAAAAAACGGCGATCAAATTGATACCGAAAGGCTTGCCAAAAGACTCGGCTGTCGTGTTGTGGAAATCTCCGCGCTGAAGGGAGGCGGTGTTTCGGAAGCGGCGGATACAGCGGTTGAAGCGGCGGCAGGTGTAAAAACCATACCGAAGCACATCTTTTCCGGCAGTGTGGAACATACGCTGGCCCATATCGAAGAGGCGGTTTTGCACGACCTGCCACAGGAACAGCAGCGTTTTTTTGCTGTTAAACTGTTTGAGCGGGACAGAAAAATCGCGGAAAAGCTGGCCCTGAATCCGGAACAGATCGCGCATATTGAAGAGGATATTAAAAGGCGTGAAGCGGAACTGGAGGATGACAGCGAAAGCATCGTCACTTCGGAGCGTTATAACTTTATTGATTCTGTTATAAAAGAATGTTTGAAAATTAAAAACAAAGGCGATCTCAACATCTCGGATAAAATCGACAGGGTTGTTACAAACCGTATTCTGGCATTGCCGGTTTTTGCGGCGGTTATGTTTATTGTTTATGTTGTTTCAATTTCCGTTGTAGGTTCGATTTTCGCTGTACAGGTTCCACGCATCTCCGTTCCGTTGGGAAATTTTCTTGAGGCGGTAAATTGCGCCGTATGGCTGAAGGCCTTGATTGTCGACGGCATCGTGGCGGGTGTCGGCGCGGTGCTTGGTTTTGTGCCGCAGATGTTTACCCTCTTTATTTTTCTTGCCTTCCTGGAGGCCTGCGGTTATATGGCCCGTATCGCCTTTATTATGGATAGAATCTTTCGCCGTTTCGGGTTGTCGGGTAAATCTTTTATTCCGATTCTGATTGGCACGGGTTGCAGCGTTCCCGGCATTATGGCATCCCGGACAATCGAGAACGACCGTGACCGTAAAATGACCGTTATAACCACCTCCTTCATGCCCTGTTCAGCCAAGCTGCCGATTATCGCGCTGATTGCCGGTGCGCTTTTTGGCGGAGCCTGGTGGGTTGCCCCATGCGCCTACTTTACCGGTATTGCGGCAATCGTTTGTTCAGGCGTTATTTTGAAAAAAACAAAGATGTTCGCCGGAGATGTCGCGCCTTTTGTTATGGAGCTTCCCGCTTATCACATGCCGACTGTTGCTAATATCCTTCGCAGTACGTGGGATCGCGGCTGGGCGTTCATCAAGAGAGCCGGAACCATCATCCTGTTGGCGGCTATTTTCATTTGGTTTACTTCAAACTTTGGTTGGGGTGAAAACGGCTTCGGCATGGTTGATATGGAGAACAGCGTTCTGGCAATAATCGGCAGCACCGTTGCTCCAGTCTTTGCACCGCTGGGATGGGGTAACTGGCAGGCGGTCGCAGCCGCCGTTACGGGCCTGGTAACAAAAGAAAACGTAGTGGGAACCTTCGGTATTCTGTACGGCTTTGGAGAAGTTGCCGGGGGTGAGGGAATATGGAGATTACTTACCGTAGATTTTTCCGCCCTTTCCGCTTTTTCCTTTTTGGTATTTAACCTGTTATGCGCCCCCTGTTTTGCCGCAATAGGGGCTATTAAACAGGAAATGAACAACACAAAATGGTTTTGGGCGACCATCGGTTACCAATGCGGCCTGGCGTATTTTGTTTCGCTGTGTATATATCAATACGGTATGCTGTTCTCCGGCCGTTTCGGATTTGGAACAGTTGCGGCATTACTGCTAACGGCGGGTTTCTTGGTCCTGCTCTTCCGTCCCGCTGCAAAAAATGCGAAGAGGTGCATGTGATAATTTTTTTAACGGAAAATGCCGGAACTCTTATAACCGGATTGGTTTTATGCGGAATTGTTGCGGCAGTTATTCTGAAGATTTTCCGGGACAAGAAAAAAAATAAATGTACCAACTGCCCCTGTAAGTGTGTGAATTCTAATTAATAATCCAAATATTATTAACGGCATATCTCCTCTTTTTTGGCTAAACTTGACCCACAAAAGAATAATCTCAGTGAGGCGGTCAGAGGGGGCACATAACGTACAGAAATGTATGCCAAAAGAAAACATCGGGAAAACACCCTAATAAGTTCACCATGGGGCCTGTCGGAGGCCAAACACACCGTGCATGCACGGCACGCTTGCCCTAGAAGCCGCTTGCGCGGCATTTAGAAACCCAATGTTACCTATATCGGGGTGTTTTCCCGTAATTAACAAATGGGCATATATATCTCTACAATGAAGTATATTATCCTTCCCTGCAAACCGTCCCACTATGGCATATATATTTAATGCGGGTCAAGTTTGGACATAACGGCGGTTACCGTTATTACGCTATACCATACGCACAATTATCAAATAACTGCGGCGTGGCAGCCGGGGGTGGGGCCCGTGAAAGTTTCCTTGGATTCCCGGCCGCAGGAGACGAGCCGGAAACAATATAAATTGGGGTACAACAACGGCCGTATGGCGCAATAAGCAAGAGAACACGAAGATATTGGAATTAACGAACATCAACTTGTATGAAGAAAGGCCATACGGCGGCTCCGCAGGCCGATTCCCCAAGCACTTTCCGGGACACGCCGCCCCGGACTGACACGCCGGGGTTTGCTCGAATAATTATGGGTCAAGTTTAGCCATTTAGGGTATAGCTGCTTATTTTCTCAGTATCCTCATGGAATTCAACACCGCAATAACACAGGTGCCGACATCGGCGAAAACCGCCTCCCACATACCAGCAATGCCGAAAGCGCCTAACACGAGGCAAACTGTCTTTACACCTAACGCAAAAACGATGTTCTGCCATACGATTTTTTTTGTAAAACGGGCAATGTCAATAGCGTCGATTAATTTTGACGGCTCGTCGGTCATTAGTACCACATCGGCGGCTTCAATGGCGGCATCGGAACCGAGTCCGCCCATTGCAACGCCTATATCCGCCATCGCAAGAACGGGAGCGTCGTTGATTCCGTCCCCCACAAAGGCAAGCCTGCCTTTGGCGCTTTTTTGGTTGTTCAGGGTTTCCACTTTTTCAACTTTTTCATGGGGCAGTAAACCGCCGTACACCTCATCCAAACCAAGTTCGCAAGCAACCGTCCCTGCAATGTGCGGGTTGTCCCCGGTAAGCATTACAGTTTTTCGCACACCCTTTGCTTTCAGCGCGGATACGGCACCACGACTGTCTGCCTTGATCTCGTCGGAAATAACAATGCAGCCGGCATATTTGCCATCCGCTGCAACGTAAACCCTGGTTCCGGCGTTATGCGATTCCTGTATGGTTATACCTGTGTTTGCCATTAGTTTTTCATTTCCCGCAAGAATGATTTTTCCTGCAAGAGTAACGCTTACGCCATGCCCGGAAATTTCGGTATATTCAGAAAGATCATTTCTGTTTACTTCTTTACCGATACTTCTGTTCGTGTATTCTTCCATTATAGACAACGCAATGGGGTGATTGGAAAACGCCTCGGCATTTGCGGCCAATTCAAGCAAAGTGTCCCCTGAAAAACCTGCTGCAGGCTCAACAGTGGTAACCTTAAACACCCCCTTGGTCAACGTTCCGGTTTTGTCAAACACCACCGTTTCAAGACGGTTAAAAGCTTCAAGGAAATTGCCGCCTTTTATCAAAATGCCTTTTTTTGCCGCCTTGCCGATGCCGGCGAAGAAGCTCATCGGAATGGACAAAACAAGGGCGCAGGGGCAGGAAATGACGAGAAAAACCAGTGCACGGTGGAACCATTCCGCCCAGGCCCTGTTTCCGGGTCCGCCGCTTAACAGAGGCGGCAGAACGGCGATCACTACCGCAAGGCCGACAACGGCAGGCGTGTAGTAACGTGCAAATGTGGTGATAAAATTTTCGGTTTTCGCTTTTTTTGCCGAGGCGTTTTCAACAAGATCGATAATTTTTGAAACGGTTGATTCGCCGAAGGTCTTTGTAACCTCAACGGTTAATACGCCGTTCAGATTGACACATCCTGAAAGTACCGTGTCGTTTTCTGATGTCTTTCGGGGAACGGATTCCCCTGTTAACGCCGATGTGTCAAGCATGGATGAACCTTCAACAACGGTGCCGTCCAGGGGGATTTTTTCACCAGGTTTAACAATAATTATATCTTCAATGCATACTGTGTCAGGTGCAACTTTAATTATATCATCGCCTTTTTTAAGATTTGCAAAATCGGGCCTTATGTCCATTAGGGCGGTAATGGATCTTTTCGATTTTTTAACCGCCATTTCCTGAAACAGTTCCCCAATCTGGTAGAAGAGCATTACACCTACCGCTTCGGGGTATTCACCGATTGCAAACGCCCCGATGGTGGCAACACTCATCAAAAAGTTTTCATCAAAAACCTGTCCTCGAACTATGCCTTTTAAGGCTCTCAGCACAATATTGCCGCCGAGTATCAGGTACGCAACAATAAAAACAACTAACAGAGTGTAGCGGGGCAATTGGGATGCTAAAAAAATGTCTATGATCATTCCGGTGGAAAAAATAACCGCCCCGATAACGAGTCGGATAATTTCTTTTTTTTCTCCCGCATCGTCAGATACAGAGGCAACTGCGGAAGCGGGGGTATTTGGTGAAGCCGGCTTGCCGTTTTTTGTAGTGTTTTCAATTACCGCTACTTCCGGCTCGTGTTTGTGTACCGCCTGTTCAACAAGTCCTGTTAGCCGTCCTTCCAATTGAGGGTCGAATTCAATATTTAATGATGTAGTTACAAGGTTTACCGTTGCCGTATGAACACCTTCCAAAGCCCGGACGGAGCTTTCAATTTTTGCGGCACAGTTGGGACAATCGAGTCCCTTCAATATGAAGGTTTTAGTCATAGTTATACTCCTTACTCATCTGGTAAGGATTGTCAAGGGAAAAAATGCGGCACTGTGGTAACTTTGTTACTCTTGCCTATTTATCCGGTTCTCCGGGGATGATTTCCTCAAAAACCATTGGCGTTTGATTCCCTGACCAGCCAACTCTTTCACAGCCAAGACTAAACCTTGTTGACGGAAAGCGTCTGAATGACATTGAAAAGATTGCTCCCCCGCCGTTATCGTGAGAGTTGATAGAAACAGGTTTGTAAAACCGGGAAGGGTTATCTAAATCCTGCAATTGTATTACGTTTGCGTTTCGCCATTCGCTGTAGTATATGCCGCTTCTTCCGTCTGAAAAATCACCTGTTGCTTTTCCGGCAAAGAATATAACGATGTAATCATTGGAAGCGATTATCTGCGGTACCCACATTTCTGCTGGTAATCCTGCCTGCATTGCCTGCGGCCTTGGCCATAGTGTATATGTGCCGTTCTTCATTCCCGCCTGCTGCTGTGTTTGCGTCTGTCCTCCGCTGTTTGTGCTGCCGGAAATTGCGCCTCCACTTGCACTTGCTCCTCTGTATGATGTGCCTTGCGATCTGCCGCCTCTCTTTAAGGCGGTTATGGTTTGACTTGTTGTTATATTACGGTTAAATTGTCCCTGCACCTGAGCGGTTTCTACATTCAAAGCACGGACTGTCATGCGGTGTCGGTTGCCGAGTTCGCCCAATGAGCCTGAAACTATGGTCTGCGCTCCGAGGAATTTACCGATTTCAAGAGCGGAATTATCGTCAACTTCACCGGATAACTGGAAATTTAGTTCCGCTCTGATCGCCTCAAGCTGCGCCCTGTCTACTACGGAAAATACTTTGTCGTTTACGGCATTGGCGATGAGCTCGTCTATGATGTATTCGGAAAGGTTGTTATATTCCGACTGCATGTTGAGGATAACAATTTTATTTCCAGCAGGGATATTGTTGTTGAGGTAGTCAGAAGCCTCCCGGATTGCTATGTCGAGTTCGTCCGGGCCTTTGAGGGTTGTGGCGCAAGCGGATAACAATATCACGAATAAGGCAATGATTGCGATTGTAATTTTTTTCATGTTAATTCTCCTAAAAACAATATGTGTTTTTGCTTCCTACAGAAGTGTTGTCATTCCGCTTCGCTTTTTTTACCACTGAATCTTTCTATATAGCCGGTAAGAGCCGCCTCATTTGTTACCGAAAGGTAGGTCAGGTAATATCCTGCGGCGTCCCTGCCTTATCTATTCAATTTTCAGGTTTTGGACGGATGTGTACCCTTCCTGGCTATCCATCCAGATTCTCACCCAGTTATTCTTGTCCGGCTGACTCAGAACAACAACTTTTTCGCCTTGCTTAATAACTTTTATGGTGTTGGCGTCTTCGTGGCTCGCGTGTCTGGTTGAGCGCATACGCGCAAACTCATAGACTACGGTTCCCGTCCGGCCTTCGGGAGCGGCAGCTAACTGCGGTCTTGTGCCGCTTCCTTCAATATAGATATGTTCAGCCAAAGCGAATCCTGTTTGGGCGGACATGGTAAACCCTTCATAATTGACAAACATAACCGGCAGGTATCCGTCGCGTTCCGCTCCCAGAATGACAATTAAATTATTTTTCCGGGGAGGCTGGAAAGGCAGGCTTGTAACCTTGCTTTGCGGTCTGGGATACATATGAATAGAAAGCGAATCTGTAATTACCCGGCCGGTTTGTATTGTATTGGGTATTTTATCGTTTTCTATGGCAAGAGTATCCAACCTGACCCAGCCATATTTAATATCCGACCCCCAGCTAATCAGCGCCCAGCCGTCTTCTGTTACACCAAAGATTCTTGCTTTGTCTGTGCCTTTCCGCGCAGACCGGTTATCTGCCGCAGCCGAGGCAGACGGTTCTCTGTGAATGTTTAATTCACCAACATTGATTACCGCGCTGACCGATTTGAATTCCTTTACCATGGGTCCATTAGCGGTAAAAAGGAAAAGCGGGATACATAAGAGGCCAATTATACAAAAAGGCTGCATTATGATAACAGCAAGTTTTTCATTTACAATGGATATGAACTTTTGCGCCACCCCAATAACAAGAGCTGCTATTATTCCAGGTAACAGAATGCGTCTTAGACTTAAACCAAGGGTTAAATCATACGAACCCCAGAATCCGAGAGGAATCAGGATCGCAAATACCCCGATGAGTATAGTAGCGCAAGCTATAAAATTTCCCGGTGATTCCAAAAAGTTTACATAGCCCTGGGCGGCGCTCCCGTAGGCGGCTCTTGTATCATACAAATTTTTCTGCTCTCTGGCCTCGTGGCCGTAACGCACATTGCCGTGATCATCTACATGCTTGTCCATAATAACCTTCTTTCGTAATCTCCGTTCATAACAGTCTGTATTTACGGTTTCTCTGCAAGAAAAGATGAGTTGACTTTGCCAACATCGCCCTCATGCTCAACCAGCGTGTAGCCACCTTCGTTTCCACTTTTAACGGTAACAATATCGCCCTTGTTAAGCTGTTTGAAAGGCTTCGACCAGTTTTCACCATCCCACAATCCGGTATTACCCCGTAAAGGCACTTTCTGTCCGATTAGGGAATCGATATTACTTTCCCATTTGACAGTCTTTGCGTGAAGGTTGGCGAAGTAGGCTTTTTGGATAACTGCCCCGACAGTAATGCCTCCGACAAAAAAAGCAATATTCAGCACTATGAACAATAGCCCGCTTTGCATAAACGCCGGTTTTGCTTTTACCCTTGCAAATAATACCAAATACTTGATAGTCAAATAAATCAGGTAGATGATTGTCGCGATACTGCCAATGAGTAACATCACGCCGGCAAGTATTAATTGTGCGATAATGTTCGTTGCTTTTGATTCAAAACCGCTGTCAGATTCTTTCCTGCCATCCGCGTAGGTTGTTATAACTTCATATTCGGGCATATTGAACGCGCCTTTGAATCCGCCCGCCCACATTCTGACAAGTAAGGGGCCGGTGGCGATTACCCAGCCAATGAACCCCAAGATACCTCCCAATGCCGAATTAACGGCAAATAACCCAATCCATGACACGGATAATAAAAACCAGCCAACGCAAAAGAAAATCGACGTGATTTTTAACCTGTCAAACGTATTTTCCAGCTTTTCTTCAAGACTAAATTGCCTTTTTTCCTTTGTTCCTGCATCGCTCATAAAAATCTCCTCATAATTTTTTACGTTGTAGCCAACGGCTACTTAATATCCGCCAGATAATTAAAATATAACAAAAAAAGGCAGGATCGTCAAAAAATAATTACATTTCATCCTTGTTTTGGTAAAATAAAGGAAAAAAAAGAAATAATTTCTTAAGATGACGGCCGCATACAAACACAAGTGAACCGATAACAACAGTTGCCAAGATCGAAAATATCCACTTTACGGCTATCGGGATGTTTAACAATTTTAAAACGTACAGCATAGGTATGAGTATGATCATGTGCAGCCAGTAGATGCCGTAGGTATCGGCTTCTATTTTTTTGTAAGGACGTGGGGAAAGTTAGGTGATTTTGAAAAAACAGCCAAAAGAAAAAATGTCATGGATAACATCACCGTATTGTAGGTGAACGCCTCTGAGACATGTGCAAGAAGCCCGCTGCGGGAAGGTGCAATGAAAAATCTGAAACCGAGCAGTAATACACTCGACACAACCGCCAATGTACCCCAGATGAAAATATTCGGCGACCAGCCGTTTCCTGTGAACCAGCCCGTTCGCCGGCCGTAAAGACCGGCCATGAATATCAAGAGGTAACCGGTGATCCTTGACGGCTGGAAATAGAGTATATAACCGATGTTCATCCATTCTACTGCCGGTTTAACATACCGGCCGGATAAATAATATGTCAGAACAGATACAATCCATAATACTGTCAGGACCACGAACGGTTTGGCTGCCGGTTTGTTCCGTTTTTCGCTTGCCCCCGTTTTTCTACCGATGGCGGCCGCAACGGTAAAGATTACCATGAAAAAAAACAACACGCCGATAAACCAATAATGCCCCTGTTGATAAAAAGGTCCAAAAAAATACCGCTTTACAAAACTGAGCATATCCGGCGGCGAATAACCCAATGCAATCATTGACAAGCGTGCCAACAGGGGAGCCACAAGGATGACACCTAACAACCAGGGCGTCCCGATCCTTAAGGCTTTATCTTTAAGAAATACGGCCGGACTTCTTTTGTCAAACGACGAGTAGGCGAAATAACCCGCAAGGAAAAAAAGTACGGACATCGGGAAGGAGTCGGCAAGCACGACAAAGAACGTAAAAAACAGGCTTTTTTGATCATCTATAACATACCACCAGGGTACTTCGTATTTCATATAGGTCATGGCGGAGTGTAACGCAATCACAAGAAAAACCATTAAAAACCTTAACGTGTCAAATCCGGTAATTCTTTCGTTCTGTTTTTTCATCCCCTTATTCTATCCCCTTCAACACATCCTGTATTGAAATGCCATTTTCACGGGCGATCCTTGCGATATCCTCATACTCCGGTTTGGATTTTGTAACCCCGTATCCGTATGCGTTTTTTATTCTTACCGTGCCGTATTTTGTTTGAACTTCCGTTTGTTCCCTCTGCAGGGTGTACCGGCGGCAGGTGTGGGTTCTTATGCCAAGCGTGGTTGTATGCTTAAAAATAAGCGATACCATTTTGTCTTTAATTTCGTTGTTGCATAAACAGGTTAGTTGAAACCCGGTGCGGCCCTTTTTCATGCCGACCGGTACGGTATAAACATCCAATGCGCCTTCATCAAACAGGATTTGTTGGGCAAACGCCAGGGATTCCGGCATTATGTCGTCCAGGTTGCAGCTAAGCTCCGCCACTTCTTCCTGAGCATTCCCGGTAGTACCGAGGAAGGCCCGCACGCAATTTGCCTTTTCAAAGTCCTTTTTTCCCATGCCGTACCCGATTTTGCTAACGGTTATCACAGGCATTGTGCGGAATTCTTTGACAAAGTGTTTTAACAACGCCGCACCCGTGGGCGTGCAAAGCTCGCCTTTTGTCTGATCGTTGTAAATCGGAACATTTTGCAGAATATGGGCGGTTGCGGGGGCCGGTACGGGCAAAATACCGTGAGAACAACGGACATGCCCGCCGCCGGTGTTTACCGGAGAAGCAATGATGATTTCCGGATCGATTTCTTCTATTAATATACATACGCCGACAATATCGGCAACCGCGTCTGTATCCCCTATTTCATGAAAATGTATCTTATCGACCGGCACGCCGTGTACGTGGCTTTCGGCTTCGGCTATCAACTTGTAAACTTCAAGGGCGTTCTCTTTTACGGTTACTGTTACGTTCAAACTGCCGATTAGCCGTTCTATATCGCAGTAGCGTGTGCCGCCGTGTTGATATTCTTGTCCGCCGTGTGAATGCTCATGCCGATGTTCATGGTGATGGTCGTGTTCGCCGTGCCGGTGTTCCGACTCTTCCCGGCCGTTTATCAAAACTTTTACATGAGTTCCTGTAATGCCGCATTTTACCGACGGTTCGGCGGTTACAACCGTATCGGGTAAGCCTATCCCGTTCAGCCTTTCCAAAAAATCTTTCGGGTTATCGTGCAGTTCAAGCAGGGCCGCCATCAGCATATCTCCGGCGGCGCCCATACTACATTCAAGGTAGAGGGTTTTCATTCATCTCCTTTGGTGGTTTATCATGCTCGCCAAATAGCCCGCCCCGAATCCGTTGTCGATATTTACCACACTCACACCGCCGGCACAGGAGTTTAGCATCGAAAGCAGGGCGGCTATTCCGTTAAACGATGCGCCGTAGCCTACACTGGTAGGAACGCCGATAACGGGGCAGTCAACCAGTCCGCCGATAACGCTGGTAAGCGCCCCCTCCATTCCGGCAATTGAAATAACGACCTGCGCGTCCATAATTGCATCGATGCGGGAGAGCAGCCGGTGAAGCCCCGCAACGCCGACATCGTACAGGCGGACAACTTCATTTCCAAGGGCCTCCGCGGTAATTGCCGCTTCTTCCGCCACCGGCATATCGCTTGTGCCTCCCGTGGCAACCAAAATTTTTCCGATACCGTCAGGTTTGGGTATCTCGCCGATTATTCCAATCCGCGCCGTTTGATGGTATTTCAAAGAAACGCCTTTCCCAATCGTATCGGCGGTTTCTGATGACAACCTGGTTATCAGAATCAACCGCTGCCCTTTTTCCAGCATGGCGTTTGTGATGCCCGTTATCTGCTCCGGCGTTTTGCCTTCCCCGTATATCACCTCGGGAACCCCCTGCCGTAATTCACGGTGGTGATCCGGTTTTGCGTAACCGATATCCTCAAAAGGTGCCGTACACAGCGTTAATAACGCCTCTTCCGGCGAAATTTCTCCGGCCTGAATCTTCTTTAAAATATCCAATGTCTCCCTTTTATTCATGACAGCACCTTCCTTCTAAATCCAAAAGAACCGCCGCCCAAAACGGTTTTAACGCTTTTACGATGTCCGTCCGTTTTTCGAAAATGTTCTTCAACTGTTCCTGCGGGATTTGCAATTTTGCTGACTCGCCTGCCACCCTGATCCGGAAATCGGTAAAACCCATTGCAAAAAGGGCGTCTTCGGATTTTTCCACGCGCCGCAGCGTTTCTTCGTTAATAACTTGCCCTGGTGAAATGCGTGTGGCAAGGCAGGCGTATGCCGGTTTATCCCAGGTGAAAAGACCCGCTTCTTTTGAAAGGCGGCGCACTTCTTCCTTTGTAATGCCGCATTCCCGCAGCGGGGAACGGACGGAAAGTTCCGTCAGGACCTTCATGCCGGGACGGTCGGCCGCATCGTCAGAGGCGTTGGTTCCGTCAATAACAAGCTGAATGCCGTCGGCAAGTGCCCGTGTGCGGATATCTTGAAAAATCGATTTTTTGCAGAAGTAACAGCGGTCGGGGGGATTGGAGGCGACTTCCCCGTTATCCAAAATGTTTTTTTCAAGAACGGTTAGTTCCGCCCCTGTTTGCCCGGCAAGGCGGTATGCATGTTGTAACTCAAACTCCGGCTGAAACGCCGTTTTTACAAAATAGGGCTTTATTTTTGCCCCGTAACTCAGGCCGGCGTACAGTAAATACGATGAATCCGTGCCGCCGGAAAAACCAAGCGCCGCCAGGGGATTTTCTTTGAAAAACCGTTCCAACGTAATACCGTTACCCTCAATCAACAATCAATCGCTTCAAGTCCGCAGTTGTGCATAAGTTCTTTATCGTGCAGTAAAGACAGGGGCCCGTCGGCGGCAATCCGCCCTTTTAATAGAATAATTACACGGTTACA
>Ga0082212_10005887_pt1 | contig 16612 bp, 19 predicted proteins | sample TergutNt197P3_FD_71548 | JGI IMG/M metagenome (GOLD analysis project Ga0082212, IMG submission 71548) | Neocapritermes taracua P3 segment gut microbial communities from Petit-Saut dam, French Guiana - Nt197 P3 | ecosystem: Host-associated > Arthropoda: Insects > Digestive system > Gut ... | reverse complement strand
GCAGACGTGTCCCCTGTGGCAGATTAAAATCTGCCACAGGGGACACGTCTGCCACGAGAACCGTCCCTACTGGCAACCCATCTCTTTTATCATCATGTCTGCAAAAATTGCATATCCTATTTCTGGGTTTGAAACAAGCACATTTGTTACAGCACCTATGAATTTTCCGTTCTGAATAATAGGTGCACCTGAAAGCCCTCTTATAATTCCACCTGTTTCTTTTATTAGCTCTTTATCAACAATTTTTATTAGCATGCTTTTATTATCTGAACTGTTTTGTATAAATATTTTTTCAATTTTTATTTTATATTCTTTTGGAATATTGTCCTCCAAAGCGCATATTAATGTTGCGTCCCCTACTTCTATTTCTTCTCTTAATGCCACTTCTACAGATTTAGATATGTCTATATTAAGTGTTTCTAGATTTTTCAAATATCCATATATTCCAAACTTTGTATTTTTAACTACGTCACCTATCAATTTTTGATTTAAAATTGTTCCTTTTATCTCACCGTGGTCTTCCGAATTCTGCTTTATTTATAGACAATATTTTTGATGTAACAACTTCTCCAAAATCTATATCTATTAATGTATTTGTATCTGTATCTATTATTCCATGCCCAAGAGCCGCAAAAGCACCAGATTCCTTTTGATAATATGTTATTGTCCCAACTCCTGTTGCTGCATCTTTTACCCATAACCCCAATTTATATTCATTCTCTTTTGTTTTAGTTGGAGTAATATTTGAAGTTAATGCTACTCCGTCTCTTACTAAAGTTACAGTAACATTCTCTCCATTCGATTTATTTACAGCACTTTTCAAGCTTTCTATATTTTCTACTTCTTGCTCATTTATTTTTACTATTTTGTCTCCTTCTTTAATATTTGAAGACTCATATGGCTTTGTTAGAATGTTATTTGTATTTGCTATTTCAGACATCCCAACTACTAAAACTCCATTTGTATATAGCTTTAACCCTATAATTTTTCCAATTGGAACTACCTCAAGTTTCTCCAATACATCTACCTGCACATCTTTTAAATGCAGTTTTCCAAATAAGCTTATCTCAACATTGATTTCTTTTTTTCCATTGCTTGATGTACTTACTGTTTCTAAAGTTTCTATCCCATAAAATTTCTTTATCTTATATTTCTCGTTTGACAACACTATTATTTGGCTTGGAATTAATGTAATATTTGTAACATAAATATATAAAATTAACAAAAGAAAAATGATTATCATATCTTTAACTTTTTCCATAAAGTTATAATAACCATTTTTTCCGTTTTTATTACGCATCTGTGTTTATTTAGGCTTGCAAACCCTATATTCCGCTTCTAACAGATCCTTATATTTTCTATCTCCTATACTGGATATATCAACAATGGAAAGTTCTGACACAGGAACAGGAAACATATTATTTAAGTTAATTACACTATATGTACCAACTTTTATAAAATCTATATTATCGTCCATGTTTTTATGCTTTTCCTTAAATGATGATAGTGGTGCAATATAATTTTTATCTTCTATTTTTATTAATATTCCTATGTATTTTCTTTTAAACCTTCTTTCCAATACTTTATTAAATGCCACTTTGTTATCAAACTCAACTATATAATCTATGTACTTGTCTGATACTTCATAAAAATTTAAATCTACCATATTTACCTCCTCGTAAAAAAATAATGGCGAGAGATATTAAATATCCCCCGTCTTTTAATTCTCTCACTTAAGGTATGAGAAACACCTCTTTGAAATCTCTCACTTATAGGTGGTGAAACACCTCTTTGAAATCTCCCGTTTATAGGTAGAGAAACACCTCTTTTATAATATAAGTATAACACGTTTTTGCAAATTGTCAACGTTTTACTGCTTTTTTCTCAATATTCATTATACTTATATGGTTATTATATGCAAATTTTTATTTATATATAACTTTTATAGATTCTACAGTAAATGTTATTTCATCAGGTGGTGGAGGTATTCTATAAAAATTTATAATCTGTGTTATGCCACCCGATACCCCACTATTAATAAATGGTTTGGTAACAGGTGCATATATTGTTTGAGGTTTTGATTGATGTAAATTTATTGTGTAATCACCTAAATCAAGTCCACCGTATCTTATATTAAATTTAGCTATTGATATAGAATTATCTGTCGGATATTTTGTATTACTTATTGTAATTTGTATTTCTTTTATTTCTTCAATAGTTCTTGATGGATTTCTTGTCATCATAATTGTTCCGTCTGGAGTAAAATTACGGTTAATTATTGGTGAATCCAAAACTATTTCATATCCTTGCGATTCTTTTAATGCGTTTGTCCTGTATAGGCTTTGCCTTGCCGACCCAACCCCAATATAATATGCTTTTTTTCTTGCATAACTTAATCTCTCAACATCTATTCCTTTTCCTACTCCACGTTCCTTTTCTATTAGCTGACTCTCTGTTAATGCTGGAATTTCATCTTCTAGTTCTTTCATATTTCCATATCTGCCTTCACTTCCGCCATATCCTGCTGAAGCTTCGTATCTTGCAAAACTGCTTCCTACAATACATCTGTAACAAGCCAGGTTTTTATGGTCATATTCATAATATGCTTCTGATTTATTAAATATTTTGTCATATTTAACTTCTTTAGATCTAAAAGATATAGTATCTATACTTACTACTGGACTTGCTGTATCTTCTGAAACTGCAAATAAATCTGGGCAATCTATTCTATGGTATATGCCATTTTCATCATTAAATTCATTTGCTCTTACATAATACACTTCTTCTGGTATGGCTGTTAGTTCATTATTTGTACTTGATACTATTGCATAATTATTGTATGTTTTAAATCCGCATTTAAATCCCTGCATAAACGAAACTATTGAAATATTGTTTAATATCTTATCCCATTCAGTTTCTCTTATAACTGGCATATTAAAACTGTTTGAATTTTGTGACATATAATTATATGAAGACATAGCTAAATTCAAATTATATTGTATTGAGTTTTTTATAACTTCCCTTTTATGTCTGCTGAATATTGAATCTGGTTCTTCTGGGTTTAGGCCGTCTACTGAAATGTCAAATATTTTTCTAGTGTTGTTTGGGTTACTAGGAGAAAAATCGTATACTACTGATTCATTATCTTTGGTTTTATAAAGTTTTTTCATTTCATCTGAATAAGTTTCCTGTATATCTCCTTCTTGTACATCTCCTAGATTTAGATTGCTATATACCCATGTAGAAAAAATATATGATTTCACATAATACGCTGTTGCTCTTGCCATTTCTATTTCATGCTCATAATACTGTATTGAGTCTAAAAGCAAAGTAGTATTAGTAATAGGATTTCCAAATGCATCTTCAGTTAAGCTAGTAGGTGGCGGAACCCCATGTATATTACTATAATGCCAATATTCATATAATTTTAATAATTGCTCCTCCATAGTTTTTACAGAAACTATATTACCGTCTACATCTCTTCTTACTGCTGTTCCTATCGTTATATCATTTGCTCCATTTTCCATTGTTACAATTATACTATATCTGCCAGACAAACACATTTCTTCAGCTTCTAAATCATTATATCTTTTTATACTTATGTCATTTCCCCATTCGTCAAAACCTTTTATTTCTTTTACAGTCGCAGGGTTAATTAAGTATCCAGATTTTGTATAATAAATATCTCCAATATCTCCCATTATTGTTATATAATTATCCAATGTATAATTAATTGTTACATCTGTAACTCCGCCTCTCCCTATATCGCTATATCTTGCAGAATATGGTATATATGATTTTAACACATAATCTGTTTTATATTTTGCATCTCTTGTATCTAATGTTACTGCTATTTGTTCAGGTGTTATTGTTCCATTTTCATATCTATATATGTCTATATACTCTACAGAAGATGCTGAATCATCTGCTATATAATATAAATCTCCATCTAAAGTATATCTAGCCTGTCCACCTCTATCTGTAATTAGAATTGGGTGCCCAGACATATCTACTTCTAAATTTCCAAGTTCATCTTTTGAACCCTCTGCTTCCAAATATGTTGCCACAACCGGTACTTTTGTTGGTGTATAAATATAATAGCCATCATATAAAGTATATAAAATACCTGGTAAAAATGGCTGTATAACTGATTTGTTGGCATTTGACATTCCTAGATTTGTGGAAAATGTATTGAGAAAAATATTGTTAGAAGCTTGTATTATTGAACGTAAAGAATCAGCAACTGAAGACAAATTTTCATTTGCTGTATTTATTTCAAAGGCAGACATTGCATCATGTGTAGCGTCTAACAGTTTAGCATCATATGCAGTCTGCATTGTTATAGTATTAACTTGACCTTGTATATAATAAGATAGCACTAATATTATTGGTATTAATATTAATGCCAATATTATACCTAAACCTTGTAACTTCATTTGTCATCTTCCTTTTTGAAAGTACAGATACTTTTATTTTAAATAGAGCCTGTTGCAGTAACTACTCCTGAATGTTGGGCTGCTATTGTATATGTATCTCCTCCAGCTATTGTGTAAAATACGCTTCTTATTGTTTGTGACATTGTTTTATTTGTGTTTTTTACAGTAACTGAAAATATATCTCCTTCTTTCATAGCATATATTCCAGTTCCTTTTTGTGCAGTAGGAACTCCAGTTAATGGATCTGGTTTATCATAATCTGTTAAATATTCAGCAATCTGTGTTGTATATATTGAATAATAAACATTTTCTCCTATTACAGTTCCTTGTGTCCATGCCGATTTTTTTCCTATGTTTTCATCCAATATTTTTACTTCCATCTCTACATCATATGAATTTCCAGTTGCATATAAAATGTTTATTAACTTCTGATAATTTGCAATTGTTATTTTCCCTGTTGCTCTGGAAGTATCAACAAATTCTGTAACTGCTGTTTGTACAGTTAGCTGTGATATTTCGTCACTTCGCTCTGCAACAGACATAAGCGGAAATATAAACATTAGTATAGCCGCTAAAAATATACCTATTATTGTTATTAATGTGTCGCTCATTTTTTACATCCTCCTAATTTGGTAACAATGTGTATGTTATTACTATTTTTGACATTTCTTTTTTGCTTCCTGTTATTGTTTCAATCTCTTCATCTTCTCCTACTGAAACTGTATCTCCTGAAAACATATATTCAACAAAAGTTTCTCTAAATTGCCTGTCTATATAATTTTTTAAATTATTTGTACTATAGTCAACTAATGTATTGTTTATGTATCCGCTTTCTCCTTTTATATAGTAATCTATTCTTGTTTTTGTGTCTCTGTCTGTGCTACCTATCCATGGTGCTTCAAATAAATATAGTTTTCCATTTCCATAGTCATTATCTTTATCATTATATTTTTTTATTAATGCTTTTTCCTCTGGTGTATATTGATTATAAACAGTTGGAATTCTTGCTGCCGCTTTTCTTACCTGTCCTTCTATATTTATGTCAAATACCTGTAATAATACATTTGAATCATCATAGATTTTAACACAGAAATTTTCTTTATAATATCTGTAAAGAGTTGGTATTATGGTTTCTACTCCCACAATTCTGGTTGTTAATTTTTCTGTCATTTTTATACCATCAGTATCAGTTACACTATCATAAAAGCCTTTTTTCTCTTCTTCTGTATCGTTCATTAATCTTCCTTCACTTACATTAAGTATTCTAATGTTATCATAATAATTGGTTTTATCTGAACGAAAAAGCATTATTTCTGCAACTGCGGTAACTTGTGAAAACGCATACATAGCCACTGACAATGCCAAAACAAATACAATTGCTGAAAATGCCATAATTATAGCATCTGATGCGTTATTATCCATAATCTCCTCCTTGTCTTATGTTTTTATAAATTTTAAAAAATCAAATCATAATCTGGTTTCCAATTGGAATTATAGGTAATATCTCCAGTTGGTGTACCATCTTCAGAATCATATTTTACAATTATTCCTGAAACCAATCCAGATTTTGATGAAAGATATACTTCAACAGTATATATATGTCTTACTACAATTTCACTTCTTGCCCTGTTAAGTACTTCTAAATCTACACCATCTCCTGGAGCTATTGTAACTTCTTCATATATATCAGTAGATCTGGCTTTATAGTATAAATCTGGTAGTTTACTTGCCTCTTCTTTATATGTTTTAGAACTTACAACCATTTGAGAAATCATTTGTTTTACAATTGTACCACTTTGTTGCCCTGTATATTTTGTCCACATATAATTAAATTGGTCTTTATCGTATGCACTCATAGATGCCACAGATTTATCGATTGTGTTTTGTGCATTATTATAAATAAACATACCAATAGATATAATTAATATTGCAAATAAAACCGCACCCGCAATAATAATTGCTTTTGAAGCATTCTCCATAATCTTTTCTCCTATGTACTATTTTAACATACCAGTAAAGAGCTGGTATTATGGATTTCCCATAATACCCTCTTTATTCTGTTATTTTTATAAGTTATTTGTCATAGCTTGGTTCAAATTCACTACCATCAGTGTCTCCTGCATCATATTCTACAATTATTCCTGAAACTAATCCAGATTTTGATGAGAATATCATTTTAACATTATATAGATGTCTTGCTTCAATTGCATTTCTTGCTAAATTAAATCCTGATATATTTATACCATCTGTCGCTACTGCATTGCTATTTCCTGGTGGTGTTGATACTACTATGCCACCTTTTGTATCTGCTGGTGAAGTGGTGTAATTACCATCAGATTTAGCTTTATAACATAAATCTGGTAGTTTACTAAACTCCTCTTCATATGTTTTAGCATTTGTAACTAATTTAGAGATTAATTCTCTTACAACAGTACCACTGGTTTGTCCCTGATATTGTGTCCATTGAGCATTAAATTGGTTTCTATCGTATGCACTCATAGATTGCACAGATTCCTCTATTGTGTTTTGTGCATTGTTATAAATAAGCATACCTATAGCTATAATTAATATTGCTAATAATACTGCACCCGCTATAATAAGTGCTTTTGACGCGTTTTCCATAATTTTTTCCTCCTTTGTTATTTCCTTTTTTATTTTTTATTTATTTTAACTACAATGTAAACATTGTATGATTAAAACCGCTACATAATTGCCTTAAACGTAAGTTCAGAAACTCTTCCTGTTTTTCCATGATATTGTATATCTGTACAATCGAATTTCACTTCTCCAAAGTTTTCAATAAATGGATGCATTCCAAGTGAATTTATTATTTCCATTCCAAATTCTTTTTTTTCTAAATCTTCAGTTATAAATATTACATATATTTTTATGCTATTGTTTTCGTCTGGAATGTATATATCTTCTTCATTTTTAGATATGTTGTATTTTTCGTTATTGTTTACTGCTTTATTAATTATAGTTATTATATCTAGCCCATTTAAATTGCTTGTGTTGTACTCTTCATAAGTTAAATTAAATTTTGCCACTTCCAGTCTTTGTTTATCTGCATTTTTAAAATTAATTGCTATTATTAATACAATAATTACAAACAATAAACAAATTAATGCTACCCACTTTTTCATTAGTTCTCCCTTAAATATTATTATATATTATTTTATATCATTTTTCAACAATATTTGGCTATTTTTTTAATGATATTTATCTAATTAAATTATGTTATTGTATGCTGGGTTTTCCACTAGTTTAAATGTTACTCTGTTTACTAATTTAGTTACAAGATTATGCCCAATTCCATTTTCATCTACAATAAAATAATATCTATATTGTCTTTTCTGTGTTTTTATTCCTACATTGTCATTTACATCTGTTAATTTAGCTTCTATATAATCTGGATCCACATAATAAGCCATTGGAAGTCCTGTAAGCACTGCAGATATTGGTTTGTTCATTAAGTCATAAAAATCAACTGTTGTTCCTGTACTTTCTCTTAAGAACTTATTTTGTTTCATTTTATTTCCATCAGGCAAAATTGTTAATACCACTCCTTCAATATCTACCTCTATTGTAACTGAATTTTTTTCGTCCCAATCATTTTGTTTATTTATGTTGTATGCAAGATTTGCAACTGTTATTACATCAGAAATTGTATTGTAGTTGTAAGATTCATCACTGCTAAAATCATAGTCTCTTTGGTATGCTTCAAATCTTGAGTTAAATTTTGCTACTGCTTCACTCTGTTTTTTATTTTCATAGTTTTCTCCAAATGTTGAGCCTATGGTAAACAAAAAAACAAATACACCTAAAACCAGTACAGCTATAATTGTAGAACCTGCCATAATTAATGCTTTTGATGCATTTTCCATAGTTTTCTCCTTTTACAATTCTCTAAAACTTATTTTACAAATTCTTCCTGTTTCTGGTTTATACTCCATTCCAGGTCCATCCATTCTCTTCCCATAATCGTCAACAAAAGCACATTCAAATTTTCTTTGCTTTAAATCATATAGTGCGGTTTTCCATTCTGCTGAACTCCAGAGTTTATCTGTTATAACTTTGCTTCTTCCTATTTTTGTATCTGGGTTAGGATTTTTTACCTGCTGTCTTAGTTCGTCTGAAGACGCAAGCAATACTTTCACCATATTGTTAAACTCTGTATATCTACCACCACTATCTGTATCTAATAAATAATATTTTTTAGATGTTATTTGAGTTTGTATTGACTCTTTCGTGCGTAATTGTTCGGCTGACATAGGGTGTGGACCCCATATTACAGATATATAGTTATTGTTTGGTAATGTAAATGGACTTTTATATGGCGGTGTAGGGCTAAATGCTGGTATATCTGCTCCATCTGGGGCTCCAGGGTCTTCTATATATTTTCTTTCTTTTGCAACTGGCGGATTTCCCTCTAATGCAACATAATATACTTCTATACTTTCTTCAAGTGCACTTTTTAACCAAAACTCTACTTGTATATAAAATTCTTCTTTAGAGCCAAATACAAAACCTCCCAAATTTAATGTTTCATCTATATATTTTTCATTATGACTTTTGGCTTTATTCAAACATGAAATTACATCAACTCCATACATTAGCTTTTTATCGTATACTTCATATTCAGTATTAAATATTCTTGTTTGTTCAATATCCGCATTTGTTTCATCTGTTGTTGGAAACACACTTAAGTTTCTGAAAACAAAAACCATTAAACTAAGTATTATAATTGCCAATATTACTCTTCCTGCTATTACTAATGCCTGTGATGCATTTTCCATGCTTTCCCCTCCATCCTCTAGTTTCTAGCCTCTAGCTACAGCATTCCTGACATCGTTTGGAACGCACTAGACATACTGCTTAAACCAATTCCGCAAAGCGGTACTATTAAATATCCTACAAATAGAACTACCATTGGTGCAAATCCTATTACTTTTCCTATCATAGATTTTTGAGATATCATTCGCTCATTTGACTCTTTTCTCTTTTCCTGGTGATATGCTCTTTCTGTATCTAATTCATCAAAAGCTTCTCTAATTGGTATTTGTTCAACTGCTGCCTGCAAGCTTTCTACTATTCTTATTAACTGCTGGAATGAAATATCGTTTTTTAGCTCTTCCAATGCTTCCCAGCCACCACTTTCAAAGTTGTTTACACACTTTGAGATTGGTTCTCTAAATATATTTGAATATCTTTCAAGCCATTCCAATATAATCTCAACATTAACTCTCTCTATTTTCATAAGCATTAATATAATTGTTTGGAACTGCATTACTTCGTTTTCCATTTCCATTTGTCTCATTTTCTTTTGGAAAATAAGAAGCATAATTGGTCCATAATATCCAATTGCCATAACTGCAAATGCCATCAATACTTCAAACCATCTTAAATACTCTGATTGTACTATTTGTATTTTTTCATATACTCTATTTACAGTTTTTTCCATTTCTGCACTTCCAAGCATTCCATATTCTTCAGAAGTTGCAATTTCTTCTCCTAGTTCTGCCATTGTAAAGTCTCGTCTATCTCTAAATTTATCTATAAATACATTATCTTTTCTTGTTGTTTCTCTTGCTTTTTTCTCTTGTGAATCAGACATCTTTCCTAATAAGTTGTAATCTGCTGTCGGTTCTGTATACACATAATGTATTGCCATACTGTGTGCAGCTATAAGTACAACCAATGTAACTATAAATGCTGCTATTGCCGATGTTAATCTGTTTACATATAGCCATTCCATTTTTAGCTTTGATGCAGAGTCTTTCAATAGCTGAGTTGTTGTTCTATATTCTTTTGTTCCTTGTTTAGGTATAAAATAGTCTACTACTTTTTTAACAAGTTTTTTCTTGTATAATTTTTCCTGCCATGGGTTTTCCATGTTTGAAGCTGTATCTACAGATCCATTATCTTTTATTTTTCTTGTTAGCATATAACAACCAAATGTTAAAACTATAATACCTACCTGAGCCATAAATCCTGCTGTTCCATTATAAAATTGAGATGTAAATGGGAACTGGTCAATACTCCAACCTTTTACAGCTTCTAAAAATAGAATTGGAACTGCTGAAATCATGGCCAAACTCTGAAACACATAATCTAGTTTGTCTCGCTTCAATATTTCAATCTGCATCTCTTGAGTTATATTGTTTAAATTTTTAAGGTATAGTGATGCTCCATCTTTATCTTTTCTATCTCCAAATTCTTTTGTTAGGTATGAAACTCCTGCAAATTCTTTTAAATATCCATTTGGAGCTATATCGTAATATTTTTCAAGTTCCATTTCAGGGTCATCTGAAATTAAAACTTCATGTATTTTTTCACCTTGTCTAGATACCTCTGTTTCATCATCTTGAGATACTTCATATATTGCTTCTTCAACCATGTTGAATTCATGGTATGCATGTCTTATTTCTGCAAAAAAGTTTAATTGCTGTCTTAATAAATTATTATCTATTTTATCAACCATACCCACAATTAAAGTATCTATAAAAAACAATTCAAATAATAGTAAAGTGCACATTAATAAATAATTTGATTTTGTAAATAATATAACAACTAACGTTAAAGGAATAATTATAAGTATAGCTTTAAATATTACTGCTGCTGTTTGCTTTCTTGTTAAGTATTCGTCTTCTAAGTTAATAATTTCAAGCCTTCTTCTTAACTTTAAAGTATAAGATTTAATAAGTGGAATTTTTACACATTGTACATAGAACTTCTGGTAGAATACTTCCATGCTGAATGTTTTTTCTTTTGTTCCTTCTACTAATGATGCAATATATTTCGTTTCTTTAGTACGCAGTTTTTTACTTATAATAAAGTAAGCAACAGCCATAATTGCTATAACGCCACCCATACCATAAATCAAATACTTTATCATTTCATTTGTCATTTATTAATTTACACCCCCTCTTCTTTAATTGATAATTAATAATTAATAATTAATAATTGATAATTATTTGTTGAAATTTGCTTTGCAAATTTCTTCCTTCATTTTTAATTATTAATTTTTAATTATTCATCATCGTCTTCTAGGTTAATCCCATCTAATATTGAGTTTGTTCCACTTGGTTTGTTTTGTGGTGTATTGTTTTGTCCAGGTTTATTTACATTAGTTTGTCCATTTGGTGCCATTGGTCTTTTTACTGGTGCTCCAGCTGGTCTATTTGCACCTGGCTGTCCATTTGGTGTCATTGGCCTCTTTACTTGATTTCCAACTGGCTTATTTGTACCTAATTTCTGACCTCCAACCTCTGACCTCTGACCTCCATTTGGCTGTCCATTTGGCCTTGCTTGTCCTACTGGTCTCTGTCCATTTGGTTTATTCACGCCTGGTTGCCCTGTTGGTCTATTCTCTATTTTCTGTTCTCTATTCTCTGAATTAGCCGATGTTGGTACAGTCTCATTTTCTACTGGTACATCATCTTTCACTTGTATTACTTTAGGTACTTCTTTAATTGCTCCTTCCATTTCTGGCATCTTAGGTGGTTTAATTCCCCAATTTCTTTCCAAAAATGCATCAAATTTGCCAATGTCCATATCATCCATATTGTTTCTCATTTCTCTTATGTTTAAATCTGAAATTGGATTTGTAAGTACATATGTATCATTAGAAAACTCCAGTACATTATGATGCTTATACAACTCTCTATTTGTTGTTTTTGAGAAAAATATTGTAGTATTGTCCATGAATTTATCTAGTTTTCCTTCTAATGTTTTTTCTTTTCTATGGTCAAATGTATATTCATTTTTCTCTTCTACTGGAACGCACTCTGTTATTCTTTCTATATATCTTCTTCCTCTAAAATCTTTTAATAAATGAATATCAAAATTCAAAACCTGAACAACTTGCTCTTCTGCTGTTTTCTCATCTTTAAATACACCTGCTCTTAACATTGAGTTACGAAGTGCAGTTATAAGGTTAGGGAATGTTTTAGCATGGTGAGTAAATAATGTAAATTTAGATGCAACTTGAGCTGACTGAATCATCCAAGATGCTACCGGGTCTGTTGCAACCTCTCCGGATTATATTAACAGATCCATCTGTTTTTTTCTGAACGTCCAAACAAGCTTGTCCAGTAACTGTTTCTGTTTCACGCATTGACACAATATTTCTTGTTGGATATATTTTTCTTAAATGCAACTCAAATGCAGTTTCTGTAACACGCAAGTTCATTGTTTCATATATAGCTTCAATCATAGCCATAAGCATTGTTGTTTTTCCGGCAACCTTGCTCTCCTGTTAGCGCTACAATTCTTGCTCCTTTTACAAGGTATTGTAGCAATTCTATTGCTTCTTCTTTTCCATCAAATTTAACAATTTGCTCTAATGTAGCTTTTTGTACGTCGAACTTTCTTACGAAAAACGCCCATGTTTCGCACATGCTTGGTCTAACAACAACAACACGAGAGCCGTCTTTCATTTCATTAATTTTGTAACCATTTGTATCAGATAGCTGTCCTGGGTTATTGTATTTATATATGTTTTGACATACCCTTTTTAGTTCTGCTTCTGTTCCAAATGTTAAAAATGCCAATCTTATAGATTTACCTTGGAAGAATATCCATATGGCATCACATGCTCTTGGAATTTTTGCTTCCATAGCCTGTTTTAGGTAATCTCCATCTGTTTGAGCAACCTGGCTTAGGAAAGATTCTGGTAACCCAGATGTACCTCCAGATACTCCGTCTATATTCATATCTCTAATTTCATCTATACTGCTGTATCCTTTATATTGCTGATATATTCTTTGTACTACCACTTCTAGTTTATCTGCAAACGCTAGCTCTAAATTTTCTTTTTCATATATTTCATGTATTTCTTCTTTGGTTATAACATAACATGGTTTTGCTTCTCCTGAAAGGAATTTAAGTACTCCCAAATCGTATTTTTTAATAAATTCTGTTAATGCATCATATGAGAATGTTTTTTTGTATTCATGTATTAATACATCAAATTTATCTTGTGCTGTAAGTAAAGATGGTGTGTCAAACGGAATCGCTTTTGATATGTTGGTTTCATCAACACCATATTCTTTGCTTAGCAAATCATATATTAATTCTTTAACATATTTCTTGTCATTAACATCTCCATAAGTACATCCCTTTAATGCCTTTTTCAGTTCATATTTTTTAGTCTTTCTTCTTTTTAGTTCTTCTTCAGATAATCCTATATCATAAAGATTTACTTTTGTAATTTCGTCTAATCTCTTTTTAACAAATTTGACCATCTTATCTAAAGTATATGTTTTATCATCAACATCTACCCTGTCGTCTACAACTGCCTCTTTATTTTTCTTAATCAGATTTCTTATAAAGATAACTGCGACTACTACTACTACAAATATTCCGGCTATATTGGGTATATTCACTTGCAATTCCCTCCTAAATCCTGTATTGTAATTCTTGTAACTTTTTAATTAATCTATTACATACTAAATTAACCGAATCAATAAAATCCAAATTTTGATTTAAACTTGCTTTAGATACTCTTGTTCCTAATATAAACTTAGCAACCGAAGCTTCACCAGCACTATCTTTTAATGCTGCACTATATGGAACTTTTAGCATTGTACTACCCTCGCCTATGTATCTGGCAACATTTCTTACATTATGTTTAGAGTTTTCATCTGAACATGTAAGTAACGGTATCAAAATTTCTGGCTTCAATAATTCTTGATTCTGCTGAAGTTCCTGCAGATATTGGTTTATTAGTTTCACATTTTGTGGTATACAATATACTATCATGTTAGACGAGCCTAACAATGCTTTTGTTGTATCTTTTTTCAGGCTCTTTGGTAAATCTACAAATACTAAATCATAATAATGATTTGCCGTATTTATTAAATCTTTATATAACATAAGTGATTTTTCATATTCTTCATATATTTCTGTTTTTAGACCGATTAGTACATCTAATCTATTTTTTAAAAGAACTTTTGTAAAACTTGGCACAATCTCTGGAGTAGCTTTATTGCTTGCAACAGCACTAATAAGTCCTTCTGGTCCTGAACCGATATCAACTTTTCCCTGGTTTACTATTTTTGATATACTTTTAGGGTTAATTTTCCAAAAGCATCTCTCTAATGTATCGTCATTATAAGTAGCATTTATAAGTAAGCACCTGTAGTTATGTTCTATTGCCATATGTGTTGCTACTGAAGCTATTGATAATGTCTGCCCTACTGGTTTTTCTCCCCCACTCCAGAAACTAATTACTGCCATAATTCTATCTTTCCCTTCTTACCCTTCTTTCGTTTCTCCTATTTGTCTATTTTTCTAATAGCTCTTCTAATTTCATTTTGTCCGAACCCGTGTTATTTCTTCACATAAAAACATTAAACTATCCATATATTGTACACTTAAACCTTTTACACAAATTTTAGAAACTCGCTGGTGCCCAAATATAACATTCTGGTCTCCTTGTTCAAAAGGGAAAAATATTATTTCACTATTCCATTTTATTTTTAAATTTTTAGAAAGGAAATTTAAATACTCATCTTCTTCTGACAACATATCTTTTGTAAAAAATACTTTTGTTACATTAACTGGGCTACCAAGTTGTGTAAGCACTCCGAAGTCCTCTTTTTAAATTATATATATCAAAAGATGTAACAAAATAATGTTTATCTGTTGGTTTTATTTCATATTCTCTATATGCTCTTGGTGTGTCCATATCTATTAAAATAAAATCATATCCCAATTCTTCTTCTGGTGCCAATTTCTGATACTCTTTAATTTTCGCAATATTTTCAAAACCTATTGCTATATCTATACTTTCATATGTTGTAATATATTGTTTAGATGGTAACATATTAGGAATAACGTATCTGGTTTTTTGCAGTATGGTTGTGTCTATTATTATTACTTTCTTTTTTAGAATTGTTAAAATTTTCGCAATATATATAAGTAAATCTGCTTTATCATAACCTCCTATAAATACGTATTTTTCCATTGTTTCCTCCAAAATTTTTCTTTAGTTTAATATTCTCTTCCTATTTTCCCTGTTCCTTCAAGATCTTTAACATATTGTTCTCTTGCTGCTTTTATTTTTGTTGACTCTTCTCTGTTTCCTGATTGTACAGCACCTGCCTGGTTGTCCACATTTTCTTCCAATGCTCTATTAATTTTGTTAACCCTTTGGTCTGCCTGAGCTTGGTCGTTATATCTAGCCCACAAATCTCTCCTAGCTGTTTCTAATATGTTAGGGTCACTATTAATTAATTTCAGCACATTTTCACTTACTGGATATGTTGGTATTGCAGCCGCCTGTATTCCGGCTTCAACATATTCTATAGCATATAATTTAGCTCCTGTAATTGTCCAAGTTTCAACAATTGCATTTCCTAATGTTAATATTTCTTCTTCAGTCATTTTTAGCCAGATTGTATCTTGAGTTGTAACAATTACTTTTTTCTTAGCTAATACTATATAATCTTCTCCAGTTGGTAATTGGAACCTTATATCTATATGTGAACCATTCTTTAACTGAGATGGAAGCAATATCATATTATATTCCTGTATTCTCTGGTCGTCTTTTGTTTTGTCATCAATGTCTTCTATCATATCTTTTGTTACCATAGTACCTTTTGGTATACTTATTTTTAAAATAACTTCTTTTTCTATTGGCATACCGTCTTCATTTACTAATTGGTTACCATCTGCATCTGTAAGAATAAAGTCGTCCATATTTATAATTTGACTGGTATCCATTGTTGTTATGGCAAGCTCATTTACTAGTTCGTCCATTGTTATTGTATCTCCTGAAAGTTTGTCCATTGATGTTACTTTTACCGATACTTGTTGCCCTTTTAAAGCTTCATATGCTTCATTTATACTTTTAATTCTATATAGCAAAGCTAAAACTACAAGTGCCATAATTATTAAAGATATTAAAAAACCTATTAAAAACGAGTTTCTAGCTCTCCTTTGCATTGGATTCATTGGCATGATTAAAACCCTCCTTATTTATTTCTTTTATTCATTTCCATATATAATTAATTTTACAACAAATATTCCGTAAAAGCAACAAATTACGCAAGTGTAACGCAAACTTAAAACAATTGTAATTGTTTTGTAAAAGAAACAGATTTCTGCCAGTAGGGACGGTTCTCGTGGCAGACGTGTCCCCTGTGGCAGATTTTAATCTGCCACAGGGGACA
>Ga0082212_10005886_pt1 | contig 16613 bp, 13 predicted proteins | sample TergutNt197P3_FD_71548 | JGI IMG/M metagenome (GOLD analysis project Ga0082212, IMG submission 71548) | Neocapritermes taracua P3 segment gut microbial communities from Petit-Saut dam, French Guiana - Nt197 P3 | ecosystem: Host-associated > Arthropoda: Insects > Digestive system > Gut ... | reverse complement strand
GAACTGCGCCTCAGCCGGCAAGACCGGGAGGCCATCCGGGCCTTGAGCGAGGAAAAGTATGCCTCCTGGGAGTGGAACTTCGGCAGATCCCCGCCCTGCAACTTCAGAAACCGGCGAAGATACCCCGGCGGCTCGCTGGAGGCGCTGCTGGAAGTGCGGGAAGGGCGTCTGGCCGCCTGCCGCTTCTTCGGCGACTTCCTGGCCCTGCGGCCGGCGGAGGAGGCGGCTGAACGCCTCCTGGGGCTGCGCTATGACCGCCGGGAACTGCGCGAAGCCCTGCTGCCCCTGCCCCTGCATGAATACTTTGGAAGCATCACCCTGGAAGAGGCGCTGGACTGCCTGATGGGGGAAGGTCACTCTGGAGGTGAGGATTGGCCGTAAAATTCAAGGCCATAACGCCCCTTTACTTTCGCCGGGAACTTGAACATGAAGGCAGAGCCTGGTAATCTGCCACATGGCCGGCGCCAACCGCCAACCACAAAAGCGTCGCCGGAAGCTGAAAATAAGGAGAAAAATCTATGAAAGGCCTGATTTTCGCTGGAATCCTGGTTGCAAGTTTTTTGCTCATGCCCGCACAGCCGGCACATGCCGGAGTCATTTCCGACAAAATCGCGCAGGCCGAAAACTTCGCGACAGATTCCGCGATCACGACGGAACTAAAAGCCAGGTATCTGGCGGAAAAAGAATTGGATTCCCTGGACATCAAGGTGGAAACGGTACAGGGCGTAGTCACCCTGCGCGGGCAAGTGCAAAAAGAATCGCAAGCCGCCGCTGCCGTAAAAATCGCGCGGGGAACCAAGGGAGTAGCCAAGGTGGTGAACAAGATCTCGGTCATGCCATAAGGCGTAAACAGCCTTTTGGGCATAGGCAAAATCTGAGTTAAAAATCCCGCAGAAGGCCTGACCGGCCAAAGGTATGCTTCCTGATGGATCTTGCTCTCCTGCTTGACTACGACCACATCGCCATCCAGTGCCACGATAGTCCGGACGCCGACACCATTGCCGCCGGTTTCGGGCTGTATTCCTATTGCCTGGCTCACGGCAAGGAAGCCACTCTCTTTTATGGCGGAAGGCTCCCCGTGAGCAAGCCCAACCTGCTCAGGATGCTGGCTCTCTTCGGCATACCCCTGGAGCATCATCCACAGGAAAAAAGCTGGCCTGGGCTCCTGGTAATCGTCGACGGCCAGCACGGAGCAGGCAATGTCCTGCCCATGCGGGGCCGGGAAATCGCCGTCATTGATCACCATGTCCAGGAGTGTCCACCGCCTCGGATACATGACATCCGGCCCTACCTGGGCAGTTGTTCCACCCTGGTATGGAGCCTCCTGCGGGAGCAGCGTTTCACTCCCGAAACAGGCCTGCTCACCGCCCTCTTTTACGGACTGTTCATGGATACCGGGGGGCTGGCCGAGGTGCGCCATCCCCTGGACCGCGACCTGCGCGACAGCGCGGGACTCAACGAACGCGCGTTGAAAATCCTGAAAAATTCCAATCTCTCCTTGGAAGACCTGGCCATCGCCGCGGAGGCCATCAAGACTTTCACCTTTGACGAGCAGGGGCATTTTGCCCTGATCCGGGCCAAACCCTGCGATCCCAACATGCTGGGATTCATCAGCGACCTGGCCATCCAGACGGACGCCGTTGACATTACCCTGGTCTATGCGGAACTGCCCGGCGGAGTGCGTTACTCCGTGCGTTCCGTCACACGCGAAAGCAAGGCCTCGGATATTGCCTCCTGGCTGGCGGCCGGCGGACTGGGATCCGGCGGCGGACACGCGGAAAAGGCCGGCGGCTGGATCAGTTCCCATAATTTTGCCGGCCTGAGGCCGGGACTGACCGTGGCGGAATATTTTCACAGCCGGATGAAAGAATATGTGAACGCTTACGATATCATTGATTGCATGGCCGGCTCGACGGCCGAATCGTGGTCCGGACAGGCGGAAACCTATGAAAAAAAACCATCGCGCCTTGCTTACGTGGACTGCGGACAGGCCTTTCCGCAACAGCCGCTCCTGCATGTGCGCATGCTGGAAGGCGACATCAACATTGCCGCCGGGGCCGACTTCTGCCTGATCATCGGCCTCGAAGGCGAAGTCTATCCCTGCGGCAGGGAAAAATTCGCCAAGACCTATATTCCGCTGGACGGCCCCCCGGACTTGCGTTTCGCTTATCCCCCGGTTGTTTTGGACAAGGATCGCGGGGAAAGGATTTCCCTGGAAAACCTGGCCCGGCCATGCCAAAGCCTTGGCGGCGCGCTGACGCGCGCCCGGCTTCTCACGCGTGGAGTCAAAATCTTCACCCGCTGGGATGAACACAACTACGTCAAGGGGGAGCCAGGCGACTGGCTGGCCGCTCCCCTGGACGACTCCCGGGATCTCTATGTCATAACCGCGGCGCTGTTTCCACGCCTATATCACAGGTTCAACGCGCCGGAAAAGTCCTTCGACAGCAAGGCAACCGACTTGCGCCAGGAAGCGGAAAGCCGCAGGGTGCGCAAAAAAGCCGTACAAGTCCGGGTGGAATTCGCCCGCCAGGACGGCGTCCTGGAAACCCTCGAGGGCAGGGTGGCCTATACGCCGGGGGATGCCCTGATCACCGGCGTTGCCGGGGAGAGATGGCCGGTGCGCCCGGAAATGTTCCGTTTCACTTATTTCCCTGTTCCGCCTGCCACGGACGGCCAGGATGGAACATACCAGGCGCGGCCGGTGGAAGCCTTGGCCCTGCGCCTGAATACGCCTTTCCTGGTCACCACGCGTAGCGGAGAAACCCTGCGGGGACGGCCGGGCGATTGGTTGCTGCAATATGCTTCCGGCGATCACGGCATTGTCGACGCCGGCTTGTTTGAAATTTTATATGATTATTCAGGAGAGCTATGAGCTACGACATCTTTATAAGCTATTCCACCCAGGACAGGCTCTTTGTCGATGCCCTGGCGCATGACCTGGAAGAGGCGGGCATCCGCTGCTGGTATGCGCCCAGAAATATCACGGCCGGCATGACCTGGCCGGAGGCCATCGCCAAGGCCATCCAGGAAATCCCGGCCATGCTGCTGGTTTTCTCCTCCTCTTCCAATAATTCCGAGGAAGTATCCAGGGAACTCACCCTGGCAGCCAGCAACAAATGCCTGGTCATCCCGGTGCGCATAGAAAACGTCGCCCCCAGCGCCGGCATGAACTATTACCTGCTTAACCGGCACTGGCTGGATGTCTATGACATGGAAACGCGCGCCTCTATCGAGCGGGTGCTGGAAGGGCTGCGGCGCTACCCAGGACTCTTTTTTTCCAAAAAGGACCAACGGCCTGACGAGCCCGCCCCCGTGGAGACAGCCAAGGCCGCCCCTACTGCCGCTCCTGCCTCTACCGGCGGGCGAAAATTCCCTCCCGGCAAGCCGGCGGCATGGGCGGCGGCCCTGCTGCTCATTCTTCTGGGCGTTTTCCTCTGGCAGGGAACGCGGGATCGGCATCCGGACAAGGAGGCCCAGCTACTGCGCCCCAACTTGGAGTCCAGTCTTTTTGTTTATACGGATGACTATGAAGATCCCTCCATCCAACTGCTGATAATGCCATTAGAACCTATGGGAGACCAGCCGGAAACTTACCTGGCGGTCTTTTTTATCCAGGACGATCCTTATTCCGGACAAATCTTCCGCTGCGAAACGATGCAACGTCCGCCGGACGACCGCACGCTTTACATGACTAAACAGGGAGACAAGCAGCACCTGCTGGTGAATATGACCCCCTATGGGCGCTCCTTGCTTTTTTCTCCGGGCAATGAAGAATCGCCATACAGGGCCTTTTTTTCCCACCGCCGCGATAGACCGGCTCTCGCCAACGCCCTGCTGGACGTCTACCGTTCCGGCGATAAAATAGAGCAGTCAGCCCTTGAAACAATCCTGATCCGGAAAACGAGATAAGCGCAAGCTCCGCGTCCGGCTCTCTCCGGTCATAAGGTCTCAATAATATTTCCCGCGATGCGTGAAACTTCCCCGAAGTCGCCGTGTAAGAGATGATCGGCCATTCTGCCCAGCAATTCCCCGGTCGAACGCGCCAGCCTTTTCTCCCTAAGCTCGCCTAGCACGGCCTTGGCGGCTTTCTTGTCAAATATTGAGCAGGCCTCCTGAACCGCGAACATCTGTTCACGCAAATACTCCCGGTCTTGATCAGCATATTCGTCCGCAGCGGCGCTATCTTCACTCTCTTCTTTTTGCGGCGTGAGCTTTTCAATTATTGTCCGCAACATGCCCAGAAATGCCGGTGTTTCGGCAGCTATTACGGCGATATTTTGCTCCCGCCCCGCCTGTTCCAGCCTGTGCGCGGCAGCGGAAAGTTCCGGCTCGCCGATATTGGCCAGCGCGCTTTTCATGCCGTGGACGCTAATAACATACGTCCGCATGTCTTCATAAGCGCCGCGTTTTTCATGCAACGCCTCCAAGGTTGCGGCGGCCTTAAGGGCGTCACGGACAAAAATCTCCGCCAAAGGCGAACCCGCCACGGGGCGCGCCGTCCCATCGGCAATATGCTCCACCCGGCCATCCTCATTCTGCCGGCGCGCGGCCTCAATGACTTCCGCGGGCTGTTTATCGCGCACAAACTGTTTCAGTATTGAATTCAACTGACGTATATCAATAGGCTTGGATATAAAACCGTCGAAACCGTTCGCCAGAAATATCTCCGACTGTCCTACCACGGCATTCGCCGTCAATGCGACGACGGGATGCGCGTATCCCAGCCCGCGTATAATTTTTGTCGCTTCGATGCCGTCCATTTTCGGCATCATGTGATCCATAAAAACAATATCATACACATTGCCGTTTTTAATTTTGCCAATAGCGCCAAATCCGCTCACGACGGTTTCAACGTTCAAGCCGTAAGGCGCCAGCAGTCCCTTGGCGACATACAGATTCGATTCCACATCGTCTACCACCAGAACCCTGCCGTAGGGCATGGGTTCGAACAATACCTGCACTCTTTTTATTTGCCTCGTGCCGGTTAGCTGAAATTTTTCAAGGCTTTCCGCCAATTCCCTGCCCAACACGCCGGAACCGGCAAACCCTTGCGGCAAACGCACGGTAAAGACCGAGCCTTTGTTCAACTCGCTTTTAACGAGGATCTCGCCGTTCATCATGCGTATCAGATTCCGCGTGATGCTCATGCCCAGGCCCGTTCCCTCGGTGCTGCGGTTGGCTTCCATGTTAAAGCGGGCATATTCATCGAACAGCTTGCCGATCTCTTCCTCCGTCATGCCCTGCCCGGTATCGCTTACGACAAACACAAGCATCGCCCCGGCGCCTCCCGCTTCGCCAGAAACCGGCGGTTCCGTGTAAACGGACAGCTTGACCGAGCCCTCATTCGTGTATTTGAACGCATTGGAGAGCAAGTTGCTCAAAATCTGCTTGATGCGAAGCTCGTCGCCGTACAGGGCTGTCGGCGCGTTTTCATCCACGGAAAGTTCAAACTCGATCGGCCTGCTGCTGATCCGCATCATGTTAAGGGTGACGATGTCGTTGATCAGGCTGGCGACTTGATATTCGGCGGGGGCCAGTTCCAGCTTTCCCGCTTCGATTTTGGACAGATCCAGAATATCGTTGATGATGCTGAGCAGCAAATCGCCGGAATTATAAATCTTGTCCAGCGCTTCCCGGATCGGGAGGCTGAGGGAACCGTCTTGCAGCTGGATTTCGGCAATACCCAAAATCGCGTTCATCGGCGTGCGCATTTCGTGGCTCATGGAAGCCAGAAAGTCGCTCTTGGCCCTGGAAGCCGACAAGGCTTCCTCGGTCCGCTGCTCGATTTCCCGTATCATTCGTTTATGTTCGCGCAGATCCCGCGCATAGCCCGCGACCAGTTCCTGGTCCCCCAAATTAACGCGCACAAGGATGATTTCACAAGGTATCGGCTCCCCGTCCGCGGTCTGATGCACCCATTCAAAGACGCATCTGCCTTCGTCAAAAGCTTTTTGGACAAACATCTTGCCTTTCTCGTCTGAACGCCCGCCGTCAGGTTGATATTCGGGGGACAATTTAAAAAAATTATCAAGATAGTATTGCTTATTTTTTATTTTGAAGAGCCTGAGCGCTGCCTTGTTGAATTCCAGGATATTGCCATCCTTGTCCCAAAGATTGCCGGTAAGCGGCATCGAGTCCAATAAAATCTGCGAAGACTCATGCGACCGGCGAAGCTGTTCGGTGACCGCCTCCAGCTCGGCGGTGCGTTTACGCGCCAGATCTTCCAGCAGTATGCCCTCATAGCGCTTTCTCCAAAACAAAACCAAGAGGAGGGCGAGAACGCACAAAAGCAGGACGGACGCGCCCACAAGCCACCGCCGCTGTTCCAGCGCCATCCTTGCCTGATAATCATAGGTCTTGTTGACCCAGGTCCCGTAAATCCTTTTCACGTCGATCATCCGCATCGCCTTATCAACGATAGAGCATAAGACGGCCTGATCCTTGTTAAATCCGAAGACGGATCCCGAGGTTCGATCAAACACGACATTGGCTTTATAACCGGTTATTTCAAGATAATTCGCCAGAGAGATCAACCAGTGTTCGCTCGCCATCACCAGGTCGACTTCGCCGCGCTCCAAAGCGCGGAAGGCGTCATCCATGCTCCCGTATCCCACGGTGCGCGCATGGCCTGGATACCATCTCTTGAACAAGGCTTCATACGCCGTATCCCTGGAGAAACCCACTCTTTCGTTCCAGATATCGTTCAGGCTGAGATTGCGCTTATCCGCCCTGGATATAAGCGCGTATGAATCTGTCAGTATATTCGTCTCCGGCCAGACGAAGCGCCCTTCACGATCTTTCGTGCGGCGCAGATCCGGGAGCAGAAACACCTCTCCATTTTCAAGCATATTGAACAAAACTGGAAACTCCAACATCTGATCATTTTTACGCTCAAAAGACAGTCCTGTGAGCATCTCCACTTCACGCAGCACATCAAAGAAAATGCCCTGCCATTCCTTTTCATTCGCGTTGTAAAAACTCACAGGATAATTATCAAATTGCACCCCGAATGGAATAACGGAATGATCGCGCAGGTAAGCCTTTTCTTCATCGGTCAGCCGCGTATGCAGCTTGTGTTTCATGTATTCCTGCCGCCCCTGGGCGTACAGGACGGCGAAATAATCCCTGTTACCGGCCTGAAGAACCTTCTGCACAACCGAGATAATCGGTTCCAAGGCCTGGTCTTTGGCCGACAGGGAAATCGGCACATAAATCAGAGGGAAAAAATCTTCGGCGACAACATCGCCATAAATATCAAAAGCCGCCTCCGCGCTGTCGTCATCGAAAAAAGCGTCGGCTTGCCCGCTTTTAAGCGCGTCGTAGGCAGCTTTATAATCATTGACAAAAACCGTTTCAAAGGGAAGCTCGGAGAGCGGCGCCACCTCGTCAAGAGATGCGGAACCATATAGAAAAGCGTAACGCGGCAGGCGCGAAACCGCGATTTCCGCAAGGGCCTCACGTCCGGCGATCCTCATTAGTTTTACCGAGCGCTCCGCTATGGTATCAGTCATAAAATATGTCTTCCGGCGCTCTTCAGTAGCCTTCAGCCTCCCTGTAAAATCAATGCCGCCGGATTCAAGTCCGGCCAGCAACTCGTCCCATTCATAAATTGCAGGGGCGAACCTGATGCCAAACATCCCGGACAACCACTCGCAAAACAAGGCGGAATACCCTCTGACCTCGCCTTGCGCATTACGGAAGGCCTCGGTGCTCGATTGCATGCCATAAGCAAAAACGAACCGCTTCTGGAGCGCTTCAATCGCCCTAATTTCTCGATCCGTTACGCCGGGGACATCCCTAAAAGAACTGTAGGGCAAGCCTTCGGCCTTCTGTCCGCCCTCCGCTTTTGTCGGACAGGCGGCCAGGAGCAAGACGGCGACGGCCACACATAGCTTATTGCTGATCATGCGCATGTGAAATTCCCTGGTTTAAGGTGTGGATTCCCCAGCTTATTTTCCAGGAAACGGAGGCAACGGCATCCAGTACGTCAGCTCCACTATATGATGGCCTATCAACGACATCCACTTGCCTTCCGGGGTATAGTGCCCCAAATCAACATGGTGCCCGTATTCCGGGTGCTCTCCACAGGCTACGATCATGACGCTGTTTCTGGGGGCAGTAGCTATGGGGCGCCAATCACCCGCCTGCGGCGAACCGCTCCGCTGAGGCACGTTGCGGGTATCCGCCCAGTCATTCGTCTCCTCACGCTTGCGGAAGAGGCATTCCCCGCGATTGCCCAGGAATTTACAGAACAAGGCTTCCGCTTCGCGGCGGCTAGCGTCTTCCGCCCGGGGGTTGAGAGGGGAAAAATGCTCGCATGATTCCTGGAATTTTTTATCAGGACCCGCGCCACAGGCGGCCATTACTGAGACGGTGCGGAGGGATGGCATGGGATTCTCCTTTATTTCTTGATTCCGCCAAGTCCAACCTGTTCACATATATCACCTTCACCCAGAAACATGCAAACCAGTCTTTCGCCCGGCAGGTCCCAAATTTGAAAAACGGTGGCTCCCCGGAAAACAGCCCAGGGGGAGACTCCCGATTTTTCCGGGGGATTGACATCTCCGGTGATTTTTTGCAAAAAAAGAACATGCAAATTGACATACGCACATACCTTTACCTTGCCGGATATAGGCAGTGGTGGCGGGTCTGGTAACAGAGCCGCGCGGAATTGCACGTCTTCTACTGATTTTGATGCACAACCCAAACGCGGCAAAGGCTGAAGCTGACCGCGTTTTTTGTTGTCCGTAGCAGCCCTGCCCAAAACAGAACAGGAGCTTCCCATGTCAACAGACAGCGCCATTCCCTCAGATTCCAAAGGATTTTTCGGCCAATACGGCGGCGTCTTTGTGCCGGACGAGTTGAAGCCAGCCTTGACCGAACTTGCCGACGCGCACGATAAATACCGGAATGATCCGGATTTCCTGCGCGAATTCCACGAGCTTCTCGCCAATTACTCCGGCCGCCCTACCCCGCTTTTTCATTGCCGCAACCTTTCCGCCAAGCTTGGCGGAGCGCAGATTTACCTGAAGCGGGAAGATCTGGGGCACCTCGGCGCGCATAAGATCAACAATACCCTCGGACAAGGGCTGCTCGCCAGCCGGATGGGCAAAAAGAAGCTTATCGCGGAAACAGGCGCGGGACAGCACGGAGTCGCCACAGCCGCGGTAGGAGCCTTGCTCGGCATGGAATGCACCGTGGTCATGGGCGAAGAAGACATGAAACGCCAAGAACTCAACGTCTTCCGCATGCGTATGATGGGCGCTATTGTGCAGCCCGCCCTTTCCGGACAGCGCACCCTGAAGGAGGCCGTTGACGAAGCCCTTGCCTGCTGGGCCGCTGACTCCAAAAATATTTTTTACATGCTGGGCTCGGCCGTTGGGCCTCACCCCTACCCGCTGATGGTGCGCGATTTCCAGTCCATCATCGGCAGGGAAGCCCGCGAGCAAATGCTTGCGCAAACCCAGCGCCTGCCTGATATGTGTATCGCCTGCGTAGGCGGCGGTTCCAACGCCATCGGGCTGTTCCACCACTTTGTGGCTGACAGGGAAGTCGCCCTGATCGGTGTGGAACCCGGCGGCAAAGGACTGGGCAGAGGCGAACACGCCGCCACGATCACCAAAGGCGTGCCGGGCGTTCTGCACGGGTTCCGCTCCTATGTGCTTCAGGATGACAACGGCGAAATCCAGCCCGTGCATTCTGTATCCGCCGGCCTGGATTACCCCGGGGTCGGCCCGGAGCACGCTTTTCTGCATGACAGCAAACGCGCCTCCTATGTCGTCGCTTCGGACCAGGAGGCAATGGACGCCTTCCACGCTCTGAGCCGCGCCGAAGGAATATTGCCGGCCCTTGAATCTTCCCACGCCCTGGCCCATGCCATGAAGATAGCTCCTGGCATGGACCGGAACAAAATTATCCTCGTCAACCTTTCCGGCAGAGGGGATAAGGATGTGGAACAAATCGCGAGGATGCAGAATAAGTAGCGCGGTTGCTGACCCAGGAAGAGACGCAGGCCTTCCTGGCGGCTCTGAAAATGCGTTCCCGCGATACCCATGACGAGGCCATGCTTTCCCTCTTTGCCGGGCTGAGGTGGTATTCCACACCCTGCGGCATACCTTCGCCTCCTGGCTGGTCAAAGCCGGAGTCCCTCTTTACACCGTGGCCACGCTCATGGGGCATGCCACCATCGCCATGACGCAACAATACAGCCACCTCGCGCCGGATAATGTCCGCGCCGCCGCCATGGGCCTTTCCGGAACCCTGACCAGAAAGAAGGCCAAGGTTATGCCGTTTGAAAAGCTTGCATGATATTTTAGCCTTGACTTGATACTAATATGAGATACTATATATGAACAACAAACACAGAAAAACTTTGCAAGCGGTGTTCGGATCTCCAGTTCCCAAGGAGTTGCCGTGGGCGGATCTGGAATCTCTGCTGGTCGCTGTAGGAGCGATGGTGACGGAAGGGGACGGTTCCCGCGTCAAGTTTGACATAAAGGGTGTGACAGCGGCCTTTCACAGACCGCACAGGCCAAAAACCGCGAGGGCTTATCAGGTTGCCCTGGCGCGGGAATTTCTTGAAAGCATCGGAGTAAAACTATGAAAAACGCCATGACGCATAAGGGATATGTAGGCACGGTGGAATATAGCGAAAAAGACGCCTGCCTGTTCGGGCGCATTGCCGGTATCCGCGATATTATATCCTACGAGGGGGAGAGTGTGGCGGAAATCCGCACGGCCTTTGAGGGAGCCGTTGATGATTATCTGGCGCACTGTGCCGCAACCGGCAAGGAGCCAAACAAGCCCTATTCCGGCAAGTTTGTGTTGCGGATTGACCCGGCGGTACATGCCAGAATAGCCGCCAAAGCCATGACGCACGGCAAGAGTCTTAACCAGTACGCCGCTGATTTGCTGGCCGAGGCTTGATAAAATTTCGGAATTTCCTAGTTTAAGGTGTAAATATTTTCTTCTAAAAGCGATATTTTTTTCTTGACATATTTTACTTAGTAACGTATATTTGAATCAACAAGAGCGAGGAAGCCCCGGAGGGTGGGCGGGTTAGAAGGCCGAGAAGGCTGGGCACCTCAAACCAAACTCTTGTGAGGAGGTGAGCTGATGGAATGGCTCATGGCTGTGCTGAACAGCCTACCATTTCGGCTCAGGTTGCGCTTCTTTGTCTCAATCGTGATTGAGGGGCGAAAAAGCGAAAAGCCGCACCTAGCGCCAACTAGGAACGGCTAAACAGCAACCGGGGTAGGCAATGACCACACAAGTCAAAGCCTACCCCACCTCCACAAAAAAATCAAGGGGGGTATGACATGACCAAGAAGATGGGCGCACCTTTGGAGTTTTCGCCTGCCGATAATATCGTTGCCGAGACGCGGCGCAAACTGAATATCAGCCAAGCGGAATTGGCCGCAATGCTGAAGCTTACGCATGGCGCTATCAGCCAGTTTGAGAGCGGCAAGCGTAAAATTTCCGGGCCAGTGGGGCTCCTCTGCAAAATCCTGCTGAAGCATCCTGCTATACTGTCAAAGCTTGGCTAATCATCTATTTCTAGCAATAGCCAGTTGGTTTCAGTTTGTTTAGGTAAGGAACGCTGCACTGAGCGGTAAAAGCCATCCCAATTTGAAGATGCCCGCATTAAAACAACCAGTGCATGTATATGCTGCGTCAATGCCGGGTCTCCAACGTCCTCGGTCATAAATTGAAAGTATTTATGTTTCCTGCGCCCTTTATCATCTTTTGGATTAAGGTCTTGAAGCCTCTGTAAAAGTCCTGGTGCAATGCGCTGATACACAAGATCGTTTGTGTATTTAGCAACAACGCCTGGACGTTTTACGCTTGATGGGTCATAAGGCCATTCTCTTAATCTGAACATTTCCTTATAGAATTCATCAGGAAATCTTTTTGCCCATTTAGCAGCTTCTTTGCGTAAGTATCTATCAAGGATTGCTGCAAGAGCCAGCCTGTCTCTAACTTCTTGGTATCCTGTTGCCTCGTCAATCAGGGCAATAATGCCGACGCGGGCAAATGCCCTAGTAAGCACTTCGCATTGCCCAGCGATTAGCAACTGTGACTGATGGAGAGCGCCGGATTGTCTTGCCTCTAAGACGGCATCGCATAAATCGGCAAGAATTGTTGCTTCAAATCCAACGGCGAGCTTTCCGCCTCTGCCTGGGCGAATAAAGCGTATCGGATTTTCAAGCGCCATGGCTAAATCATTGTTTATATACGGCAAAATCTCATTTCTTTCCACAAAACGCCTTAATTTTGCACCATGGCTTTGTCCAAGACCTAAAGCCGTTTGCATGCCACGCCCTGAGATAACGCGAGTTCCGTTGTCCAAGACGTAGCAAGGTATTTCGATAGTTCCTATGCGTAATGGCTTGTCTGGAGAACCATGCGTGGCCTTCAATATTACTTCTGACATTTTATACCCCCAATGCTCTGTTAATAGTCAGCCCGAACACATTGTCATTCGAGCGGTTATTGTATCTGTAACAGAACTCATCAACATACTTTTGCAGGTGCTTGCGGCTCACGCTATGGAACTGACCGAACATGCCGCGCTTGAGGAGCGCCCAAAAGCTCTCAATGGTGTTGGTATGGATATTCCCGTCAACATAGGCAAAGGCGTGCTTGATAACTGCATGGGGCAAAAGTCGGCTCATGCCAGAATAGGCTGAATATTCGTCAGTCATCAATTCAGAATTTTTGGTATCTACCTTTTCACGTACAAAAGCCCGCAGATTTTTTCCCTTGAGCTTATCTTTGGCGACGGCCTTAGCAGTGACCTTGCCGCCCTCTGCGCGCTCAACAGCGCCTATGACTGGCGCTTTACTTGTACCGCGCCCCCGCTTACTGGGTTTATCATCATCTCGTTTATTACCCTTGCGAGGCTTTCCACCTATATAACATTCATCCATTTCGACAATGCCCGTAAGCAATTCACGGTGCTCAATCTGATTCATTGCCTCACGAATTTGCATGGCTATGCGCCAGGCCGTGTTCTTGTTCACCTTTAGATCGCGGGATAGTTGCAGGGCGGAAATGCCCTTTTTGGCATTCAAAATGAGGGCAATCGCCAAAAACCATTTCTGTAGCGGCAAATGGGTATGATGAAAAATCGTGCCGACCGTTACGCTAAATGAGGTCCGGCAGTTGTAGCAAAAGTGGCGGGATTCTTTCTGAGTGAAGTGGTTATTTGGGGATCGACAATAGGGACAAACTGGCCCATCTCGCCAGCGCACACTTTCAAGGTGTCTTATGCAGCTTTCTTCATCTTGAAATTCTTCAAAAATTTGAATAATATTCACGGCACTGCTCCCGGCGCTTCGCGCGCTCTTTCTTCGTTGAAAGAACGATACGAAAACGCCGGGAGAATGTCAACACCTTAAACTAGGCAATTCCGTAAAATTTTCCCGGATAGCCGGCATGGCAAACAAAAAAGGGCTTACGATTTCTCGTAATCCCTTGAATTTCCTGGCGCGCCGACAGGGATTCGAACCCCGGACCTACAGGTTCGTAGCCTGTTGCTCTATCCAGCTGAGCTACCGGCGCCCGTGGAAGTTGTCTTATACGCGCCGGGACTGAGACAAGTCAACCAATTTTTAGTGTCCCGCTCACTCCGCCTGGCAAGCCAGGCGGAGGCCGATGCCCAAGTTGCGCGTCTGCGGCGCTACCTCCAGACGCGCCGTCAGCCTGCACCCCCTGGCCTTGTTGCCATAACATCCGCCCCTGGCCACCCGCCCCCGTCCTTGTTCCGGTCCTTTGGGATCAACAGTCGCGGGTGCCGGGTCATGGTTTTCTGAATACCAATCCTGGGTGAATTCCCAGACATTGCCCTGCATGTCATAGAGGCCCCAGGCATTGGGCTTTTTCCGGCCCACCTGATGGTGGCGCTTTCCGGCATTGCCGTCATACCAAGCATATTCGGCCAGGTCCGCCGGGTCGTTTCCAAAGGAATAGGCCCCCTTGCTACCGGCCCTGGCCGCATACTCCCATTCCGCTTCCGTGGGCAAACGGTATCTCTCCCGGCCTTCCAAATGGTTCAGTCTGCTGATAAACTCCTGGGCCTCTTCCCAAGAAAATGACTCCACCGGATGCCGGAGGTTTTTGGTGTAGCTGGGGTTTTCCCCCATAACCGCCATCCACTGGGCCTGGGTCACTTCATGGCGTCCAAGGTAAAAAGGCCGGCTGATCTTCACCAGGCGTCCGGATCCGGCATCAGGAACACGGCCAGCTCCGGCCCTATAGGATCCGCCAAATGCGCCCATCTGGAACTCCCCGGCTGGAATAAGGATGAACTCCATGCCCAGATTGTTGCTGAAGCGCGTCTCCATAGCCAAGGCGTCCCAGTAGATGCCCCAAAAAATCATGAGCCCCAGGAGAAAAAACAGAGGTATGCGCCGCATGGGCCTGCTTATATAATAGGGAACAGGCTCCTGGCAACTTTTGCCGGCAAAAGGCGGCGGCAATACCCTTGACGCCTGTCCCCGGCCTCGGATAGATTTGTTGTTATGCCGCTTTCTTCCGTGATCCCCGCCCGGATCGAGACCCTGCTGGCCGAACCCCGGATGCGCCAAGCCTTGGAATTCCTGCGCTCCGACCAGAAGACCGTGTCCCGGGAGCTTAAAGAAATGGCCCTGGTTCCGGGTTCGCCCTTCAAGGAACACGAGGCCCGCTCCCCCATGTACTTGGAAAAGTTGTCCGGATTGGGCTTGCGGAATTGCCGAATGGACCGGGAAGGCAACGCTTACGGCTTCATTCCGGGCGATGGCGGTAAAATCCTGCTGGAGGCCCACCTGGACACGGTATTTGAGGCCTGGACCCCGCTGGAGGTTACGGAGCGGGACGGGCGGCTTTACTGTCCAGGCATAGGGGATGATACCGCCGGACTGGCCCTGCTGCTTTCCGTGCTGCGGGCCGTCAGGCACACCGGGCTGAAGCCCTGGCTGAGCATCATGGCCGGCGGGAGCAGCGGCGAAGAAGGGGAGGGAGATCTCCGGGGCCTTAAGGCCATGCTGCGCGATCATCTGGACCTGAAGGCCTGCCTTTCCCTGGAGCCGGGAACTTTGGGCGGAATCACCAAGGGGGGGACCGGATCCAAACGCTATGAATTTATCTTTACCGGCCCAGGGGGACACAGCTGGCACGCCTACGGTCTGCCCAGTCCCATCCACGCCATGGGGCGGGCCATCGCCAAGATCGCCGGGGTGCGCGTCTCCGCTGAACCCAAGGTCAGCTACACCGTGGGACTCGCCGAAGGCGGCACCTCCATCAATTCCATCGCCGGACGGGCCTCCTGCAAACTGGATATGCGTTCCGGCGATGCCGCGGCCCTGGATCGCCTGGAAAAAGAGATGCTGACCTTGGTCAGGCAGGGACTGGAGGAAGAAAACTCCTTCCGGGCGGCCAGCGGGAAGCAAGTCCAACTGGAAATCAAACCCGCCGGCGAACGCCCGCCCGGGGACCAGCCGGAAAATTCCCCGATTGTGCTGGCCGCCATAAGCGTGTTTCAGGCCCTGGGCATCCCGCCCATACTTGAAGCCCCCGGCAGCACCAACGCCAACGCCCCCATCAGCCGCGGCATACCGGCCCTGGCATTGCGCACCGGCGGCGAATGCGGCAATGTCCATGCCCTGGATGAATGGTTCAACCCCCAGGACATGTATCGGGGCGCCCAGGCCGCGTTGCTCCTGCTCTTCACCCTGGCCGGGCTGCGGGGCGTGACCGAACCTCTGCCACTACAATGAAAAAAATCTGGAACGCCCTGCTCTCCCGCCCTCTGCCCGGCCTCGTCTTTTCCGTCCTGGGACTGGCCTACTGCCTGTTCATGTCCTTTGCCCCGGGCGCGGAGCTTCTCTGCCTGAGCAGCGGCTGCGCGGCCACACGCGCTTTTCGCGTTGCCGGCATTTCGCCTTGGTGGGCCGCTGCCCTAATCTTTTTTCTGCTGGCCGGGCTTTGCGCCCTCCGCCTGCGGCGGGCGGCCGGAATCCTGGCCGCCCTTTTCCTCGCTGGAGACGCCCTCTTTCTCCTGGCCATGACAGGCATCGGTCCATGTGCCGGTTGTCTGCTCGCCGCCCTGCTCATCTTCTGCGCCTGGAAGAGCCTTTGGCCGGCCTCCGCCGGGACGGCGAGGTTCATCCGCCCGTTAACCGGCGTCTTGCAGGCCGGCTGGTGCATACTCTTCGTCCTCAACCTGGGAGCGATCCTTGGCGAACTCCCCCCAAGCCCGCTGCCGGAAACCTCAGAAAACAAAAAAATCAGCCTCTATTTTTCTCCTTCCTGCCCAGCCTGCCTTACGGCCCTGCGCCAGTTCTCCGAATCCGCCATCCTTTGCCCGGTGGCGGAAAACGAGGAAGATGCGCTATTCATCGCCGCTTTGGCGGAAAAAATCCGGGACGGCGGTTCCGCGTTCGAGGCCCTGGAGGAACTCCTGGCGGACAGGCGGGACGGGAAATTGCGTCCCCCATCCATGACCAGGATCGAAACCCTCCGCTTCAGGGCCGGATTGTGGCGCAACCAGGCCTTGGCCGCGCGCCACGGAGGGCAGACCCTGCCGGTGATCGTCTTAAGCGGCCTGCCCGCGGCCTGGCCCAGCCACG
>Ga0082212_10005885_pt1 | contig 16616 bp, 14 predicted proteins | sample TergutNt197P3_FD_71548 | JGI IMG/M metagenome (GOLD analysis project Ga0082212, IMG submission 71548) | Neocapritermes taracua P3 segment gut microbial communities from Petit-Saut dam, French Guiana - Nt197 P3 | ecosystem: Host-associated > Arthropoda: Insects > Digestive system > Gut ... | reverse complement strand
AGGCGTCGCAGACGTACAGGTTGCAGTTGTGGCAGCGGTGGAAATGCTGCTTCGCTTCGTTCTGGGCATGCTCAAACGCGCGCTCATGCTCTTTGAGCCATTCGGGGCTCCTGTTCTCAAAGCGTTCGGAGAGCACGCTCGACCCGCGGTCCGCGGCATATCCGACGTTGTGGCCCCGGCCGCCGACAAGCCCGCCAACTATGCTCGCGCCCGCGCCCAGCCCCCTTAAAAGCTTACCCTTCCCGTAGGACGAAGACTCCACGAACGAGCTTTTGTACCCGTCGTTGCAGACGTCGCAATAGAACGTGAACTCAAAGCCGCCCTCCGTCGAATTGTCGTGATAATTCCTTGTAAAAGACTTCAACATGTTAATTACCTTTCCTTTCTTATTACACCTCTTGCCTCTCTTGCTGCAACCCCTACCTCGCCATCGGAGGCGTCAGCACCCTGTCCTTCGGCTTGATCTTCTTGCCGCAGGCCGTACATTTCTCGTTTTCAAAGAATTGGAACTCGCCACAGTTCTTGTTTTTGCAGCGGATAATGAGCCACGCGCCGCAGGCCTCGCATTTTTCCTGCACAAAGGTCCGTGCGCCGCAGATGGGGCAGGCGATGTAAAGCTGCCTGCCGCAGCCCGAGCATATCATCTGGCTCTTTTCGACCTCACGCAAACAGGTCGGGCACAGATTTACAAAAGGGCTGTGTGAGCCGCACGTCGGGCAAAACCTGGCGTCGCGGTCTACGAGCGTGCCGCAATGGATACAATTCTGTTTATAGGTTGCCATATCATCCCCCTCCTTTTATTCGCCCAGCCGCGCGCCGCAGCTCCCGCAAAACTTTGTGCCTGGCGGGTTTTCCGCGCCGCACTGGCCGCAGAAAGCCTTTGCCGGGGCGCCGAGCTTCGTGCCGCACTCCTGGCAGAAATTGATCCCTTCCGGGTTCACGGCCCCGCAGCCTGGGCAGGTGCGGGCCGCGTCCGCCTGGTGCTTGGCCGCCTCCGCCGCCTTCGCCTCGTTCTGCTTCGCCTCAAGGCTTTCTTTCGCCGCGGCGATATTGCTTTGGATCAGTTTCAGTTTGTCGGCCTCGGCAGGGAATTCCGCCGCGCCGTCCCTCTCGTAGATTTTCCGCCCTATCTCCGCATAGATGTCCGCCTCCTGCTTTTGCAGGTCAGCAAGCTCCTTCTGCGCAGTGAACGCCTTCAAGCCCGGGTCGTCCTGCGGCATGAACTTTGACAGCCCGCCGACCAGATCGCCCAGTCCTCCAAATAATTCCGACATGTTTTACACCTCCTGCTATGTTTTCTTTATTATATACCGTTCCGGGAACGATAGAATACTTATCTTTCATATCTTATACAGCAGGTTTGGCGATTTTGTCTATCACCCCCGGGGGGATATTTGGGGTTTTCCTTTGGCTATCCCCCGGCAGTCCCCGTAATCAGGCCTTTCACCACCTCTGCGGCGAGGGCAAGCCCGCAGGCCGGGGGCACAAAGGCGTTGCTTGCAGGGGCAAAGGGTGGGGCAGGGGCAACTTTGTTCTTCGAAGGCGCCTCTTTTGAGCAGACGACTTTCACGTCTGTGACGCCGCGCGAGCGGAGCTCTTTTCTTACGGCCCGGGCAAGCGGGTCTGTCTCCGTGCTGTGAATATCCGTGACGATAAAACCCATCGGATCCAGCCTGTTCCCCGCGCCCATCGCGCAGACTATTTTAACCCCGGCGGCCTTGGCGCGAACTATGAGCTCGACCTTGCCCGCGACGGTGTCGATCGCGTCTGCAATATAGTCGTATACTGACAAATTGACCTCGCCTGCATTTTCCGGCATGTAGAATATTTTGAAGACGCCTACTTTGCAGCCCGGGTTGATATCCCTGATGCGTTCCGCCATGATGTCTGCCTTGTACCGGCCGATCGTGCTATGCAGCGCAACTGCCTGGCGGTTGATATTGGACGGCGAGACTACGTCATTGTCGAAGAGGTCAATAGCGCCGATACCCGAGCGTGCGAGCGCCTCGGCGCAGCTTCCGCCAACGCCGCCGAGCCCGAAGACTGCCACTTTTGAATCACCCAGTCTTTCTATGGCCTCGTTACCCAGCAGCATCTCCGTCCGTACAAATATTTCATTATTCTTTATACCATTCATCTTTTTTCTTCAATAATACTACCACGAACCGCCCACTATGTCTTTTCAACCGCAGTGCAGGCAGTGCAGGCAGTGCAGGCAGTGCAGGCAGTGCAGGGCAAGCGATGGAGCTGCCATTTCTAATAAGATGGCAGGTTTCTGGCACGAATCGCGCCCAAAGTACGATTTTCAGGCCATATTTCCTTATTTTAGCCAGAAAAGCCGTGTATTTTTAGTAGAAATCGTACTTTGGGCGCGATCTGTGCCAAAAAAGGCTATGTTTTCTCCAAATCGCTGCCACTTTGTTAAAAAAATACCCCCTGGCAGTGATCTCGGACGATTCCCCTTCTGTCTTATTTGAGCTTGGTCTGTTGCATGCGGCGCGTCGCGTCACGTGCAGCGATGGTGTCGCGTTTGTCGTAAAGTTTCTTGCCGCGGGCCAGCGCGATCTCCATCTTCGCGAGACCGCGGTCGTTTAAGTAGACGCACAGCGGCACTATGGTCAGGCCTTCGCGCTTGGTCTCCTGGTAAAGCTTCCTTAGCTCTTTTCTGTGGAGCAGCAGTTTGCGCGGGCGCAGCGGATCCACATTGAAGCGGTTCCCCTGCTCGTACGGTTTTATGTTCATGCCGACGATGAAGAGCTCCGCGCCTGCAAACTTCGCGTAGCTCTCGCCAAGGCTCACCTTGCCCAGGCGCAGGGATTTGATCTCCGTGCCTGTGAGCACAAGCCCGGCCTCAAATACCTCTTCGATAAAATAGTCATGCCTCGCCGACTTGTTCACAGCGAGCATCCTTCTGTTCGGATTTTTCTTCTTCAACGGGTTCTTCCTGTATCTTTATTGGCTTCTTCTTGCATCTTCTGCGGCTTGTCCGCTTTCTGCATCTTCTGCGGCTTGTCCGCTTTCTGCGTCTTCTGCGGCTTGTCCGCTTTCTGCGTCTTCTGCGGCTTGTCCGCTTTCTGCGTCTTCTGCGGCTTGTCCGCTTTCTGCATCTTCCGCGGCTTGTCCGCTTTCTACATCTTCTGCGGCTTCTTCCTGTATACTCATTTGACTGCTCATTTGACTCTTCCTATGTGGCTGATCGGGAACAGGCGGAAGATGACCTTGCCCTGCAGCTTTTCCTTTGAGATAAAACCGACTTCTTCGCTGCGGCTGTCCCTGCTCTGCTGCCGGTTGTCGCCGAGCACAAAATACGATTCGCCCGGCACTATTACAAGATCCATCTCGCCCTCGGTAATGCCTTCCCTCGTATAAGGCTCAAACAGACGCTCGCCATTACGGTATACCGCCTCGTCCTTTATTTCTATACTGTCACCCGGCAAACCAATAACGCGCTTGATCAGGTTTTTCTGCATCCCATAATCGTCGATAAGCGTTGAAGAGAAAACGACGATGTCGCCGAATTCGACGTCCCCGATATTGTACGCCTGCTTTGCAAGGAATACGTAGTCCTCCGGGTGCAGCGTATCCTCCATCGAGTGTTCAAAGACGATCGTCGGCTTGACGAATTGCAGGACGACGAGGATCACGACAAACGCAACGGCGATATCGCGCACCAAAAGCAGCGCGTTCCTTGCCATCACGTTCTTTTCTGCGGGCGCTTCCGGCTCTATGTCCGGCGGTTGTTCCTTCGGCGCGTCCTTTCCTAAGATTTCATCTTCATACAGCATCCGAGATCCTCCGCGATCTCCGCAAACCTCTCCGGCGGTTCCGCCCGAAAGGTCTCCCCCTCTAAATACTCCAGGCCCCCCGCACCCTTAACGACCGTCAGCCGCCAGGCATGCAGGAGTTGCGCTGCCAAACCGTACTTTTGCGACGCCAGGCGGTTTGCTTCCCTGTCACCGTACTTCCGGTCCCCGACCACCGGGAAGCCTGCTTCGGCAAGCTGCACGCGTATCTGGTGCGTTCTGCCCGTGAGCAGCCGCGCCTCAACCAGCGTAAAGCCCTTTCCCGCCGCGACCGGCCGCACGTCCGTGGCCATCATCAGCCCCTCGCCGGAACCGGGCGGCAGCACCTGCGTCGTATTCGATTCCCCGTCACGCACCATGCGCGACTTCAGTGTTAGCGGGCCTTCCATCGTCCCTTTCACAACGGTAAGGTATACCTTTTCCGTATACCCGCTCCCGCCCTCGCCGCCTTTCAGCATGAGGGCAAGCGCACGCGTCGCCGGCAGCGTCTTCCCGAACAGGACAAGCCCCGTAGTGTTACGGTCGAGCCTGTTAGCCGGCGCGGGCGCGAACGCCTTTTCTTCGCCGGGGGAATAGGCCCCCTTTTCGGCCAGATACGCCACCACCTGGTTTGCCAGCGTATTCTTTTTTTCAGCCGTATCGCCGTGCGTCAGCAGGCCAAACGGCTTGTCAACAATGAGGACCTGCGGATCCTCAAAGACGACGCCAAACTGTTTTCTGGCGCCTGGCATACCCGCCGGGCGCCTGCGCCCCAGGGCCTCGATCTGTCCGTCCGGCAGGAATACCTCAACGACGTCGCCTGCCGTAAGAAGCGTCTCCCCCGGCACGCGCTTCCCGTTCACCTTCACATCCCTGCGGATGGCCCTGTACACAAATGAAAGCGGCGCCTCCCTGAACAATTTCTTCAGGACACGGTCAAGACGCCTTCCTTCTTCGTTACTCCCCGCTTCAAAACGCACGCGCTTTTCCTCCGGCGGCTCGCCGCCGCTTATGCGTTTATGCCTTGCCGCCGCAACCGAGCACGTTCACGAGCTTGCGTCTTACCATCTCCTTGATGGCCTCCCGCGCGGGTTTCAGGTATTGCCTCGGGTCGAAATCCGCGGGGTTCAGGGCGAAATGCTCGCGAACCGTCGCCGTCATCGCAAGACGGAGGTCCGAATCTATATTTATTTTGCAGACAGCGCTCCTTGCCGCTTCACGCAGCATTTCCTCCGGTATCCCGATCGCGTCGGGCATAGCGCCGCCGTACATGTTGATTTTCTCGACAAGTTCGGGGATGACCGATGACGCGCCGTGAAGCACGATCGGAAACCCCGGCAGCCTTTCGGACACTTCCGCAAGTATATCAAACCTCAATTGCGGTTTCTGCCCCGGCTTGAATTTGTACGCGCCGTGGGAGGTGCCGATCGCGATCGCAAGCGAGTCTACGCCTGTCTTCTCGACGAATTCCTGCACCTGCGACGGGTCCGTATAGCTGTGGGCCTCGACATTCACTTCATCTTCAACGCCCGCGAGCTGCCCAAGCTCGCCTTCCACTGTGACGCCGCGCTCGTGCGCGTAGTCAACCACTTTCTTTGTAAGTTCAATGTTTTCCTCAAACGGCTTTGACGACCCGTCGATCATGACGGAGGTGAAGCCGCCGTCGATACAGGATTTGCATGTCTCATAATCCGGCCCATGGTCGAGATGGAGCGCGATGGGAAGACCTGTGTCCTCGAGCGCCGCTTCTACAAGCTTCATGAGGTAAACATGCTTTGCGTATTTGCGCGCGCCCGCCGAGACCTGCAGTATCAAAGGGGCTTTTTCCTCCACAGCAGCCTCTGTGATCCCCTGCACGATCTCCATGTTGTTCACATTGAAAGCGCCCACCGCATAACCCTCTTTATAGGCCCTTTCAAACATCTCTCTGGTATTTACTAGCGGCATGACTTCCTCTCTTTCCGTGGCAACGTCCACATTTAACCGACCAAAATAGCAATGATCTCCGAAATGGTCGAACCTGTCGGTATCGTAAACGTCCCTATTTTCAACTTTGAATCAGCACCCTGGGCCGCGACCTCCGAAAGGAAGGCCTGCTTGTCCCTGATCGCACCGACCGCAATCAGCTTGTCCGCGATAGTGCTCGCCGCGTCGCCCGCTTCGACCGTGATCTGGACTGACGGGCCGGAAGGCTGCCCCGAATTGCCGGATGAGCCGCCCACCTGCTCCGCTTCCAAAGCAGTCATGCCCGAATCATCGGTCTGTTCGTCGGTCTGCCCTGACGGTTGATCTGTCACAGGCTGCGTCGTCTCAGGCTGCGTTGTCTCAGGCTGCGTCGCCTCAGGCTGCATCGTATCCGGCTGCGCGGGTGGATCCGCAGCGCCGTCGCTCATACCGTTCTGTCCGCTCCCCACGTCAGCCTCAGCGTCCGGCGCCTGATCCCCCCAATCTCCAATCGCGGACGGCATCGGGAGCAGGCTTTTGCCACTGCCTCCCGACGCCGAATAATCCATGATGACCCCAACGCGCATGTATATTACAAATGCCGCCGCCAGTATGATCAGAACCGCGATAAAGACATCGCCCTTGTTGTAGAAAAAGTCACGCATACATAGCTTAGTATACCAATATCACACAGTATAGTAAATCCTCATCATTCATAATCTACGAGCCCATGTGCCCGCATAGCTGCTTTGTGCCTTGCCTCACGGCGTTCCTCGTTGTCCCTCTCGCGCTGGCGGTTCCTGAACATCAGGAGAACGAATGCCAGAGCCAGGCCGATGGCGATCAGGATCGGGATCAGCCAGGGATTGAACGCGGGCTTTGGTTGCGGCGGGGGCGTGGTGCCGTCACCGCCTGTGCCGTCACCGCCTGTGCCGTCACCGCCTGTGCCGTCACCACCCGGGCCTAACGGCGTCTGGCCATCCCCGATAGTCGTACCATCAGTGCCATCAGTGCCTGCCGGGCCTTCCGGGCCTGCGGGACCTGCCGGGCCTTCCGGGCCTGTGGGGCCTGCCGGCCCTGCCGGGCCCTGGTCGATAGGCGGCGTCAATGGCTCGCCTCCGGCCCCGGCGCCGGCTCCGGCTCCAGCTCCTGCGCCAGCTCCTGCGCCAGCTCCAGCACCAGCTCCTGCGCCAGCGCCACCGCCGCCACCGCCGCCGCCGCCACCGCCGCCGCCGCCTGTTGTCGGCGCGACGTCAGGCGCGTAGGTCGCAACTACTACATATTGCGGCACGCCGTCAAGGTCCTCAGTTGTTTTATAGGTCTGGTTTACCTCATAATATCCGGTCTCCGGCGTAGCCACGATCCCGCGGAAAACCATTGTCGCCTTGTATTCGTCAGGCAGCCCAAGATCCCAGTGGGTCTCATCAAAGGTGACAGAAGTACGCGAAAGCGTCGCGCTAACCGTCACGCCGCTCTTGCTCAGCGACGGGATGTCATTGAACGTCATCGTTGCCGGGAGCGCTTCGACGTCGTTGCTCGGAAGCCCCGTCTGTACGTATTCCCTGTCAACAATGCGTTCGATATCCAGCTCCACCGGCTTAAGCGTAGCGCCATTAAGGCCCTTTACCGAATCCAGATCATCTTCCGATATGACGCCCTCGATGCGCCAGGTATAGTCCCGTGTGGCCGGCAGTGTTGATTCCAGCACCGCCGGGCGCCTGTCGATCAGGTGATAGCCGCGACCATACCGCTGGATGGCGCTGGGGACTACCAGGCTTCCTTCCTGGCCTTCTGAATAGCGGTACTCAATAACGAGGTTGTAGCCGGCGCCCGGATCGGGCGGGGTTTGTGCAAACCCCGCGTCCGGTATGGCCCATACGGCGACTGCCAGCAGCGCCGCACATATCAATCTTATGGTTTTCATCTGTCTTGCCTCCTTCTTGCCGTTTGCATCGCGACAACGCGGCGTCTGCGCCTGAGCCAGACCATGAAGGACAGCAGGAAGATCCCGGCTGCCGCCACCGCTGCCAAAGCGATCCAGAACAATGGGGACATCTCGTCAAACGTCCTCGCCGCCGTCGAACGGCCGCCGACGCCCTCATCCGAGCTCGGGTTCAGGCGCGGGATGTTGTCATTGAACGTGTTCGTAAGCGTGTAGCCCGGCTCTTCCTCGGCTTCCCCTTCAAAAGGCGATATCTCGCGTGTAACGACCGCGTCCACATCCATGGCCCAAAGATCGCCCCTGGCAATCTTCGCCTCAGCGGACGAAACGATGTTTTCGGTCTCCATGGCCCTGACCGCTGTGACCAGGTATTGCGCGGGTTTCAGCCCCGTCGCGTCCGCCGCGCCCTGCGCGTAGTCCTGCCGCGCCGGGTCCGGCGTCCAGTCAAGGTCGGGGCCGATCGGCGGGGTCCCAATGCCGCTGTCCGGATCGCCCGGGTCGGTCGCAAAGACCATCAGCGGGTTGAAAGCCATCATCGGGTTGAACACGCCCCCGGTCGAACTTGAGCTGCCGAACAGGCTGCCAAACAGCCGTGTAAAGAAGTTGCCTGTTGTGCCGCTGCCGCTTTCAAAGCTGTTTATCAGCGCGAGGTCCTCTGGCGGGAGCGTAAGGCTGCCGTCAGGCGCCCTGTGCTCTCCGTTCAGTGAATAGTGCGGCGTATTCCGGCAGGTGAAGCCGACTTTGACCGCGCCGTACTCAAAGCGGAGCGCCGTGATGTACTCGCCCGACGAAAGTCCAAGGTCTGCTACGTCAAGCCTTTCGCGCGGTCCGGCCGCGGGCAGGTCCTGCTTCCAGAGCTTGAACCCGGTATTCGGCCACCTCTGCACCACGCCCGGCCCGGTTGCCTTCACATCGCTGTAAGTGGTGCCGTCATTTGTCTTGTTCGTCTTGTACCAGATATTGTACTTGCCGTCCTCATCGCCCCATGCTATAGGCGTCCACAGGGACTGGATGCGTACCTGGTCGTTATCGACGTTCTCAAGCGGGTCGTCCACTACGAACTCCTCCGCTGCCAGCCTCGACGTTGAGCGGAAGGCGACGTCATAACGGTAGGCCTCCTCGCCGACGTTGTTGACGTTTATATAAGGACGCCCGTCGAAAGCCGCGCTCGTGCGCCTGATCGTGTCTTTGTCGACCTGGCAATTGATATCCGGCGGGTTGCCTACTATTACACACGCAAAGTCATGGTCGTCTTCGTCCTGCGTGGGATCCTCGTTGCCGTCGGCATCCTTGCGGTGCTCCTCGATCTCATGCTGCTTGACCGTGCCGTCCGGCGGGTCATCATCATAATCCCAGCAGGGGACATAGCCGTCATTGAACGGGTCGTCGTCCGGCGTGGAGTCGATGTCTTCGACTTCGTTGCCGTCCTCATCCCAGAGCTTGGATATCTCCGCTATGTTCGCGAGCCTCTTGCCGTCCGGCCAGTCATCGGGCACATCGACTGTCAGGATGAGCGGGATGCGGTATTCGGGGTAGTTATAGCCGGTCCCGTCCCACGCCTCAAGATAGACGGGCTCGCCGATGTACATAAGCCTTGGCGGCTTGCCTGCCTCCGCCGGCGCCCAGGCCCACAGCTGGTTGTTGTACGGCGGGAGCGACGTGTTGGTATTCGGCATCGTGGTATCCGGGTCAAACTTCAGCCCCACGCCCATAAACCAATCCGATATCTCCGGTATTATTATGTTGTTTCTGCACTGGTTGTACAAATCGATGCGGTAGAGGATCTTGTCCCCGTTCATTACATTCACATCATCCCAATGCACTTCATCCCTGAAGAAAGTGACCGTCTCCTCGTCGCCGACCATGCGCGTGACCATCTTTATCCACTTCCTCAGCGCCGCGTCATAGTAGTCGCCTTCCTCAAACTCCCTGTTCAGGGCCACGACGCCGTAATGGTCGGACGCGATCGATATGAAGCTTGCGTCAGCAGTGTACTGCGGCGTGACCTGGATCACTGTGCGGTTCACGGGCTCTATCGTAACGGTGAACTTGCCCTTAAGGCCTATATGGCCGCCCGGGGGCGCAATCTCTGTGATTTCGAGCAGGAGATTCTTGCCGCCCCAAGGCTGCGGAGGCAAATCGATCGAAATCTTGCCGTCCGCCCCTGTCACAAGCATGCCAGAGCCAGGCGGGTCCCCTCCTCTCTTATCGTCGATGAGGGCCTGCGCCGCATCAGCAAGCGCTTCGTTCTCGCTCGACGCTATGATATCGAATGATACGCCAGGCATCAGCTCCATCGTCTCGTTATCGCGCTTCTCCAGGATGAACTTGCCCTTGTTGGGGCTGCCCTGGACCGTGCCGCCTATCAGGACGGCGCCGGAGGCTTCGACGATCGGGTCGCCGTTATTCACGTCGACTATCGACAGCGTATTGTGGACATTTTGGCTATAGTTGCCGCCCGCACCCGGCACCGGCTTGGTCATATAGGCGATCGCCAGGGTCTTGCCGAGCACCGCCGACGTGAGCAGCTCCATGCGCCAGCCGTCTTCCGTAAGCGTTATCGACCTGATGGCCGAGGCAGGTACAGGTGTGAGGTAATTGTAATACCTCTGCCCGCTGCCGGTGTAGTTCGGCACGGTGACAAGCGCGCCCCTCTCGCCCTGCTGCATCGTCCAGGTCGTGAAGTACGGGTCATATTCGCCGACGGGATGCCCCGTTGACGGCTTGTGTTTCGGGTTCGTGTCGTTCGCGGGCGTCTCGTAAGGCGAATTTGTGTAATCGATCCGGTCCTGCCAGATGTATTCGCTATTCACATAGAACAGCTTGAAATACGCAGGCCCGGATGTGGCGCCGACGGTCTGTCCGTAAAGCCCCCCACCGCGGTTGACAGTCAGCGCCGTCTCCGGATGAATAACGGGAGTGCCATTGGCAGCTTCCGTAACGTCCCTTAGCCATGTTGGCGCCATATTTGTGCACGAGTCCACAAGCGTGATCGTCTCGGTATTGGGCAGTGCCGGACAATTTGCCTTGTCCGGGCAGTTGTTCCAATCCGCGATCGTCGCGTGCTTGTGCCCGTTTAAGTAGATATCCCAATAGAATATCTGGTCGGACACCGGCGTGCTCGCGGATGAAAGCCTGCTCCCGAACTTCTTGTAGCCCTTCTCGAGCTTGTCGTAGGGGTTCCACCTTTCGTTGCCGCTGGGCGGCTGGCCCGGTTTGGGTTTCGGCCTGATGATGATATGCCCGTGGAAACGGCCATCGTCGGTCCTCACCTGCCAGATCGTCTCCCAGCTCCCGCCGCCGCCGGATTCGGCAGTGTACTTGAAGCCCCAGTAGCCTGTGCCGCACACGGGGTCATCCTCGCTGCCGTAAAGCTCGCCGTTATAAACGGTCTGGAACTCGGCCGAGTCGAATGTGACGCGTATCGTGATGCGCTGCTCGGACTGGTACACGCTCTCGTTGAGCCATGTGATATAGCCGAGCACTGTCGTCCCGTCCGGCGCGTATATGACCGGCGAGACAGTGTCCAGCTTCTCTATCACGACATCGGCTAGCGGTTCTATGCCGAGGTCCAGGATCAAATCGAAGTAGTCCCCATAAAGAAGGGGGCCTTCCGGGTTCTTCATCTGCCACTCGAAGTACAGATAGAAATCGCCGTCCTCGATCTCCGTGCCGTCCGGGTATTCAGGGCTTGGCGGCGGCAAAAGCGAGCCGCCCCCGCTGGGCGTACCGGTATGGAACTCTATTTTTGTTATATCCACCAGGGAATTGGCTGGATTGCCGGAATCGACAAGATTCCGCAACAACGTAGGCGTGCCTGCACCAAAGGCCATGCCTATCGGGAAAATCAACAAGGCCGCGACCAGTATAAATACAATCGGGATGTTGATTTTTCCTATTCTTAGTTTGGGGCGTATCAATGGCGCCGCCCTCTCCTTGATCATGCGCGGAAGTTTGATTCGGAACACATTTCCGATCACAAGCACTTTTCTTTTTCCGTCCGTCATCTCTGCACTCGCCTTTCTCTCCCCCTGGTCTGTCTTCTTTCTTCTTGGATGATATAGTGAGCCACCATCACATATGAACAAGTCTATCAGAACAGAGCGGCGAGGCTGTTACATCGACGTTTTAGTTAAATTACATTTTTTTAGGAATATTATTACAGCGCCATTTCACATTTTGTAAGGAAAAGTGTCAAAAACAGGACTATTTTTCGAAAATATAGTATGCGGCCCGGGCTGTTTTCCGGGAAATCCGGCGTTGCGGCCCGGCCTATTCCTCCAGGTACTTCTCGATGAGCCCCGGCCTATTCCTCCAGGTAACTTCTCGATGCGCCCCGACCTATTCCTCCAGGTACTTCTCGATGAGCCCCGACCGCAGCTCCCAAAGCTCCTGCGAGAGGTCGATATAGTAGGTCTGCGGGTTCTCAAAGCGCAGCGTCTCCTCCCATAGCGTCTGCGTCTGGGCAAGGCAGTAGTCGCGGATCTCGTCGATGCCCGGGCTTTCGTACACGAGCCGCCCGCCATCGAAGATCCTGGTCTGCAGCTCCTTTGCGACGAAGTTGCTGAGTTTCTTGCGCTTCCATGTGAATGAGGGGTCGAAGATTGTGTAATTGTCGCCTGACGGCGGGTTTTCGCTGGCGAGCGTGATGACGTCCGCGACCATGCGCCCGCTGTCCTTGTCATACAGCCTGTAGACTTTCTTGTAGCCGGGGTTGGTGATCTTCTCCACGTTTTCGCTGATCTTCATCCTGGGCTCAACGACGCCGTCCCTCTCTATGCCGGACATCTTGTACACGCCCCCGAGCACGGGATCGGACGCGGCCGTGATGAGCCGCTCGCCGACGCCGAAGCTGTCGATGCACGCGCCCTGCAAAAGTACGTCGCGGATGAGCCATTCATCCAGCGAGTTGGAGATGACAATCCTGCAGTTTTCAAAACCGGCCTCGTCGAGCATCTTGCGCGCCTTCTTCGTCAGATAGGTGATGTCGCCCGAATCGATGCGTATCGCGGGTTTTTGGATGTTTTGCTCCCTGAATACGCGTATGGCATTCGGCACGCCGGACTTAAGTACGCTGTAAGTGTCAACGAGCAGTGTGCAATTGTCCGGATAGACCTCCGCGTAAGCCTTGAAAGCCTCATACTCGGTCGGGAAGACCTGCACCCAGCTGTGCGCCATGGTGCCGAGCGCCATAACGCCGAGGTCGCGTTCAGCCACCGCGCAGGCCGTGCCCACGCAGCCGCCGATATATGACGCGCGCGCTCCGAGCACCGCGGCCGAAGCCCCGTGCGCCCGCCTTGTGCCAAACTCCATTACAGGCCGGCCCTGCGCCGCGCGCGCTATGCGGCTCGCCTTCGTCGCGATGAGGCTCTGGTGGTTTATGAGCAGAAGCAGCATCGTCTCTATGTACTGGGCCTGCATGAGCGGTCCCCTGACCGTTATTATAGGCTCGCCCGGGAAAATCGGCGTCCCCTCGGGCACGGCCCATACGTCGCACTTGAACTCAAAGCTTTTCAGATGATCCAGGAAGTCTTCCGAAAAACCCCCCTTGCCCCGGAGGAAAGCTATGTCGCTGTCCGTGAACTTCATATTTGACAGATACTCTATTACCTGCTTGAGCCCGGCCATTATCGCAAAGCCGCCGCCGTCAGGCGCCCTCCGGAAAAACATGTCGAAGTACGCGATCTCGTCCGCGCGCCCCGTCTCGTAGTACCCGCCCGACATCGTTATCTCATAAAAATCGGTAAGCAGCGTTAAATTGTCCCTGTCCATTGCCATCTCCCTGTATTAATACTATCGCTTTTTATATCTATTGCCCTTATCTATTTTTGTTGCCTCTGTCTATTTTATTGACCCTATTATTTTTATTGCCTCTGTCTATTTTATTGACCCTGTTATTTTTATTGCCTCTATCTATTATTATTGCCTCTACTTATTTTTGCCTCGTTTTTGCCAGGCTGCCTGTTAAATTGTAATGAGTTCATAATCGCCTGTTCCGAGGCCGATCTTCTCCGCGTGCTGTATCTGTGTGCGCCAGTCCGTCGTCGGGTGGATGTTCTTGAAATGGTCGCACCCGTGGTCGTGCTCTCTTTCCGCCTGGATACTCGTCATGATCGGCGGCGCCGCGTTGACCGCGTCTATGCAGGCCTTGTCCAGGGCGACCGGATCGAAGGAGGCAAACATCCCGATGTCGGGGACGACCGCGGCGTCATTCTCGGCGTGGCAGTCGCAGTTCGGCGACACCTGGTTCACGATGCTGATGTGGAAATTCGGGCGGCCGTGCACCACAGCCTGGACGTATTCGGCCATCTTGTTGTTCAGCCGCTCGTTCGCGCACCAGTCGGTATTGTGGATCGCGTTGAAATAACAGACGCCTATGCAGCGGCCGCAGCCGACGCACAGTCCCTCATCGATCGCCGCCTTCCCCGTATCTTTGTCATAGGCAATCGCGTCCTGCGCGCAATAAGCCGCGCAGACGCCGCAGGCCTTGCAGGCCCCCTCATTGATAGAAGGCTTCGTATCATAGTGCATCTGCATCTTGCCGGCCTTGCTGCCGCAGCCCATCCCAAGGTTCTTGATCGTGCCGCCAAACCCGGTCATCTCATGCCCCTTGAAATGAGTGGCCGAAATGATGATGTCCGCATCCATTATTGCGCGGCCTATTTTCGCGGTCTTGCATAAGACCCCGCCGGGCACCTCAACCTCGATGTCGTCCGTCCCCTTAAGCCCGTCGGCAATGATAACATGGCAGCCGGTGGTCATCATGCCAAAACCGTTTTCCTGCGCCGCGAGAAGATGCTCAAGCGCATTCTTCCGCCTGCCGACATACAGCGTATTGCAGTCCGTCAGGAAGGGGTTGCCCCCGAGCGCAAAGACCCGGTCCGCTATCGTCTTTATAAAATTGGGCCGCAGGAACGAAAGGTTCCCCGGCTCCCCGAAATTCAGCTTGATAGCCGTATACTTATCCTTGAAATCGATCCCCTCGATCCCCGCACGGACGATCAGCCTGTCGAGCTTAGCCAAAAGGCTTTCCCCGACCTCGCAGCGCATATCCGTAAAATAGACTTTTGCCTTTTCCATAAACTCTCCGATCATCAATACTTGACAAAACCACAATGCAATCCAGGCGCAAACACCCGGCGAATGTATCTTAGCATATTTTAAGACAAAAGGGGAACACAGCGGGGACGGTTCTAATATATAGGAATAGCATTTCATTTATGTAACTATTCTAGCATTTGACTATGTTTAACAGTTACATCGTATAATGCTTAGCAGGCGCTGTGGATTGGTTGACGGTTCTATCGCATCGACGATTTCAAAAAGACTCCAACCACAGCATTTTGCTCAAAGTGGTAATAAGTTAGATAACGCTTGACGTTTCATATTTAATTAGAATCCATTTCAGCAAACATGTCTGTGGCAATCCAGCGTCAAATATTGCAGCAGAAAAGAAAGGAAGGTGGTTATCATGCTATACGTAGGGATCGACATCGCCAAACGCAAACACGAGTGCTTCATCATTAACGGGCAAGGTGAAGAACTCACGGGCTTCTTCACGGTCCAAAACTCAAAGGAGGGTTTTCAAGAACTCTTGCGCCGGATCAAGGTTTTTGAGCCGCACCCGTCGATAGAGAACACGCAAGTGGGCCTCGAAGCAACCGGGCACTACTCTGACAACATGATCGGGTTTTTGAGGAAAATGGACCTGCCTCCAGTCATCATGAACCCACTTGCTGTCAATCTGTACCGCAAAGGACAGAGCCTGCGAAAGGCGAAGAACGACAAAATCGACGCCCGGGCCATCACGAAGCTGCTTCTCTTTGGGGACTTCGAGCCCCACTTGGCTCCATCATACCATATTGAAGAGCTGAAAGAGTTCACACGGTACAGGCACAGGGTGGTCAAGGCCTGCTCGGGTTTCAAAGTTTCCTATGACAGGCTGATCACAATCGTTTTCCCGGAACTCGAAAGCTTCGTAGCAGAAAAGCTCGGGGTGACCGTGCTTAAGCTCTTGCTTGAATTTCCAGGCGCGGACGCCATCGCAGGATGCCATTTGACCCGCCTTACAAACCTCGCGCACGAATACTCGCGCGGGCGGTTCGGCAAAGACTGGGCTTACAACCTGAAAGAACTCGCGAAAAACTCCATCGGCACGTCTTCAAGAGCAAAAGCCTTCGAGTTGAGGCATGTCATCCGCCAAATCATGTCTCTTTCCGAAGAAATCAAGCTTCTCGATACAGAGATCAAGGCACTCGTGATCGAGGCGGATACGTCGCTTTTGACTATACCAGGGATCGGCTACAAGCTTGCCGCTGTCATCCTTGCGGAAATTGGCGACATAAGGCGCTTCGCCAACCCGGGCAAGCTTCAAGCGTTTGCTGGCCTTGACCCTACGACATATCAATCCGGCCAATTCACCGGGAAACGGAATGTTATGGTCAAGCGTGGCTCGACTTATCTGCGCTGGGCGCTGTTGCTGGCCGCACGTCTCGCTTGCCAGTACGACAGCACGTTCGCAGGATACCTTGAACGCAAGGTTGCAAGTGGCAAACACTATAATGCCGCGATGGGCCATGTGGCAAAGAAACTCATCCGGGTCATATTCAAGCTTATGACCACAGGCGAGGCTTATCAGGCGACACCCGCCTGATTGTGGATTCAATTACATTTTGCGCATCTGCGACTTTTCGAAGGGCGCTACTTTGTTGTGCGTTTTGTCAAGTCAAGGCGTCAAGGCACGAGGGTGCCTGGCCGGGGAGGGCGCGCCGACCGCGTCGCGGTCGGCGCACCCTCCCCGGTCAGGCACCCTCAACTTTTTTGCTTCAACCTATTGACAACTCCTGATAGTTAGTCTTTTTGTGTCGCGAAACACAATGGGGACGGTTCGAAACCACTGAAAAAGTACGGTTGATTGCCAGAGCAATTGCAACACTGTCATCCGAAAT
>Ga0082212_10005884_pt1 | contig 16617 bp, 15 predicted proteins | sample TergutNt197P3_FD_71548 | JGI IMG/M metagenome (GOLD analysis project Ga0082212, IMG submission 71548) | Neocapritermes taracua P3 segment gut microbial communities from Petit-Saut dam, French Guiana - Nt197 P3 | ecosystem: Host-associated > Arthropoda: Insects > Digestive system > Gut ... | reverse complement strand
CCTTCTTGTACAAATTTGAGCGAAACCGGATGGAGTTTCGGCAGTCCAGCAGGCTTTGGCTCCCCGCCGCATCCTGTCAAGACCAGCGTGAAAGTGACCAAGGGCAACCATGACATTTTTGGTAAAATTGACTGTGAAAAATTCGACATGGGATAACTTTGAATGTGACGAGAAAAACTAAACCCTTGCAAAACAAGGAAGCGTACTGGATGGAGAGGAATTCGACAAGGTGCTTATAAGTTTTTTCGACATAAAGAATTATTGCAGTCTCCGAAATCAGGTGTCATTAAAAGCGTCATTATTACCTGACAGTCCCGAAAACGAGCAATTATCCGATGCTATTTTGGCTTGGTTGTCGATCCCCTCGTACATCCGAGAGGTTATTTTATTGTTTGTGCGGCAGCATGTCAATTACCCTAATCCCTACCCACCTCTGCCTCCCGTGGTCGTGCTGCGCTGTCGAGTAAATACACGGCAACGGAGGCTCCCGCAAGTTTTGTGTCTGTCCCGCGCGGAAGAACCGCACGATTGGGAATCGTCGACGAGTCCGGTACGTTGATCTGGAAAAACTCTTCCTTTAATCCCAGCAAAATCAGATGATTCATCACATTGATTGCTCTGTCGTGAGCAAGATCAATATCCCGGCTGTATATTCCAATTTCTGTCTCGTTAGGAGCGGCATGTCCCTGAACCATAATTTTTTTTGGAGAAGCGAGCAATTTTGGAAAGAGTGCTTCCAAATCTTTCTTGGCTTGCTGTGTGAGTATTTCGCTACCTAACTCAAAGCGAATCAATCCACCCTTGACTGCGGCACCTGTCATGCTTATCGTCTGAATGCCCGGTGCTTCTCCCTTTCCCGGTATCATCTGTCCACCGGTTAGGGCGGCATTGCGCCGTGCCATCTCTGAAGTGGTGGACAGAGCCATAGACGATTTATTGCCGCTGCTTTCGATTTTACTCTGTCCTGAATAGCCCTTTTTAGCGTTCATCGTTTCCACAAAGGCTTCCCATTTGACCTCCTGAATGACACTGATTGCAAAGAGCATAATGAAGAAGCAGAGCAACAGGGACATAAGGTCTCCGTAGGTACACATCCACAGTGGTGCCCCCTCTTCGGTTGGTGGTTGCTTACGTGCCATGATTGGTGAAAAAAATATCGTAAAAAGGATTATAACATAACTTCACTCCCGCAACGAGCGCATCGCTTGATTGAGCAGCATGATTTCTGCGGTAGCCCCTGCGAATGCTTGATCGGTCCCAGCCGGAAGGAGGTTGGACCTCGGAGCCGTCCCCGGTTCAACAGCGATTTCAAAAAATTCTTTGCTTAACCCCAATGAAACAAAATAATCTACCACATTGCTTGCTCTGAAAAAAGCAAGGTCAATTCCAGGTTGATCTTTGCTTCCTTCAGTGGGCGCACTGTATCCTTTTACCATAATTTTTTGCGGTGAACCTTGCAAAATAGGGAGAACAGCCAGCCGCAACTCCCTTTTGGCGAGTTCTGATAGTTCATCGCTATCGGGTTCAAAGCGGATCACACCTCCTTTGACCGTTTCTCCGTCGCGCAACATAGCATGAACTTCGCTCGATTCTCCCGGTGGTCCTGGGACTGGTTGTCCGCCAACCAGAGCGGCAATACGTCGACTCCGAGCGGCGGAAGCAGAAGGAGTCGTTGTCGTCTTCGTTTTCGGAGCCTTTACCTTACTCGAGGCAGCATAACCTAGAAAATCCTGTGACAACGAATCGGTAAGGGCTTGCACCGTAGGTTCTGAAATAATGCTGATGGCAAAGAGCATAATGAAAAAGCAGAGCAACAGGGACATAAGGTCTCCGTAGGTACACATCCATAGCGGTGCCCCTTCTTCGGCTGGTGGTTGTTTGCGTGCCATGATTGATGTGGTCAAAATAACCCGCGAATGAAGGATTATACCACAATTTTTCCGTCATTGCGCTGCGCGGCTTCATGAAAGCCGGTTCTACTGACAAGCGGATGTACGCTTGAAAATTTTCCATCATTTGTTATCCTTTGTGGGATGCTTAATTGTTTCCAGTTGCGACATTCGGATCAGCGAACGGTGGCGGTTTTACTGGCAATTTCCGTCCTGTTGTTGTGCAGGTACACGGCGATAGGAACGCAGGAGACCCCCCAGCCAAAACAGTACCAATTTCGCATTGACTTGAATACGGCAACGCTCGGAGAACTGCAGACATTGCCCGGCATCGGACCGAAACTCGCCGAAAATATCATCCAATACCGAGACGGACATTGTCCGATCCACGATTTTGGCGAAGTGATGAATGTCAGAGGAATCGGTCCCAAAAGGCATAGTGTGATGAAACCCTACTTTACGAACTGAAAGGACGAAACACATAATGGAACACACAATCGGAACGCTGATTATTGTGATCCTCATCATCGTTGCCAATATCATCAAGGCAATGAAGGAAAGTGCGGCAGCCAAGCGGCAAGAGTCTGAAAGCTACGAGGACGAATTGGTCATCATTTCTCGTCCGAAGCCAGCCAAACTACCGCAGGGAAACAAGCAACGTTCCCGCGATCGACAATCGTTAGGAGAGCCACTGGACAATTCTGCCTCCCAAAAAAGGCAGGCTTTGAGCAAAAAACTGTCTCCACAAGGCGAAGGTAAACGTTTTGAAACTACTCCCGGGACATTAGATGCGGCACACATCGTTGCTTCGACCATTGATCCCTCAATGAAACCGGAATTGGAAAGCATCACAGGCATTTACGAAGAGGGAGCCGTGTTTGCGGAGAGATCAAAACCAGCAATTACGTTGAACATTGCCGACTTCCTTACAAAGCCGGAGGGAATCGTTCAGGCAGTCATCCTTGCCGAAATTTTGAACAGACCCGCCTGGCAGGAGACAGCAGGGCAACAAGTTTAGGTCTTTAGGCCGCATCCCTTGCTTGATACCGTTGCTTTTTAGACCGGTATTGCTACAATAGAGAAAATCTTTCACTGCCCCTCGGAGCGGAGCAATGCGTTTATCATTCACCCAAGTCCAGCGTCAGGAACAGCGGCAAATCATGACGCAACGCCTCATTCAGTCGATGGAAATTCTCCAACTGACGCTCCAACAACTCGAACAACGAATCGATGAGGAACTCGAACAGAATCCCGTGTTGGAATTGGAATCGGAAACCTCCGCAGAACAAACGGAAATAGGAACCGATGCAAATAATAATGCCAATGATGAATTATTTTCGCCGCAAGAACGCGAACCGGAAATCAAATTTAAAGAATCCGTCGAACATGCTAAAGAAACAGAAGAATTTTCCATTGCCGAAGAGTTTTCTCAAAACTATTCCGATACCATCGATGAGGCTCCCATCCGATCGCAAAACTGGTTGGAAGAACAAGAAATGTACCGGTCTGATGTGTTTGCTAATATAGCAAATCCCGATGAATCATTACAGGTCTATTTGGAGCGGCAACTTGATTGGTTCGATCTTTCCGCTCCGTTGCGGGAGATGGCACTGAGAATCATCAACAACCTTGAGCCGAGCGGTTATTTTGTCTATGCGTGGGAAGACTTTCTCGGCGAAGAGCATTCCTATGAAGAGTTGGAACTTGCAAGAGAGGCACTGGCTCTTGTGCAACGTCTCGAACCGGCGGGAGTCGGCGGCAAAGATATTCAGGAATGTTTGCTGTTGCAAATCAATCCCGACTCGGAATATGCTGAAATTTTGCAGATTTTAATTTTGTCTTATCTGGACGACATTTCGGAAAACCGGCTTCCCGGCATCGCCAAAAAAATTGATTTTCCACTGGACATCGTTCAAGGCGCAGTTGCGGAGTTGCGGAATTTCAATCCGCGTCCCGGTTCGGGCTTTAGCAACACTATGGCGGCTGTTGTTGTTCCCGAAATTTTTGTTGAACAAACCGAGTCGGGGCGGTACGTCGTCCGCTTGGAAGATGGACGTACACCGCAACTTCAGATCAGCAAGTTTTACAAAGATTTGATGAACAAACACGGAACCGACGCTGAAACGAAAACGTACATTAAGCAGAAGGTTGGTTCAGCACGTTGGCTTATTGATGCAATTGAACAGCGGCGGGACACGCTCCTCAAAGTTTCGCAGGCAATTGTTGATCATCAGGCTGCATTTTTTGAAATGGGGCAGCGGGCACTAAAACCGTTGATCATGCAACAAATTGCAGAGGTTGTCGGGATGCATGTGACGACCATTTCGAGAGCGTGCGATGAAAAGTGGATTTCGTCGCCGCAGGGAATTTTTCCGCTTCGTCGGCTCTTTGCCGGTGGAATTGCAACGGTCGATGGCGGTGAAGCCGTCGCCAACGATGCAGTACGTTCAAAAATAAAGGAAATCATCGACGAGGAAGACAAAAAAAATCCATTGAGCGACGATGCCATTGTGAAAATGCTTGAAACCGAAGGAATACAAGTTGCCCGAAGAACGATTGTCAAATACCGGCAACTACTGGGTATTCCCAGCAGCAGAGGTCGCCGGCAGTGGAAACAGTAACCTTCCCAAAATTGCTGGCTATGTTGAAATAAACGGCGGTGCAAAGGAAACATGCGAGAAAAAAAATATCAATTATTTCACGATGATTGCAGACGGGGAATAAAAAACATACCAGATAATTCTATTGATTTTATCGTAACCGACCCCCCCTATTTCATTGACGGCATGGACGATGGATGGGACGATCAAGGTCTCAAAACCAAAGCGTCAAAATCAGGGATCGTCGGCGGATTGCCAGTCGGTATGAAATTTGATAGGGCACAAGGGAAAAATTTGCAAAAATTTTTAGAACCTCTATGCAAAGAATTCATAAGGATACTAAAACCGGGCGGATTTTGCGTCCTCTTTTCGCAAGGCAGGCTTTATCATAGAACCGCAATGGCACTTGATTTATCCGGTTTTGAAATTCGCGATTTGCTCGGCTGGAAGTATGAAGGACAAGCAAAAGCATTTTCGCAAAACCACTTCATCCGAAAAGATAAAACGATGTCGGAAGACGAAAAACAAAAATTGATCAAAGAACTGGACGGTTGGAAAACGCCGCAACTGAAACCGCAAATTGAACCAATGGTTTTAGCACAAAAACCGAAGGACGGCACATTTGTTGAAAATTGGAAAAAATATCAAGTGGGGTTAGTCAACACAAAAGAATCATTGGATGGCATGTTTCCCGGAACGATTATGGAAGTGTCAAAAGCAGTGAGAAAAAACGAAACCGACGAAAAAATCGAACACATAACAGTGAAACCGGTTTGTTTAATTTCTCATCTCATCAAATTGTTCACTCAAGCGGGACAGACCGTATTAGACCCGTTTTTAGGCAGCGGTTCACACGGCGTTGCGGCAATGGAATCGAACCGCCAGTTTGTAGGATTTGAGATCGAACAAAAGTATTTCGACATTGCATTCAGACGAATCGCATCTGCCGCAACCAAAAAAGACGTATGACCTTCCACTCTTTCCAGAACATGTTAGAATTCACTGAACGGTAGTGGTGTACGCCAAAAACAGAGCGAGAAGATGAGCAACGGGAGATTCGGAAAATACGGAGGGCAATACATTCCCGAAACGCTCATGAACGCCATCGCCGAACTCGAAAAGGCATATACGTTTTATAAACAAGATACGAGTTTTCAAAAAGAACTCGCACAATTACTCACCGACTACGCAGGTCGTCCGTCGCTTCTCTATTTTGCCGAAAAACTGACGAAACACCTCGGCGGTGCGAAAATTTATTTGAAACGTGAAGACCTGAACCACACCGGCTCGCATAAAATCAACAACGTGCTGGGACAGGTATTGTTGGCAAAAAAGATGGGGAAAACCAGAGTGATCGCCGAGACCGGCGCAGGTCAACACGGTGTCGCAACGGCAACCGCCGCCGCTCTCTTGGGACTCGATTGCGAAATTTTCATGGGCAAAGAAGATACCGAACGGCAGGCACTCAACGTCTTTCGGATGGAACTCTTGGGTGCCAAAGTGAACGCCGTGATGTCGGGAACTATGACGCTCAAAGATGCCGTTAGCGAAACGATGCGGGAATGGACAAGCCGAATGTCCGACACGCATTACGTTCTCGGTTCGGTGATGGGACCGCACCCCTTTCCGATGATCGTCAGAGATTTTCAAAAAATCATTGGCGAAGAGATCAAAGCCCAAATGCTGGAACGTGAAGGTCGGTTGCCCGACTATGTCATTGCTTGTGTCGGCGGCGGAAGCAATGCCATTGGAGCGTTTTATGAATTTTTGGATGATAAAGACGTTTTCCTCATCGGTTGCGAGGCGGCTGGCAAGGGAGTTGATACGCCGCAAAATGCGGCAACGTTTGCGACCGGCAGCGTGGGAGTCTTTCACGGCATGAAGTCCTATTTTTGCCAAGACGAGTATGGACAGATTGCCCCAGTCTATTCGATTTCGGCGGGACTCGACTATCCGGGCATTGGACCGGAGCATGCCGGACTATTTGACAGCGGACGAGCAAAGTACGTTGCCGTTACTGATGCAGAGGCGGTATCGGCGTTCGAGTGTTTAGCAAAAACCGAGGGCATTATACCGGCAATCGAAAGTGCGCATGCCGTTGCCCATGCGATGAAAATCGCCCCCAATATGGAGAAGGAAAAAATTATCATCATCAATCTTTCCGGTCGCGGCGATAAAGACGTGGCAATGATTGCAAAATATAAGGGGACAACCTTAACGGAGTCCGAAGCGTAAGCAAGGTACATCACTCCCCGAAAAAGATTTTTGTTTTCATCATGCGTTCGCGCATTTCGATTCTCATCCGCAGGTATTCCATTGGTCGATCTCCCTTAATCTGGTTGCACGAACCGCAAAGCAGTTGATAGTTTTCGTAATAATCACCGCCGCCTTTCGCTTTCGGGACAATGTGGTCGATTTCAAAATCCCATATCTCGAAATCACGTCCGCACGCATTGCACTTGCCGTCTTGCTCTTTGTACAACCGCTGCTTAATGCTTTCCGATGGTTGCACTTCTTTGATGTCGCTACGTTTTGGTACTTGTTCCGTTGCCACAAAATCCTTGAAAAGTCCAGCATCGTTGCTTAACCGTTCAATCAAAATGCTGACCGCCTGCGTTTCAATATCAATGCCTATCCATTTTCGACCCAGTTGCTGGGCGGCAACGCATGTCGTTGCACAACCGCAAAAGGGATCGAGCACCATGTCGCCTTCGTTCGACGATGCTTTGATGATGCGATGCAAAAGAGCAAGCGGTTTTTGCGTGGGATAGCCGGTGCGTTCCTTGGAAACTTGGTTAATGGGGGGCATCTCAAACCAATCAAGCGGCAGTGCACCTCCTTTTAAGTAATGGCGAAAAGTGAGTTCGGGATTGGTTTTTTCCCATTTCGGATTGACATCCCTCGCGGATTTTATGGGACTATTTGCGATGCCGCGTCCCATAAGACGATATTTCCCTTTTTCGTCTTCGTGCTTATATTTCTTAACAGTGGAATCTGATAATTCGCGGTACACAGCGTCATAATTGAAAGTATATTTATCCCCCTTTGTATAGAATAAAATAACGTCGTGTTTCTTGTTGTAGTATTTTTTACTGTTGGCACCATCTTTATAGCACCAAACGATTTCATTGCGAAAATTGTTTTTACCAAAGACGAAGTCGAGCAGAATTTTCAGATAGTGACTCGCCTTCGGGTCGCAATGCAGATAGAGCGAGCCGGTCTCTTTGAGAATCCGGTGCATTTCAATAATGCGCTGCGCCAGATAAGTCAGATATGCCATCATCGGTTTGCAGTGAATGACACCAATGTCGGCAATATATCGTGTCAGCGCCGGAAACTTGTCAGCAAGCGTATCGAGATAGTATTCGTCAACGTCTTGCCACGTCCACATATCTTTGAAACTTGCACCGGCGGCTTTGCTTCCGACGGGAGCAGAATACATCCGCTTCGAATTGAACGGCGAGTCGAGATAAATCAGATCAACCGACTCGCTGTTCATTCCGCACAAAACGTATAAATTGTCATGTGTGTAGAGTGTGTTGTGAGCGGTTCGCTTTGTCATGTGCCTTTCCTATCCCGATCAAGCCAAACACATTCTACATCAATTCGCTCATAAAAACCAGTATGAAAACAGAAAAAACAGTGTGTTCTTTTTTTTCTCACAAAAAACGTTAGAATCAACTTCAATGAATAAAATCACAACCGCATTTCAGAACAAAAAGTCGCTTATCGTGTTCATTACCGGCGGCGATCCCGACGTGGAAACGATGGAGAAATTGATTCTCGCCATCGCTGAATCAGGAGCGGATTTGATCGAAATCGGCATTCCCTTTTCCGATCCGATTGCCGAAGGACCCGTCATTCAAGCCGCCAGCGAACGTGCATTGGCAAACGGAGCAACAACGGACAAACTGCTTGAAATGGCCGCTCGTTTACGCTGCAACGTACAGATTCCGCTATTGTTTATGACATATTTGAACCCGATTTTCGTTTACGGAAAAGAGCGGTTCCTGTCGGCGTGCCGCACCGCCGGGATTGACGGCATCATCGTGCCGGATATGCCCTTCGAGGAAAAAGGAGAACTGTCGGAAGACTGCACCAAGTTTGGAATTTCTCTGATTTCAATGGTGGCACCGACCTCAAACGAGCGAGTTGCCAAGATTGCCAAAGAAGCGGAGGGATTTTTGTATTGTGTTTCCTCTCTCGGCGTAACAGGAATGAGAAGCAATATCAATGCCGACATTGCAAAAGTCGTTGCCCAAGCGAAAAAAATTACAGACATTCCATGTGCGATTGGCTTCGGTATTTCTGATGCAAATCAAGCACGAGAGATGGCAAAAATTGCGGACGGCGTGATTGTGGGGAGTGCGGTCGTGAAAATAATTGCCGAACATGGGCACGATTGTATCGAACCGGTAACGAAATTTGTTAAAATGTTGAAAAAGGCGATTGAAAACGTCTAAAAGGAGAATCAGACCAATGTCAAAGCGAACATTTCACAACACGCTTTACACGCATGACAATTTGTACGTTTTGTGTGGACTGAATAGCGAGTCGGTCGATCTGATTTATCTTGATCCGCCATTCAATACTAAGCGGATGTACTCCGCCCCCGTCGGCAGTAAGGCTGCCGGGGCAAGTTTCAAGGACATGTGGACATGGCAAGATGTGGACGAGTATTATCTCGATGCGCTTGCCGACAATTTTCCGGCATTGGCAAAGTATATCGCCAGTGTCGGTGCTGTTCATAGCAAGCCGATGATGGCGTATCTGACTTATATGGCGCAACGCATTATCGAAATGCACCGGATTCTCAAAGAGACCGGCTCGCTTTATTTGCATTGTGACCCAACGGCGGGGCATTACTTGAAACACCTACTGGATTCTGTGTTCGGCAAAAACTGTTTTCGCAATGAAATTGTTTGGAGTTATAAAAGATATACAGCAGCAAGTAAAAGATTTCAGAATTTACACGATACGATTTTCTGGTATGCAAAATCAAATCACCATACCTTCAATGAAATGAGAGACGAATATGGTGAAAAGTCAGGTAAAATGGACAGTCATTACAAGCAAGATGACAAAGGACAGTGGTTTCGGTGGCAAAAACGAAAAAATCAGAAACCCTATAAGGTATATTTATCAGAGGGAAGGCGGATTGGTGACGTTTGGGAAATACCAATCATTAATGCTTCTTCCAAAGAACGCACCGGCTATCCGACGCAAAAACCGCTTGCTCTTTTACATCGTATCATCAAAGCATCATCAAACGAAGGGGATACGGTGCTTGATCCCTTTTGCGGTTGCGCAACGACTTGCGTTGCCGCCCAACAACTGGGTCGAAAATGGATCGGCATTGATATTGAAAAACAATCTGTCAAGATTTTGATCGACCGGTTGAGCGATGATGCCGGACTTTTTAAGGATTTCATGGCAACGGAACAGATTCCGAAGCGGAGCGATCTCAAAGAAGCGCAGCCGTCGGAAAGCATCAAAAAACGGTTGTACAAAGAACAGGACGGTAAGTGCAATGCTTGCGGTCGTGACTTCGAGATATGGGATTTTGAGATCGACCACATTATTCCAAAGGCGAAGGGCGGCGGCGACCATTACGAAAACTATCAACTGCTTTGCGGTTCGTGCAACCGAATCAAAGGCGACCGACCGATGGAATACCTGCGTTTGAAAATTGAAACACGCGAACGCATGATGAAAACCAAGATATTTTTTGGAGAATAACTCACGCCGGAGTACCGGCACAACAGAACAATGATTAAAGAAGCCATTTTATTACTGTCAAAAAAGCAGGATTTGACCCACGAAATAGCGGAAGCGGTGATGAACGAAATCATGACCGGCGCAGCGTCGCCGGTGCAAATGAGTGCCTATCTCACTGCTTTGAGTTTGAAAGGGGAAACGACCGAGGAGATTACCGCCTCCGCTCTCGGAATGCGGCAACATTGTGTACGGCTTTTGCACAATCTGGATGCACTGGAAATTGTCGGCACCGGCGGCGACCATGCCAATACGTTCAACATTTCCACCACGGCGGCGATCATTGCGGCAGCCGCAGGTGTTCCCGTTGCAAAACATGGCAACCGAAGCGCATCAAGTAAATGCGGTTCCGCCGATGTGTTGGAAGCCCTGGGCGTGAATATCAACATCCCACCCGAAAAAAATGTAGAACTGTTGAAAGAAATTAACCTCTGTTTTTTATACGCACAAAATTACCACATCGCCATGAAATATGTCGCTCCGATTCGCCGGGAACTTGCCATCAGGACGGTGTTCAACATCCTCGGACCGCTGACCAACCCTGCCGGCGCAAGAATGGAATTGATGGGCGTGTATGAGCGGGAATTGGTGGAACCGTTGGCACAGGTACTTTGCAACTTGGGAGTGAAGAGCGCAATGGTTGTTTACGGCTCTGACGGACTGGATGAAATATCGCTTTCCGCTCCGACATCGGTCTGCGAAGTGCGAAATGGCTGGGTACGGTCGTACACGCTCACGCCGGAGCAGTTCGGGTTTGAACGTTGTCAAAAAGAGGACTTGCAAGGCGGATCGCCTTCGGAAAATGCGGAAATTCTCAAAGCGGTGTTAAAAGGAGAAAAAGATGCAAAACGCAACGCTGCTGTACTCAATGCAGCGGCGGCATTGTTTGTTTCAAGAAAATATGAGTCCATCGAATCGGCAGTCCAAGTTGCAAACGAAGTGATCGACAATGGGGCGGCATACAAAAAATTGGAAGAATTTATTCGCTTCTCGAACGAAGGGTAAGGCTTTTGCTAACATCAAATGCCAAAAATTACCACTGATTTGCTCCGGCAGCACGAGCCAATGCCGCTACAGTAACGGTTTTGACTCCCGCCGCCAAAAGAATTTTGGCGACTTCATTGCACGTCGAACCCGTCGTCAAAATATCATCAACCAACAGAACGTTCTTGCCGGATAACGGAGGACCGGCAAACCAAAAACGGGTTGAACGCAAAGCAAATGCGCCGGCAACGTTTTCGGTTCTTCCCCTGTGAGAAAGTGTATATTGCAAATCGGTCTGACGAATTCGCCAAACAAAATGCCGAACAACAGAAATTTTCAGTTGCCTGCCCAGTTCTTCGGCAAGCAGGTCGGGAGAATTGACTCCGCGTTCCCATCGACGCAAGCGGTGCATCGGAATCGGCACGATGTAATCCGCATCGGCACTTTCCAACTCGGTTCGGCGATAAAGTGTCAATGTTTTTGCGGCAGCGGTTGATAAAACACCGGTCTTGTCCGTCTTCATCCGCAGAGCGAGTAGCCGTAGGTCATGTTGGTATTCACCGAGAGCAATGGCACGCTTGAATCGGAAGTCGGTTGTTCGGCACCGGGGACATTCATCAGCATCGCTTGCAACAACATGTTGCCGACCTCCGCAACGGCGGCAAAATTGACCGTCTGGTGTAACGATTTTTTGAATACACGTCGAACAGATTGGTTCATCGCTGCCTGTGCGGCTCTCGATGACCCCGCCGCAGACCGGACAGGTCGGCGGGCAGAGTAAATCCAAAAGACCATTCAACGGAAACACTTCTCAACTGTACCGGAATTGCTGTATTCTGTCAAGATTTCAAAAAATCACGGCAACGATTGCGGCATTGAAACATGCGAGTATAATTGGCTTTATGCTTCTCTATTCCGCGCCGATGGCGGGTTACACCAATTACGCCCACCGTGAACTCTTGCGGATGTTCGGCGGCGTTGATCTAATCTGTACCGAAATGGTCTCCGCCCGCTCCTTTGCCGAACTGGAAAAACGCGGAATGGAACCCCCCTCCCGACTTTGGGGAATCCGTGAAGAACCGCGACCGCTCGCCGTCCAAATTTGGGACAACGATCCCGAGACCCTCGCCAATCTCGCCCGTAAACTTGCCTTCGATTTCAAAGTCAGTGCCATCGATCTGAATTTCGGTTGTCCTGCCAAACAGATTGCCGGTAAAAGTGCCAGCGGTTCTTATCTGCTGCAATTTCCCGACCGCATCGGCGCGATTGTCCAAAAAGTTGCCGATGCCGCTCGACCAGTTCCCGTAACGGCAAAAATTCGACTCGGTCGGACAAGGGACACCATCAATGCGATTGACGTTGCCCAAGCCATTGAATCGGCTGGAGCAACGGGAATCACGATTCATGGTCGGACGGCTGCCGATCTGTATCGCGGACAGTCCGATTGGGAAGAAATCGCCAAAGTCAAATCGAAATTGCAGAACATTTCTCTCATCGGCAACGGCGATATTAAAACGGTGGAGGATGCTCTGTTTCGGATTCGTCATTATCCTGTGGACGGTATTATGATCGGTCGCGGCGGCATTGCCAAACCGTGGTTCTTTCGGCAGATTGCCCAAACGTTACGAGGTGAACCTGCGGATGCTGACCTTTCGGGACAACAAATCAGCGGGATCATCCGGCAACACTTCGCCGTTTTACAGCGTCAGTTTTCCGAACAGGTTGCACTGATGTTGATTCGCAAGACGGTTTGTCATTATGCCGTTGCTCAATCAGGTGCCAGAAAATTCCGCAATGATGTTTGTTCGGCAAAGGATGCTGAAACCTTTTTTGGGACAATTCGTGAATTTTTTGGGTGAACGGTCAGCGACGCGGCTTTGCGGCTCGGATTTGTGGCAATCTAGGCAATCTGTACCGATTTAATGGGGTGTGAGGGCTTGGGCTCATTTTCCCGTACCGATATTGCCGAAAAAAGAGGATAGCCCTTTTGTTTCGGGTTTTTTATCACAAGAGATAAAGCGAGCATGCAGCCCTCTTTGATGCTAACATTTTTCGGCAGTCGTGCGAGGTGTGCGGGAACATTCCTTTGTACCGTTTTTTGTGTGTTCATGTTGTTCTGTGTGAACACCACTTTTGGGCAGGGACCGGCAGGAACCGCCACCCACGATTATTATCCGTGGAGTCTCGATGCCCAACTCCGGCGAATTACCGAAAGTTCTGCCGATGAAGTTCAACTCCTTCGGGAAGTTTGTGCGACCATTCTGGATGACCTTAATGCCGTCGTTGTTCATCTCGAACACACTCCGTCGGAACCGTGTCCCGAAGTGCAACGGCTTGAGGATTTACGCCGTGTTTTGGAAACGTTAAGAAAGTCGTGGACGGTAACCGCTTCGATTGACGAACCGTATATTCCTTCAGCAGCCGCTCTTGATGAAATGTTGCACGCATTGCAACGCCGAATCTATGTTTGGCGGGCACTGCTCAATGCGGAAATGGCTGAAGTATCCCCCGTAACGACACTCTTCGGAAAAAGTTTTGCCGATGTCAACCGGCTCAAGGAACGAACGCTTGCCGTAGAACAGTATTTCACCAAATCCAGGCGGACGGTCGATACCCAAACGGGCTTGACTTGGTGCGACTACTTGGAAACGCAGTCGTGGATTTCCGAACTTGAGGCATGTCAGCAACCCATTGCCCAACCTGTTCGTCTCGTGTCGTTTTCCTCTCCGTCGATTCCGGTCGATGTGTTGACAATGCTCAGTGGTCGGGCAAACACAACGATTCGCCGGTTGGAAGCACCAACACTGACGGACGAGCAACGAGTATTTCTCAATCATCCGACGGTGAACACTTGGAAAGAGGAGTTGCAAAGTTGGGCGGCTGACATCGTAACTCCGCTCCATATTCTCCGGCTTTTGGAGCGCTACGAAGCCAATGGCGGGATGAGCGATATGAAAGCCTTATCGAGTTTTATTGACCTACTCTCTGCTTCCAAGACGGCAGAGTACCGGCAACTCGGCGACTACGTTCGGCAACAATACGGAATGGCAAATGTTCGATTCTTCCTTTCCAATGCGTTGTTGAACAATCTTCTACCATCGGCGGGTTCGGAAACTGCCGCATTCCGTGATGTCATTCTATCGCAACCAACGGTGGGCCGCCGGCAAACCGACACCGAAATGGAAGTGACGTTCCTGCCGCATCCAACCCGGGTGCTGACAGCCATTGATGTTGGAATTGATCTTGTAACCTTTTCACGATCCGATGCCTTTGCTACGCAACTGTTCAATACAGGACGAACATTGGTCATTGCCAGAAAAAAAATTGAACTGACCGAAAAAGGGTTTCTCACAGAACCGTGTGAAGCACTCATCGTCGGACATCAGACGAGATTGCGCGGAATAGAAACCAACTTTGACGGCGTGCCCGTCGTGGGAGGGTTGTTCCGGGGAGTCGTCCGTAATCAATATGCTTCCAAGTCGCAAGCAGGAAATACAGAGGCACAGCGTAAAATTCTGCATCAGGCTCGTAACAAAATAGATCGGGAGGTCGAACAGCGGTTGCTTCCCATCAATGAGCAACTCGGCAAACTTGCCCAGTTAGCCGACAAAGAATTTGGATTGCAAGTGGAGCAGCGGAATTCACGAACGGAAGAAGATTGGCTCATCTCGGCTTGGGGAGTCCGAGGGAAGCATACGTTGTTGAGCAACACTCCACCCCCGGATACATTGCCCGGCGCGTATGCCGATTTGAAAATTCACGAATCGCTTCCGAATATGTTGCTCGGCAAATTGGAATTTGAAGGAAAGCGGGGAACCGTTCGCGAATTCAAGGAGGCACTTGCCGAAAAATTCAATCAGCCCGGTCTTGCTTCACCGGAAGAGAACGATCATGTCGAAGTTACCTTTGCACCGTACAATCCGGTGGTTGTTCGGTTTGTGGACGGTCGCGTTGAACTCACGATTTCCATAGCGGCTCTTCGATTGTTGAAAAATACGCATCGTAATTTTCAGGTGGTCGTTCGTTACAAACCTTCTTATGATTCGGAAGGTCGTCTCGTTTTGAAGCGGGATGGCTACTTGAGCCTCATTGGTGCACGGGAACAGTTTATTTTGCGGACGGCATTTGGCAAGATATTTCCAGAAAGCCGGTCCTTGCCGCTTGTTCCGAAGGCACTGGAAAGCGACCCGCAATATGAGGAATTAACGACGGGGCATTGCCGAATCGAAAGAGGTTGGATCGCTCTCGCTCTCATAGAGAAACCCGAAATAAGGGAATAGAATCTTCGGGGTGTGTAAAAATCTTGCGGGAGTCTTTGGTTCTCGCCCCGATGGGACGCAATGTCTATAACCGCCGGTGGAAACCGGCGGATTTGCGTTACCAGAAATACAATCCTTCTCTTTTTGGGAGAGGTCTCTGCCCAGCAAATCGGTAGAAAAATTTGCTACAATGGTATGAGTTCTTGGTTTTTGATGCCTTTTTATCCACCGATGGCACCACACTTTATTTTTGAAATGAGCCGCGTCTCCAAACGATACGGCGAAAAAACGGTTCTCTCCAACATCGGTCTCTCGTTCTATTATGGGGCGAAGATCGGAATCGTCGGCGAAAACGGTTCCGGGAAGTCCACGCTCCTCAAAATTATGGCAGGAATCGACACCGAAATTGATGGAGAAACCAAACTCACCAAAGGAATGACCGTCAAATACGTCGCCCAAGAACCGGAATTGATGCTCGATGCGACCGTTCGGGAAAATCTTTTGACCGCCGTCAAACCGATTCTCGATAAAATTGAAGCCTACGACAAAATTGCGGCGGCATTGGGCGATTCCGAGCAATCAAGCAACCGGTTCGATGGATTGATGACACAAATGGACACGCTCCAAGAAGAAATCGAATCTGCGAACGGCTGGGAATTGAGCCGCACCATCGACATGGCTGCCGATGCACTGGTGTTGCCCCCCGATGATGCCATCGTCCGAAAACTCTCCGGCGGTGAACGCCGCCGCGTTGCCCTCTGTATGGCACTGCTTGAAAAACCTGACTTGCTCCTGCTCGACGAACCGACGAACCATCTCGATGCGGAAACCGTCCACTGGCTTGAAGGAACGCTCCGCGATTATCCCGGCACGGTCATCATCGTCACGCACGACCGATACTTTTTGGACAACATTACCAAATGGATTCTCGAATTGGAAAACACACGCGGCATTCCCTTTGAAGGGAATTATTCATCATGGCTGGCACAGAAAGCGGAGATGTTGCGTGTGTCCGAAAAACAGGAATCGCAACGGCAAAAAACGCTCCGCCGTGAACTCGACTGGATTCAACTGGCACACAAAGGACGATTGCAGAAAAATCAAGCGAGA
>Ga0082212_10005883_pt1 | contig 16619 bp, 8 predicted proteins | sample TergutNt197P3_FD_71548 | JGI IMG/M metagenome (GOLD analysis project Ga0082212, IMG submission 71548) | Neocapritermes taracua P3 segment gut microbial communities from Petit-Saut dam, French Guiana - Nt197 P3 | ecosystem: Host-associated > Arthropoda: Insects > Digestive system > Gut ... | reverse complement strand
TCGAGAGGGGTTGCTCTGGTTTGGCAGCGACCTCAACGGCACCGACAACATCTATGCGTTAGACCCGCACACCTCCCCCGCCCAACTCTTTGTGATGACCAACGCCAATTATGGCGCTTTTGGTCCCTTTCCCACAAAAGATACCCTCTACTATGCCAACTATACCTACGCCGGTTTACGCCCCGTTTTTGCCCATATTGATAGTTTAAAATGGAAGCGGGCACAATTCAGCCAACCTTACGAGTCGCCCATTGCCAAAGTGCTTTCGCAGCAGGTGCAGTTTCGCCTTGATACCGTAGATGTTCCTCGACAGCCCCACTATCTCTCCAAACCGTACCGAAAAACGGAAAACCTCTTTAGGGTACATAGTTGGGCACCTGTCTATTACAATGCGCTCGACAACATTGCCTCCATGAGTATGGAGGAACTTTTTCACACGGTCTCTTTGGGCGCCATGCTCTTCTCCCAAAACACGTTAAGTACAGCGACAACACAACTGGGATATGCCTATCGCAACGGTTTCCATTTGGGAGACATCAAATTTATCTATAGCGGCTGGTATCCTGTTATCGAACTGTCGGCATTGGTAAACGATAGAAAAGCGCAGGCATACAACTGGGAAAAAAACACAGACGACCAATGGGCTTCCCGCCTCGAAGTTTTGGGAAACTCCTCTTTCAGGGCATCTGCCAATATCTATATTCCATTTAATTTCAGAAGTAAAGGCTGGGTGCGCGGCTTTATTCCCCGCCTCTATCTCTTTTATAGAAACGATAAATATTATCTTCCGGGAGCCGATCATTATCACCACTACACCTCCATGCAAGTAGGCGTTCAATACTACCAATACCGTCCGATGACCGCCCGCAACATCTTTCCCCGCTGGGGTTTTGGGCTTTCCACACAATTTGCCGGCGCTCCCTCCGCAAGGGCGCTCTTTGGCTCAGAATTATATATGACGGCATATAGTTACCTCCCCGGTTTATTAGAAAATCAAGGGGTTCGATTGAGGGTGTCCGGACAACGGCAATGGATGGAGGGGAAGAGGTTTTATCTTTCAAACTTGGTCTCCTTCCCACGAGGCTACGCCAGCCGTGCATCCGAAGCCTATGTTGGTTTTTCTATTGACTACGCCATACCTGTTTGGTTGGGAGATAAAAGTTGGGGAGATGTGCTCTACTTTAAGCGACTTCAAGTGAACCCTTTTGTCGATTGGGCGCACAACAGAAACCACCGCGGTGCAGAGCGACTCTGCACCTTTGGCGCCGACCTTCTGCTTCAGTTCCACGCACTAAAAATCGGTAGCCCCATCAGCACCGGCATCCGCTCCATGGTACATAGGGACGGCAGCCCTTCCTTTCAAGTGCTCTTTGACATAGCCATCCAATAATTTTTCAGATACCTCCTCTATCCTATCCACCTGCCTCTATGAAAACTCTTCGTATCCTCAATCCGTTTGAATGGTTCCTTATTCTATTCATTATTGGTCTCAACCTATTGTATGTCTTTTCCATTGGCAATATTGCATGGATACCCCTCATCTCCTCCATATCGGGGGTGATATGTGTGGTGCTGGTGGCAAAGGGGCACATCGCAAATTATCTATTTGGATTGATTCAGGTTAGCCTCTATGTCTATATTTCGTGGCAATCACGGTATTGGGGAGAAGTGATGCTCAACGGACTCTACTACGTGCCCATGCAGTTTATCGGCTTCTTTATGTGGCGAAAACGTACTGTATCCAACAGCGCTACACAGGTACAAACACAAAGGCTCACGCCCTTGATGCGCCTCTGTATTGGCGTGGGAACCCTTGTGGCTACGCTTGTTTACGGCTATCTTCTTCACGCGCTTCAGGGACAAACGCCCTATATTGACGCCATCTCCACCGTTCTCTCTGTTGTTGCCATGGTGCTGATGGTGCGCGCATACACCGAACAGTGGGCGCTTTGGATATGCGTTAATTCCGTTACCATCCTATTGTGGGTATTGGCGGTAATTCGGCACGAACCTCATGCAGAAGTGATGGTGATGATGTGGAGTGTCTATTTAATCAATTCTATCTATGGATTGATTCGGTGGATGAAATTATCCAAAGGGATGACGAGCCAAAGCAATTCGAGCCATCGGATGAAAGTCTCCCCTTAGTCCTACCGGCGTGGCGTGGCGAATATCGTGTACGATTTGGATACAGTTTCGCGCCTCCTCCAATCCAAAACCGCTCCCATCCAAAATGTCGCGATAGCTCAGGGTGTGCAGATCGGTAAAGCCATCGCTAAATTCAACGTTTATATCTCCCATAGAAAAAGACCTGTATGTGCGTTTACCTGTAGTTTTGATTTCATGCGGAATTGTCTCTTCATTGATGCTCAAAAAATAGCGCACCCTTGCCTTTTTAAATTCAATAAAACCGGCTACCCTGTCGTGGCTCCTTACGTGCACCACATTCTGTTGTACGCGCCCGAATATCCACGAAAGCATATCATAAAAATGAACGCCAATATTGGTGGCGATTCCCCCGCTCTTGCGCTCATCTCCTTTCCAACTGGTATAGTACCAATTCCCGCGCGAAGTGATATAGACCAAATCGACCTCATAGATCTTGTCCGGTGCACCATCTTCCACCTTTTTCTTTAACAACCTAATAGCGTTGTGCAAACGCAGTTGCAAAATGTTATACACCCTCCCCCCGGTCTCTCGTTCAACTTCCATCAGGGCGTCAATATTCCACGGATTGAGTACCAATGGTTTTTCGCAAATCACATCTGCTCCAAGCCGTAAACCGTATCGGATATGGGCGTCGTGAAGGTAGTTGGGAGAACATACCGTTACCACATCTATGGACGAGCCTTCACGTTTCAACTTCGATAGATGCCTATCAAATAACTCGTTTTCAGTGAAAAACGCAGCATTGGGAAAATAACTGTCCAATATACCCACACTGTCGAATTTATCATACGCTGCCACCAAGTTGTTTCCGGTATCCCTAATGGCGCTCAAATGGCGCGGAGCAATAAAGCCCGCCGCCCCTATCAATGCAAATCTCTTCTTATCTTGTTTCATACATCTTTTCGTAATAGGTTTGATAGGCGCCTGAAGTAACTTGAGCAAGCCACGCCTCGTTTTCTAAATACCACTTTACCGTCCGTTCCAAACCCTCCTCAAAAGGGAGTTTGGGCGCCCAGCCCAACTCAGCCCTCAATTTTGAAGCATCTATGGCATAGCGCAAATCGTGTCCGGGACGATCGCTCACAAAGGTAATCAAATGGTTTGAAGCGCCCGAAGTTCGCCCCAGCATACGGTCGGTGATGACAATAAGCAGCCGAACCAAGTCGATATTATTCCACTCATTACATCCGCCTATATTGTACGTCTCTCCCCTGATGCCCCGATGAAAAATGAGGTCTATTGCTTGAGCGTGCTCCTCAACGTAGAGCCAGTCGCGCACATTTTGTCCGGCGCCATACACCGGTAGTGGTTTGTTATTCTTGATGTTATTTATACACAGCGGAATCAGTTTTTCGGGAAACTGATAAGGTCCGTAGTTATTGGAGCAGTTGGATATTACAACAGGCAGTTGATAGGTGTCCCTGTAGGCACGCACAAAGTGGTCGGAAGAGGCTTTTGAAGCCGAATAAGGAGAATGGGGGTTGTAGGGAGTGGTTTCAGAAAAGAGCCCTTCGCTCCCCAGACTGCCATATACCTCATCTGTGGAGACGTGATAGAAGAGGGGGAGGGGCACATCGCTGTGTACAGACAAGTCGCCTGCACACACTTCCCGGCGCGCACCTCTACACGGTCGCTGAACCTGTCGAGTCGTCCGTCCTTCCCAGGACTCTTTTGCCGCCTGCAACAGCGTGAGCGTACCCATCACATTGGTATTGGCAAAGGCAAACGGCTCCAATATAGAGCGGTCAACATGACTCTCCGCTGCAAGATGTATCACTGCATCCACCCCAAAATCGGCAAACAATCGCCGTACCAAGCCAGCGTTACAGATGTCTCCCTTTACAAAGAAATAGTTGGGCAGCGCCTCTATATCAGACAAATTTGCAAGATTACCTGCATACGTCAATGAGTCCAAATTAATAATCCGGTAATGAGGGTAGGCGCAAACAAACCGCCGCACCACGTGCGAGCCAATAAAGCCCGCCCCTCCCGTAACCAATAGTGTCCGTTTATACTCCATACCTTAACGATAACTGTGTTCCCGCTGCAAAGATAGCATAAATATGAAAATAGCGTTATCTTTGTGGATGCTAAGATATTTTTCATTTTTTTAACTATTTTTTGCAACATTTTGGGGAGTTGTGCATCTATAACAACAGATACTTGAATGGAAGAAAGGCAGCTGATCGAAGGGTGCATTCGCGGCGAATCAAAAGCCCGTAAAATGATGTACGAGTTGCATGCGCCGTCTATGATGAGCGTTTGCTCGCGATACGTATGCAACCGCGAAACCGCCCGAGATCTGCTGCACGATGGGTTTGTTAAGTTGTTCACAAAGATTCACACCTACTCAGGTGCCGGTTCTTTCAACGGTTGGGTAAGGAGAATCTTTGTGACAACAGCCCTTGAGTACCTTCGTCGCAACAAGCGATTGAAGTTTGGTGTTGATGACGAACAGATGGACATACAAGAGGAAGTCCCTGATATTTCGCTCTTTGATCACCTTTCTACTGAAGACCTTTTGGGTTTGATTGCCCGTCTTTCCGACAAGTATCGAATCGTTTTTAATATGCACGCCATAGAACAATATACACACAAAGAGATTGCTCAAAAGTTAGAAATCAATGAAAACACCGTGCGGTCGCAATATATACGGGCACAACAGATGTTGCAGGGGATGTTGCGCAAGGAAAAAGGTGAAATGATGAAACGAATCGTAAATAGATATGACAGACAACCCTGAATTTGACTCCTTAGGCAAATGGTTCCATCAGAAATTAGCGCACCATCAAGTGCCTGTTGACCAACAAATGTGGGATGAAATCGAGCAGCGGCTAACCCAACCAAGACGCAAGGTCGCGGTGTGGTTTTGGCAAAGCGGGACGGCTGCAGCCGCTGCACTCATCGTTGTTTTGTTGTTACTCAATAGAACAACTCCTCTCGAAACCGCCACGACCACCATCCTGCAACAAGAGCCTACAGCCTCATCTTCACCGGAAAGGATACTCTTTGCCGAGGCAGAGAAGATCGCCGCAGTTGAATACACGCTTGAAACGCCTCCGCCTGCATCAATCCAATCCGCAACAAAACAACACGCGACTAACCCTTCCACAACAAATCCGCCTGCAACAGAACCGCCTACAACAGAACCACCCGCAACAACCCATCAGGTTGTCGATAAACCCATACCGGACATTTTTATTGCCGAAAAGGGCATCCGGGAAAGAACCGCTCCCAGAAGAGAAGGGAGTTGGCAGTTTGTCGCATCTTTTGGAGCAGGGGAGGGTCGTTCGGAGTCCCCTTCCTACACCTCTGTCCTCAGCTCCGCCTCACTCGACCCCACATTCCAAAAAAGCGACGGCAACCGATATGCCGCAGCACTATCCGGCAGTATCCTGCCGTTCGACCGGATGGATAAGCGCGATTTTACAAACATTCGCCACCTCCCTCCCCTCTCCTTTAGCATCATGGTCCAAAAGAGCCTTGGTGGGCGGGTAGGCATTGAGAGTGGCTTGATATATACCTATTTGGATTCCCGCTTCAACTGGCAGGGCTATGATGTGCGTCAGCAATTACACTACATAGGCATCCCTGTTAATTTGATTGCCTATCTGTGGCGTGCCACCCCCCATTGGAGAGTCTATCTCTCCACAGGAGTTGCAGCAGAGAAGGGATTGCGCGCCATCTATCAGCAGGAGAGAAGGCAAAATAATGAAATTCACCGGACTATTATCAAGAGTTCTATTGATGGGTGGCAATATTCATTGAATGGTGCTTTGGGCATCCACTATCAAGTTAGCAACCATTTTGGATTCCACTTTGAACCTCGTTTCGGCTACTGCTTTGAGGGCAACCAACCCTTGAGTATGCGTACCGAATGGCCCCTCTTTGTCGGGTTTGGTATGGGGCTTCGTTATCAACTGTAAACAAAATAAAATTAATCTCTTATGAAAAAATTCCTTTTTACCCTCAGCGCCGTAACCGCACTCTTGTCGTCCGGCTGCTCAAATGTTGTCATCGAAACGGTAACCTATTTAGTTAACGAGCCACTGTTTATGTCGGCAGACGCTTTTCGCGCATCGGTCTCTGTTTCTACCAAAGCACAGATCATTAGCCACTTCGGAAAAATATGCTTCTACAATGGATATATCTACATCTCCGAAGTGGAGAGGGGTATCCACATCATCGACAACCGCAACCCTTCTACGCCCCGGAACGTTGGGTTTATCGAATTAATCGGGAATGCCGACCTGGCTATCCGCAACGACAAACTCTACGCCGACTCTTATATTGATTTAGTGTGGTTTGACATCAGCACACCCTATGAACCCCTGCTGGAGGGACGTTTGGAGGAGGTTTTTCCCAACGCATTACCCTCCACCGATAACCCATACGGAATTGATTACGGTATGTGCTACGACTCCTACGGAAATGTTGCGCACCGCAATGGCGTGATTGTAGGTTGGGAAATAAAGGAGCGCACCTCCTCCTATAGCCGCGAAACCGGTGGATGGTGGGGGGGGACTGTTCGGAACGATTTTGTACTTTTAGCAGCATCTTCGGGAGAAAAAGGGGGCAACATAGGCGTAACCGGTTCCATGTCTCGATTTGCCCTCTACAAAGACTACCTCTATTCGGTAATAAATAACTATTTGAATATTATTGATTTGAGTGGTGGTACGCCGGTAAAGGCAGCCGAGAGCGTCTATGTGGGCATGAGCGTAGAGACCATCTTCAGTTACAAAGAGAATATGTTTATGGGAACCCCCACGGGGATGGTAATCTACTCGGTAGCAAATCCTTTGAATCCTGAGTATGTGCGGGCAATATGGCACGTCTTTGGCTGCGACCCGGTAGTGGTAGAGGACGACATTGCCTACGTTACGATACATTCGGGCAATATGTGCGGACAAACCAACAATGATTTGATCATATACGATGTGAGCGATGTGAGCGACCCCAAACATATTGTTACCTACGCCATGACAAACCCCAAAGGCTTGGGCGTTGACAACGGCACCCTCTTTTTGTGCGATGACGGACTTCAAATCTTCAACGCTTCCAACCCGCAAACTTTAATCGCCAACCGCATTGCGCACTATTCGGGTATGGATGGGTATGACGTAATCCCTTTTAACCATGTATTGATGATGATTGCCGACGATGGACTCTACCAGTACGACTATTCGGACCTCACCCAAATTCGCCCATTGAGCGTCCTGCCCATCACCAAGTAGAGGCTCAATTCCATCATCCCCGCTATCGATGATTAGAGACCGTGTAAATTTGTTAACGAAATTATTTCATATCTTTGGCAAATAAAACCTGCCAAATTATGAAAAACCTTAATCCGATTATCTTACTCTGTATCTGTGCAATCGTTGCTTGCACACAAACCAGCGGTGATTTTGTAACCTATTGCGAACAAAGCAATTTTAAGAAAACACCTCGTTATGAGGAGACCATTGACTACTGCCTGCGCCTTGCGGCAGCCTCTCCCATTGCCCACTACACCGTCTTTGGAAAAAGCCCGCAGGGACGTGATTTACCCCTGCTGATTATCGATAAAGACCGCAGATTTACCCCTCAGGCGGTACGTAGAACAGACAAGGTGGTGATGCTTATTGAGGCGTGTATCCACTCAGGAGAGCCGGACGGAAAAGATGCCGGATTGATGTTTTTGCGCGATATGCTCATACATGGCAAATATCGCGAGATTTTGGATCACGTAACCATCCTCTTTATCCCCATCTTTAATGTGGATGGACACGAAAATTTTAGTGCCCTCAACCGCATCAATCAGAACGGTCCCGAGGAGTTGGGGAGCCGTGTTACCGCACAAAACATCAACCTCAACCGCGACTTTATTAAGGCTGAAGCGCCCGAATTACAACATTGGCTCAACCTTTACCACGAATGGATGCCCGAATTTTTTACGGACATACACGTAACCAACGGCGCCGATTTTCAATATGTATCCACTTTTGGGATAGAGGTAAACAACCAAAATATGGAGTATAGCATCCGAAAATGGACAAAAGAGGTTTTTGAAAAAGAGTTTCAGGAGCAGATGGTTGCCGTAGGCTATCCCGTTTTCCCCTATTTCGAAACAATGAGATGGAACAGTGTGGATGTTGGTATGGTACGCCAGTCCTATCCTCCACAATACTCCACCGGTTACGCGGCGGCGATGAACAGGATAGGCGTTTTGGTGGAAAATCATATCTATAAACCATACGAACAGCGAGTTAAAGCCACTTATGAAATGATTCGCATATTTGGACAGATTTTGAACAGGGAGTATAAAGAGATTAGAAACGCTATTGCGCTATCTGACCAAACGGTTGCCTCCTCCGCCTTTCGCGTTGAGCCGATGGCATTAACCCACCAAATATCTCGCTCAGACAGCGTGGTTATTGATTTTTTGGGGTGGGGCAGAAAGACCATCAAAAGCGACCTTTCCGGAGCCGACTGGACCATTTATGATTACGACAATCCCATTACCCAGTTGGTAAACTTTTTTGACGTTGCCAAAGTAGATCTGTCGGCACAACTGCCCGATGCCTATATCATCAAGCCGGAGTGCATAGATGCCATCGCCACGCTCGACCGCCACAAGATTGAATACACCCGCCTGCAGGAGGGCTCCGCCATGTTGGTGCAAACGTATCGCTTTACCAAAGTGCAATTTGCCCAACGGCAATACGAGGGGCATATCACCGTTTCCACCGAATACACCGCTCAGGACGAACAAGTATTTTATCCTGCCGGTTCTGTTTTGGTCTCCATGAATCAAATACGCGCCCGCTTGGTGGCAAATCTCTTAGAACCAAATGCCCCCAGTTCTTTGGTCTATTGGGGCTACTTTAATCCCTGGTGCCAACCCGCCAGCGAGTTTTACGTCAATGTTGGCTATATGGAGGTAAAGGGACGCGAGATGTTGGCAAACGACCCCGAATTGCGCAAAATCTTTGAAGAGAAAAAAGCATCCGACCCCGCCTTTGCCAACAACCCGCAAGCCATTTTGCAGTTTTTTATGACAGAGTTGCGCAAAAATGTGGAGCCGTCAAGCAACCTCTATCCGGTGGGAAGGGTCTTTTACAGGTAACAAACTTTAGGATACATCCTCCTCTTTTTCCTCTATTGCCGCACACAACGCACAGGCGCACCAAAATCTTGAGATATGCCATACAAAGAGACAGACGACTGCGTTCCGGCCCTCCATATCGCGTATGCGTTCGTAGCGCCGTATGCTGCGCCTGTCCAATAGCCAAAGATATCCGGAGCGTGCTGGGGATAGTCAACACCGTTTCCGTGAACGTTCTGGATTATTCCCTGTCTCGGTAACCAATTGCTTCCCCCAAAGGTATATCCAAAAACGCCGTTATAGGTAGCCGATCCTTGTGCCTGTGAAATAAGCGATTGCGATTCGGCATACGTCGGCATCCTCCACGTTCTGTTATCGGGAACTCTGTTTGCATTTACCTCGGTTACCACTTGACTTTGCGTATATCCCACCAAACGACACGGGTCGCCTATGCCGTTGCGAAGATTGGCAAGGGTGTGGAGAGAAGCCACATCAACATTGCCTACATTCAAACTCCTGATAAGGTAGCCGCTATTCCAGGTAGTGAATCCAAAAGGTCTGAATAAGGAGGTGGCGGAGGCATCCCAACCCACTATGCCTCCATAGCGGAAAAAGCCTCCGTCGTTATTGAGGGCTGTGGTTATTTGCAGCGAAGAGTTAGTGCCGCTACCTACAATCTTTATGCGTGGGGCGGCGGGTGATTCCTGCAAAATACGCGGTCCTATATCAACCCAAGCTGTGCCGTTAAAGTATTGAAAACGAACATATCGCGTATCTCCGGTGAGTGCATTTACATAGACGCTGAATGTTGCGCTTGTAGCCGAACCCGATGGACTTCCCGTTGCAGCCACATTTACGTTCACGTTACTCACCACCGTAGAAGTGCCATCTTCTACTGCCCGGACCTGCAAGGCAGGGAAATAACCTGTTAATGTTAAATTGGTTACACTTTGTCCATTCCAAGCAATGGTAGCGGGCGTATTGTTGATGGAGGTAACGTAATAACCTGTTTGTGTGAGCGTAGAGGTGTTTTCTATCGTTCCGCTGCCTACGGTTGTTGAACCTGAGCGGGTGGTTACGGTAATCGTGCGGGTACCCGTGCCCCAATATTCAGGGATGGTTACGCTCAGCGTTTTGTTGACGTGAGGATCGGCTGCCGCCATGGAGTTGCCCAACGTTGTCATGCCTGTTGCCGTAGCCTGTATGTTCCACATTATATTTGTCTTGGCAGTTACCGTTACGGTGGCAGCGGCGGGTGGCAGCGCCGAACCGTTGGCAGGGTTGATGCTGATCCATATAAACGGCGGCGGATCTTGCGTTACGCTCACCGTTCTAGTGATGGCGCCGCCCACAGAGGTTACGGTAATCGTTGCAGTGCGGGTATCCAATCCTGTGTTGGGGAGTACCGTTACGCTAAACGTTTGTCCGGAAATGCCGGAAGCAGAATTCACCGTTGCCCACACTTGGTCGCTTGATGCCGTCCAGCCCGATTGATTGGTGGTAACGGCAACACTCTGCCCTGCAACAGCATTATAGGTAAAATTGAGGCTGCTTGGGTTAACAGAAAGACTCGGAGGCGGTGGATCATAAACACACCGCACATTCCAACCGTAGGAGCGAGGGGTGTGGGACAGATTTGTAGCCGCAACGGTTGCGGCCAAGTGCCACGCATGAGAGAGCACGTTTCCGTCAGAAGAGCTTGACCAAATACGCACCTGAGCGCCTCTTGCTTCAAATCCGCCCCCTGCGTAGGTACGGTAGCCTGCTGCAGGGAAGAAGAGCGAAGCGTTGTTTGCCGGATTCACATACATACGTCCAATATAGGCAACGTCCCGCGTGGCATCTGCAACGGAAACGCCTCCGGACTGTTGTCTGCGGTCAAAGAAACCGTCTGCGTAGTAGCCCCATACGGAGTTATTTCCGTTTCCTCCGGCACCTCCTCCTGCGCTTCCATCTCCATCAGCAGGATCTTGAAAGAGCGATTGCCTCAACTCTGAACCGGCAACAAGTCCTAGTACATTTGCCTGAGGGCCGTCATTTGGCCGGCGATAGTCGGGCGGGCACGTCTCTGTATTGGCTTCTACCCAGTTACCCGTACCGGTCATAGATGACTCCAACCACCCGGAAATAGAGGCCGGCGTGTGCGGCGCAAAGGCCTGACGGTTTTGATTAAACGCAAAGTAATATCCTGCCTGAGAGGGGTAGTTGGTTAACACGCCGCCGTTGAGCGGAAGTCCCGAATTCCAAACATTGGGTGAACCGTTTACAATGACGGTGGGATTGATATAGCTCGTGGGCGCCGACAGATTGTAAGGCGAAAACCTTTGCACCTCCGGACGGTTTGCTATGCCCACGCCCGCATCGTTGGTACGCATCAAGAAATCAGGGGCTTCTCCCTGTCGAATCCATATTCGTTGCGAACGTTGATGGTTGTTGTAGGCAAGAAGTACCAAGCCATAACGGTGCGTTCCCGAAGCAATGGTACCCTGCAACCCTATTCGGAAGTAAATTTGTGGATTAGATGCACTCAACGTCCCCGATACGGTGGTTGCCGATCCGATCACATCATACGTCCCGTTCTCAAAAGTACCGTCGTTTCCGCTTACGGCTGGGCCCCAGGATGTCCAAACGCTGTTGTCGGGTGAGGCATTTGTGTCTAATGTAATCCAGCTTGCGCCCTCTATTACAATCGCGGTCCATTCCCCATCACTCCAAGCATTGTCCATACCCGGACGCTCTATGCGAATCAAACGCTCGCCCTTTTGGTTGTATTTCCAAAAAGCGCCCACATACATATTCAAAGGCTGTCCCGCTTCGATGCCGCTTCCGGTGATGCCCACCGTTGCACTAACGGGGGAGGTGCTGCATGCATTGGAAGCCGTTACCCTGTATTGCGTAACACCCACAATCATAGCGGGCGCGCTATAGGTATCGCCGGTTTCGCCAGCAGCCATCCATGTTGTGCCGCCATCCACAGAGAACTCCCAACTGTAGTGGATGGGACTATCCGCCCAACTTGGCGAAACGTTAGCAGTAAGCGTAACCGATTGACCCACTGTTGCATTCCCTGACGAAGCCACAATGGAGACAGAAGATATTCTTTCGCATGGAGCCACCACGCATCGGACGCTCATGCCACAACTGCGGTAATGGTAGCCATGCTGCGCAATATTCGGAAGACCGCAAATCATATCCATGCCCCATGCATAATCTATACTGTATGATGAATTCGACCAATAGCGACCGTTTGAACCCGCTTCCAAAATGATGCTGCTGCTTCCTCCTATGGTACCCGCTGCCGGAAAGAAAAGGCTGGCATAATTGTCGGGATTGGTAAAAATCATGCCAACGTGCGCAATATTATTGTTATTGATGGAAACTGAGGAATTTTGTCCGTATAAATACGTTCCGGGAGCGTTTACAATCTGCCTGCGATCAAAGAAACCGTCTGCATAATAGCCGCTGGCGTGATCCTGTGGCGAGCCCGAAAGGGTAATCAACGACTGAAGCCATTCGGATCCCACAGCAGACCCGCCCGTATTGTGCGCCACCGAATTGTTCAGCCCGTCTTTGGGACGGCGATAGCCCGAAGGGCACGTCTCCGTATCGTTCGGATTCCAAAATCCAAGTCCGGAGGCGCTTTGAGGCCAGGCAGATACACTGGGAGTATGCCCCGCAAAAGCCTGACGGTTGTAGTTCCATGGAAAGAAATAGCCTGCCTGTGTGGGGTACTCCACAAAGGAGCCGCCCCGTACCGGAATGCCCTCATTGGGCGAATTGCCCACTATCAACGAGGTCGGGTTGCCGTTGTTGGGATCTTTCAGGTTGTAGGGCATAAACCGTGCCGCATCGGTGCGAGGTTGCAAGCCGCCAATATTGATATTATCGGTCGGGCGCATCAGGTAGTCGGGATCCTCGCCTTGACGTACCCAGATTCGCTGAATGTACTCCCCATCTCCATACACCAATACTACCACGCCATAACGAACAGGATCTGTGAGCGTGGGCGTATAGGCGCTCTGTAAACCAATACGGAAGTAGAGCGGATTGGTAACGCCGTTGTTCACCGTCCCAAAAACGGTGGACAGTGTACCTCCTACTGCATGAGCCGCATCAAAGCCCGCATCGTTTCCGCTTAAACCCGTATAACCGGACGTCCATACCGTTGCGTTGGCGCTCGGTTGCTTATCCAACACTATCCAATCGTCTCCTACGAGCACGGTTGCCGCCCATCGACCATCCAACGAACTGCCTGCCATGCGGATTAACCGCTCGCCAACTTGATCAGCCTTCCAAAAAGCCCCTACGTATGGGATTGTTCCTGTGGGAATGATATCGCCTGTTATCTCGTAATAACTCTGGGTAAAGAGCGCCTTCACACGTCCTTCGTCGTTGCGGCGCGAAAAATAGACCTCGCCGTCACGCAATAAGACGCCGGAAGACGTTCCCGACAACGCCACATTGTGGTCGCACACCACATAGATCCCTCCCGCCGGATTGGTCAACTCATTCACCGTGCTGCTGCCATCCGATAATAACGAAAACTTGAACCATTCGGGCAAGTTGCCCATCCCATCGGGACGCTTTTTGCCCACCACATATTCGCTTGACGAAAAATCGCTTACTACACCCGCTACGTAGGAGAGTGGCGCTCTGCGTCTCACGGTTATCTCCTTCACCAAATTGCCCAACTCTATCTTGATGATGCCGGTGGTGGCGTATTTGAATGAGGAGGTCATCGAGACCACAATCGGAAGAGGCGCAGGCGTGCCGCCGCCGGTGGGTGAAAAGTTGCCCCCTGATGGCGATACCAATGACAAGCCCGTGCCGCTCACGCTTATGCGGTGCGTGCTTACGCTGGACGGCGCATCGTTCCACAGAATGGCAGCAGTTATGTTGCCTATGCTGCCGGCATCATCGCTATACACCACAAACTCAGAGTTCGATACGCCAAGAAAGTAGTCTCCGTTGGTGATGATGTCGGTGGCGTCGTCTATCGCGCCCGATGAGGGAACATACGCCGTAATCGAGTACTCTATGTTGGAGGCGCGGTTGGCGATTGCCTCGCCTATGGTGCTGTAGCCTGTGCCCCCTACCCTGTGTACCAAAATCCTGTACCACGTGTTGCGCTTGATCTCCATCTGGTTGCGTACAGAAGAGTCCCATGTGCCGTCCACTATGTCTATGCGGTAGTAGCCCGGGGTACCGTTGTAATTTGCCTTTAACACTACGCACATATCGGTTACATCGGGGGTGTTGGCTATGTTGTTGTTCTCGTAGCAGTAGAGCGTGTCGGAGGATTGACCCGATGATATGGCGCCTACAAAGGTCTGGTAGCCTGCTGCTTCATCCGTTGAGCCGGAGGCGGCGTAGTGGTAGCGAGGCGAAAGAAGGGGCGTGCTCGACTGACGCATGATGTAGCCGCGAACAGGTGCGTTGCCCATGGAAGCGCCCAAGATCGTAAAGCCGCTGATGGGCGTGGGGATCTCTACCGTAAACTTTGCCGTAACGCGGATGAGTTCCACCGGAAGGCTCGAACTTACGTTCTCCGTGATAATCATCCCCTGACTCAAACCGTTGGTCATCTCTACCTCTGCCGACATCGCCCCTGTCTTGGGTTGATCGATGATGTAGGGGTTTACCGAGCCGCCTATGGTCGCTGTGGACAACGGGAGCGTCTGCAAACCAGATAGCACGCTGCTCAACTGGGTGGGGGTGGCATCCGGGACCTCTTTCCAGCTTCCGATGCTTGTGGCGTATGCCGCTAACGCTGCCCCGCCGTTTGCTATTATCAATACTTTCCTATGAAATGTGGTGCTCTTTAGCGTTGCCACATAGTAGGTGTTGTCGTCTAAGTGCGCCAACTGTGGCTCGTCCGTCAAATTGCCCGAAGCGTCAAAAGCCAATACATACAAATCGTTAATGGTCGATTCCGCTGCTGCGCGGGTGCCTAACGAAGAAGATTCGCTGTCCAAAATCGTTACCTTAAACCGTACCATTGCCTCAACCGGAACCTCTTGGGGGGGAGTCTTGTACGGTCGTTCTTCCGTAACACAACCCAACAACAACAGAGAGATGAACGCAACAAAAATATGTAGCCTGCTTCTAAATATGTGAACCTGTTTCATGACTGCTATACATTGAATTTGATCAATCATTTTGATTTATAAAGAGATAACCCTGCCGCAACCTCCATAACTTTTAGGTTGTAAAACAGCAAATAGTAGTTAATTAATAACATGAGAAACTCCTATACCTATTCGTTTTTATGAACAGCGCAAAGGTATAGTTTTTTTCTATTTAGCAAAATTTTTTTGTCTATTTATCTTATTTTTTTGTGAATATCTATCAAAAAAGAAATCAATTCAACATCAGAAGATACGACATATTTATTTGTTATACACACATTTATACTCAGATGGTTTATGGAGAAAACGATTGTCCTACACGTTTTTCTGATTCCACAAGGATACTACTTTTAGAATATAAAAATCCGCTTTGTTGAATTTCGTCAAGAAAACCTGCATAGTGGGGATGATACAATGAAATTATATCTAATTCTTGGCGGTGCAGATGGATTGGATCCAAGACCAGACGGATGATAAGCCGGATCTGACCGTTCCGGCGGGTAATCCGGTTCTGTCGGGCAAGTAGTTGGCAAAATCAACGGTGGTGGATTGGGTTTGGAGGAAGGTGGCCATATTGTTTCCGGGACGAGGAGGGTTGTTAGTCGTTTTTTCTTTGGTAGGTAAAAAAAATTACTCAACTATCCAAAATTTATCTCTACTTTTGTGTTATAATTGTTGGAACAAAATGTTAAGAATGGGTTGCAATAACTACATCCGTTTTGATTGGGCAATAAAGCGATTGTTGCGTAATAAAGCCGATTATACGGTATTGGAAGGTTTTTTGTCTGTGTTGCTGCATGATGGCATAAAGATTAAGAGCATCAAGGAGAGCGAGAGCAATAAGACAAGCGCCGGTGACAAATTCAACATTGTCGATATTCTTGTGGAGAACAGTCGCGGTGAACTGATGATTATTGAAGTTCAAAATACCCATCAGTCAGATTATTACCTTCGGATGCTTTATGGAGTTTCAAAAGTAATCTCCGAGCATATTGTAGAAGGCGACACATACCATAAAGTTCGCAAAGTGTATCACATCAGCATCCTCTATTTCAAACTGGGGGGCGATGATTACGTCTATTGGGGCGGCAACGAATTTAGAGGGCTTCACACCGGCACTCCTTTGGTATTGACAGACAAAGAGAAAAAATACCTTACAAAAAGAGATTGGGCAGCTGTGCAAACTCCAAAAGATTTGCATCCCGAATACCGTTTGCTATGTGCAGAAGATTTTG
>Ga0082212_10005882_pt1 | contig 16619 bp, 12 predicted proteins | sample TergutNt197P3_FD_71548 | JGI IMG/M metagenome (GOLD analysis project Ga0082212, IMG submission 71548) | Neocapritermes taracua P3 segment gut microbial communities from Petit-Saut dam, French Guiana - Nt197 P3 | ecosystem: Host-associated > Arthropoda: Insects > Digestive system > Gut ... | reverse complement strand
CTCTCTCTCTCTCTGCAAATATCATGCCACAGCCTGATTTCAGGCTTCGCAAAACATTATATTTACAAAAAATATTCATCATAAACACTCCCTGATTATCCAAACACTCGAACGTGCAAAAATATATTTTTTTTTGACATAAAAAATTTTTTGCAATTTTTTTTCAGGGCAAACGCATCAAAATTGGACAAAACGCTGTCGTGTCAAAAGCGAAAATTCCCGAAGGGATGAAATGATTGTGCAATACGCATCATTTCCATATTCTATCATCATTTCTTCCCTTCGGGAATACAATCGATGTATAGCGCTGCAAATACGAAAATATGCGATATTTTGATGTGGCTGCCCTGAAAAAATTTAGATGCGTTTACCCTGCATGTTTTTCGTCAAGAATCCGGTAAATCGTCTCCATTTGCGATGCGGTCAATTGCCCCGGTGCGGTCAGGTGCGCCTCGTCTACGGAAGCAAAAGTAAAACCGGCGCCAAGAAAGGGAGCGGCTACGCGCGTTATTTTTCCGGCGTCGCCCATGGCAAAAGCAATTAAATGGTCGTGCCGGCTGTAGAGCGACATGATGCGGGCGCAGTCGGCCTCAGAGCAGGCCGTTACGGCTAATTTCACACAGTTGGCGCCCATCGCTTTTGATTGTTCGATGATTTGGTTCAGAACATCTATATCCGGCGTCGATTCAAAATTGTGATATGAAATGATCACTTGGCGCCGGAGGCGTCCGGCCAACTCTATCAGCGTTTGACAATATACAGGATCGGCTTCGTATTCGATATCCACATAAGTAGCGCCGGCACGTATGGCAGCGGAAAGCAACACGGTACGCTCACGTTCGGTATGCTTCCCCGGCCGGCAGGTCGCTATCCATTGCCTGCATTGCATAGCCAGAATATCTATTTTTTCGGGGTCGATATTCATCAGGTCGAGGCGTATTTCTACCAACGGCCATGCCGAAGCCAGCTGTAAACACGTCCCGAAAGGCATATCGCCAAGACTGACACATATTTTATTGTTCATGGTTGTTTCGGGTTTTGAGTTTTGAGTTTCGGGTTTAACGTCGTTGAGGGCTTCGCCGTTCGGGTTTTTCTCAACTTCCAATTTTTAATTCGTTGAGATACATTTGTATGGTTTTTTCAAGGCCAAAATACAAAGCGTCCGAAATGAGCGCATGACCAATGGATACTTCATCGATAAAAGGTATTTGGTTGATGAAAAACCTGAGATTTTCCAAACTCAGATCGTGCCCTGCATTAATTCCTAAACCTAAAGTTCGCGCCAATTTTGCGGCCTCGCGAAACGGTCGGATCGCAGTTTCTCTGTCTTTTGAATAATCATGCGAATATGGGCCGGTATACAGTTCAATCCTGTCGGCGCCTGTTTTGGCGGCTGCCTCAATGAAGTGAAGCTCAGCGCCAACGAAAACGGATGTTCTGATGCCCGACTGTTTCAACGTCGTCACAATATCCTTCAGAAAATCACGGTGGGTAATGGTATCCCATCCGGCGTCGGACGTAAGCGTGGATGCAGCATCGGGAACCAGGGTTACCTGATGCGGTTTTGTTTCGAGCGCTAACCGCATGAATGAATCAGTCGGGTTGCCTTCGATATTGAACTCAACGGTCAATTGATGGCGCAGATGACGAACATCTTCGTAACGGATATGCCGTTCGTCGGGACGCGGATGAACCGTAATGCCCTGAGCGCCGAATCTTTCGCAATCGACCGCTACCTGAGCAACATCTGGAATATTGCCGCCCCGCGCATTGCGGATGGTGGCTACTTTGTTGATATTAACGCTTAATTTAGTCACTGAATAATTGAATAACTGAATGATTGAAACTATCCTGCTTTTTTTGCTTTGTATCCTTTTTGTAACAACAATTGCAGGATTTTATCACGAAAATCGCCCTGCACCAATATTTCGCCATCTTTGGCCGATCCTCCCACGCCGCACTTGGATTTCAGGTCTTTAGCCAAGTCTGTCAGGTCGTTGTGCGTTCCGACAAAACCCGTGACGAGCGTCACCGATTTTCCGCTACGGTTTTTCCTGTCCAGCATGACCCGAAGATTCTGCCCGGCCGGCGGGAGCGTCGCTGTTTCTTCCGGCTCGTCATACTGATACTGAAAATCAGGATTGGTTGAATATACAACGTTGATTTTATTTTTTGATGATTGCATGGACAATTGTTCGTATTACTTGTTAAATTTGCGCCAAAAATAATAAAAAGATTTTTATGGAAGCAAAAGTAAGTATTATTATGGGTAGCACGTCCGATTTGCCCATCATGGAAAAGGCGGCAAAAGTGTTGAACGACTTTGCGATACCGTTTGAGCTGCAGGCATTGTCGGCGCACCGTACACCGCAGCAGGCGATGGACTTTGCACGCGGCGCATACAATCGCGGTATTCGCGCTATCATAGCGGGAGCGGGCGGCGCGGCGCATCTGCCCGGCGTTATCGCAGCCCTGACGCCACTTCCGGTAATTGGCGTACCCATCAAGGCGTCGATTTCGATTGACGGTTGGGATTCAATCCTTTCCATTCTGCAAATGCCTCCCGGAATACCGGTGGCAACCGTCGGGCTCGACGGCGCACAAAATGCGGGTATCCTCGCCGCACAAATTTTAGCGACTGCCGACGAGCAACTGATGAAAAAAGTAATCGGATACAAAGCCGGATTAGAGAAAAAAATCGTACAGGCAAATCAGGAATTAGCCTCAGTGAAATATGAATATAAAACGAATTGATACTTGTATTCTGTGCTGGTGTTTCTGTCTGTCCCTTACAGCGCAGATATCCACGATTGACAGCCTCGAACAGGTTTTGGTTTCCGGAAAACTGAAAGAACCGGAAAAAGCGGTATTATTAGAAACCCTTGCCGTCGAATACCGGTATGATACCGCAATGTGCAGGTCGTATGCGCGGGAGGCTATTAAACTGGCGCATAACATCGGCTCGAAAAGAGTAGAAGCCAACTCTTACAATACTCTTGCTTACTCTTACAAATATGCTGATTCCGCTAAATTCAGGATGTACGCTATGGAAGCGCTCATATTGGCGCAGAATAGTGGTTTGGATAAAGATGAAGGAATCGCCTGCCTTTATTTGGGTGATTACTACCGTGAAGCAGGCCAATTTTACTTAGCCCATGTCCATTATAAAAAAGCCGAAAAACTGTTTCTAAAATTGAATATCAATAATCATGTTTACATTTCTTATCAAAATCTGTTCATTTTGTTTAACGGGATTGATGACAGGGATAATTCAACGTACTATCTGAACAAAATGTTAGAAATCGATGTTGAGCAGGGTAATGCGGAGCGGGAGCTGTCAACGCAGTACTATCTTGGTATCTTGCGTTATGAAGACAGCAACGGGGATGAGGAAGCGCTGGAATATTTTCTGGATTTGTACCAAAGAGCAAAACTTTTGAAATCCGGTTATACCTCTAACTTTGCCATTACTTGCGGAGAATTTTATTTAAGATTGAACCGTCCTCGTGAAGGGTTATTCTACCTGCACGAGAAGCGTGAATATGTCGAATCGCGTAATTTGCCTGCCGGAGTATACTCCCCTATTGCCGAGGCATACGCCATGCTACATCAGGTGGATTCAGCGGAATACTATTTAAAGAAAGCTCAGGAAATTTCCTTAATAACAAAGGCTGCACAACTGAATCTGTATCGTATCCGTTCTTTGCTTGAAGCCGAAAAGGGTGATTACCGAAACGCTCTTGAAAGTTACAAAAAATATCACCAGTTTTCCGACAGCATCGCCAAAGCAAAAAGAACGACAGAGATAGCACGGATGAGGAACTGGCACGAGTTGGAGCAGAAAGACAACGAAAACATTCTACTGCAGGAGGAGCGCCAAAAGCAACACAGGTTAATCACGATACTGGCAGGGACGCTGGTATTGATACTTGCGTTACTTTCCCTGTCGGTATACTTTTACAGGCAAAGCATTGCGAAAAACCGCGAACTGAAAGAACTGCACACGGTCAAGGACAAACTGTTCTCTGTGATAGCGCACGATCTCCGCAGCCCTATGAGTTCGCTGACGTCCATGCTGGAATTAGCAAACAATAACATGCTGGACGCCGAAACGCAAGCTCAATTGTTCAGGGAAATTTCCATGCGCGTAGATGATACGCACAGTTTGCTGGATAACCTTCTTCGCTGGTCGAAAAGCCAGATGAAAGGAATAGCGCCGTCGCCAACATACTTCGATGTGCAAAACGAGATACAAACGTTAATGGTTAATTTACAGAACATTGCCGCATCAAAACAAATCACCCTGAACAATCGCATCGGAAATCAGGAAGTATTTGCCGACCGCGACATGTTCGCCGTAGTGATGCGCAACCTGATAACAAACGCTATCAAATACACTTCCGCAGAAGGAGAGGTAACCCTCTCTTCGGAACTGTCGGACAACATGCTCGTCATATCCGTGAAAGACACCGGAACAGGTATGTCGCAGGAAATACGGGACAGCCTGTTCAAACTTCCGGAAACCAGAAGCCAACGCGGAACCAACAATGAAAGCGGCGCAGGACTGGGGTTGGTTTTGTGCGCCGATTTCGTAAAAGCCAATGGCGGAAGCATCTGGTTTGCTTCTACGCAGGGCAAAGGTTCAACCTTCTATTTCAGCATACCGGTAAAAAGGAATGAAAATCAGGAATGAAATGTGTGTTTTACTTCTGAAACATTTGAAACATTATTGGTAAAAAATCGTAAATACATGGAATAAACTATTTTTTAATCATGTATTTTCAAAAAATATTGCCATATATATTGTGTTGTCGTTTCTGTCTGTCCCTTGCAGCGCAGACGTCCACAATTGACAGCCTCGAACATGTTTTGGCTTCCGGCAAGTTGAACCCTTTGGAAAGATATCAAGCACTATTGGATATATCCCGTGAATATGAATATATAGATACCGCGAAGAGCATTGCTTTTGTCAGGGAAGCGCTCATCCTGGCGCAGAACAACGGTTTGAAAAAAGAAGAAGCCAATGCTTACATTGCTCTGTCATATCGCTACTACAATACCGATACTGCAAAAAACAGAACGTATGCTATGGAAGCGCTCAGTGTGGCGCAAAGCACCGGTTTGGAAGATGTTCAGGCTTCCGCTTACAAAGTTCTGGGTAATTATTACCTAAGCATCGACCAGTATTACTTATCGCATGTAAATTATAAAGCAGCCGAAAAACTGTTGCTTAAAATTAATGACAGGAAAGAGTTACAAAATGTTTATCATAATCTGATGATCCTGTTTTATTTAATCGGAGACGATGAAAATACAATATACTACGGGAACAAAGCGCTGGAACTGATGACCGGACAGGGTACCATGATGCCGAATGAATTTACGGTACAGTATATACTCGGATTTGCGCGTTTCAGGAATAATCGTGAGCAGGAAGCGTTGGACTTTTTTTTAGACATGTATCAAAAGGCAAAACTTCTGAACATTGACAAAATGAATACCGGAAATATAACCATGTTTATCGCTCAAACATACATGAACCAGGAGCGTTACCGCGAAGCCTTACCATACTTGTATGCCACGCGTGAATATTTCGAAGCCGGTCATCTGTTCATCTCTAATGTATATTCTTGGATTGCAACGACATACGTCATGTTGCATCAGGTAGACTCTGCGGAATACTATTTGGCGAAAGTTCTGAATACTCCCTTTATAGACGATGACGCAAAACTAACCCTGCTTTATAGCCGCTCTGAAGTCGAGTCAGCAAAGGAAGACTACCGGAGCGCTCTGGAAATTTACCGTAAATACCATCATTTATCCGACAGCATCGCCAAAGCAAAAAAAACGACAGAGATGGCGCGGGTGAGAAACTGGCACGAGCTGGAACAGAAAGACAACGAAAACATGATGTTGCAGGAGGAACATCAAAAAAAACGCTGGTTAATCACGGTGCTGGCAATAACGATGATCCTGATACTTGCGTTGCTTGTCCTGTCGGTATTCTTTTACAGGCAAAACAGAGAAAAAAACCGTAAACTGAAAGAACTGCACACGGTCAAGGACAAACTGTTCTCTGTGATAGCGCACGATCTCCGCAGCCCTGTGAGTTCGCTGACGTCCATGCTGGAATTAGCAAACAATAACATGCTGGACGCCGAAACGCAAGCTCAATTGTTCAGGGATATTTCCATGCGCGTAGATGATACGCACAGTTTGCTGGATAACCTTCTTCGCTGGTCGAAAAGCCAGATGAAAGGAATAGCGCCGTTGCCAACATACTTCGATGTGCAAAACGAGATGCAAACGTTAATGGTTAATTTACAGAATATTGCCACAGCAAAACAAATCACCCTGAACAATCGCATCGGAAATCAGGAAGTATATGCCGACCGCGACATGTTCGCCGTAGTGGTGCGTAATCTGATAACAAACGCTATCAAATATACCTCCGCAGAAGGCGAGGTAACCCTCTCTTCGGAACTGTCGGACAACATGCTCGTCATATCCGTGAAGGATACCGGAACAGGTATGTCGCAGGAAATACAGGACAGCCTGTTCAAACTTCCGAAAACCAGAAGCCAACGCGGAACCCGTAACGAAAGCGGCGCCGGTTTGGGTTTGGTTTTGTGCTCCGATTTCGTAAAAGCCAATGGCGGAAGCATCTGGTTTACTTCTATGCAGGGCGAAGGGTCTACGTTCAGTTTCAGCGTGCCGGTAAAAGGGAACTAAAATCAGGGATCAAATGTGTGTGTTACTTCTGTAACATTATTGGAAAAAAATCGTAGAATATAAAAACTTATTCCTAATCATGTATTTTCAAAAAATAATCCTCTGTATTCTGTGCTGGTGTCTCTGCCAATCCATTGCGTCTCAAATATCCGCGATTGACAGCCTCGAACAGGTTTTGGCTTCCGGCAGGTTGAATGATTTGGAAAAATGTAAATTGCTGCTGGAAATTTCCCGCGAATACCGGTATGAAGATGATGCGAAGAGCATAACGTATGCTTTGGAAGCGCTCGATCTGTCGCAAAACAGGGGTTTCAAAGAAGAAGAAAGTTCTTCTTACATTGCTTTGGCCAATGGCTATCATCTCATTGATACTGCAAAACACAGAGCGTATGCTATGGAGGCGATCAAGGTGGCGCAGAGCGCCGGTCTGGAAGAGAGAGAAGCCACCGCTTACCTTGCCCTCGCTAATTACTACACAGACGTCAACCATTTTTACCCGGCGCATGTCTATTACAAAAAAGCGGAAAAATTATTTGCTAAAACCAATGACGGGGAAGCGCTACGTACTGTTTATAATAATCTGATGTTCCTGTTTTTTTTCATTGACGATGATGAAAATTCAATATATTACGGAAACAAATTGCTGGAACTGATTGCCGGACAGGATACCATGTCGGGGGAGGCATTCAACGTACAGTTTATGCTTGGAATGATGCGTTTCAGGGATAACAGGGGGCAGGACGCGCTCGATTTTTATTTGGACATGTACCAAAAAGCAAAACTTTTGAACATTGACGATTCACGCACCGGATGTATCGCATTGTGCTGCGGAGATAAGTACATACAGCAGAACCGACCCCGTGAAGCCTTGCCATACCTGTATGAAGCGCGTAAATATGCAGAATCAATTCAACAGCCTGACCCTAACATATATACTTCACTTTCAGAAACATACGCTATGTTACATCAAACGGATTCAGCGGAATACTATTTGAAAAAAGCTCAGGAAACTCCCTTTACAGAAGATATGTCAAATCAAAACATTCTTCGCAGCCAGTCTATAATTGAGTCCGTTAAAGGTAACAATCGGAGCGCTTTGAAAACATACAGGCAATACCATCATCTTTCCGACAGTATTGCAAAAGCAAAAAAAACAGCAGAGATAGCGCGGATGAGAAACTGGCACGAACTGGAACAGAAAGACAATGAAAACGAACTTCTGCAACAGGAAGGACGGAAGCAACACCAGCTGATACTGATACTTGCGGGGACTCTGGTAATGATACTTGCGTTGCTTGCCCTGTCGGTATACTTTTACAGGCAAAGTATTGCGAAGAACCGCGAACTGAAAGAACTGCACACGGTCAAGGACAAACTTTTCTCCGTGATAGCGCATGACCTCCGCAGCCCTATGGGTTCGCTGATGTCCATGCTGAAATTAGCAGACAATAACATGCTGGATACCGGAACGCAAGCCCAATTGCTCAGGGATATTTCAATGCGCGTAGACGATACGCACGGTTTGCTGGATAACCTTCTCCGCTGGTCGAAAAGCCAGATGCAGGGAATAGCGCCGGCGCCGGCATACTTCGACGCGCAAAACGAGATACAAACGTTAATGATTAGTTTACAGAACATTGCCTCAGCAAAACAAATCACCCTGAACAACCGCATCGGAAATCAGGAAGTATATGCCGACCGCGACATGTTTGCCGTAGTGGTGCGCAACCTGATAACAAACGCTATCAAATACACTTCTGATGGAGGCAATGTAACCCTTAATTCAGAACTATCTGGTAATATGCTCGTCATATCCGTGAAAGACGCCGGCACAGGTATGACGCAGGAAATACAGAACAGTCTGTTCAAACTCACGGAGACCAAGAGCCAACGCGGAACCCGTAACGAAAGCGGCGCTGGTTTGGGATTGGTTTTGTGCGCCGATTTCGTAAAAGCCAATGGCGGAAGCATCTGGTTTGCTTCTACGCAGGGCGAAGGTTCGACATTCTATTTCAATATACCGGTAAAGGGAAATTGAAAATACCAAGTCATCCAAAACATTTTTAGGGCGTTTCATTGTGGAGAACTGAGGTTAAACAACCTCAACGCCCTTCTCTTTCAACATTTCGAGCGCCATTTCGCGCAGTTTGAATTTTTGGATTTTTCCGCTTCCGGTCAGCGGGAATGCGTCTACAAAAAAGATGTATTTGGGTATCTTGTGGCGGGCGATCTGTCCGCGACAGAAATCCTTGACAATTTCTTCAGTCAAAATTGCTCCTTCGCGCGGGATGATGAAAGCGCCTACCTCTTCGCCGTATTTGGGCGAAGCGACAGCCACCACCTGCACATCCTGCAAACCGCCGAGATGGTACAGATATTCTTCAATCTCGCGGGGATAGATGTTTTCGCCTCCGCGAATGATCATATCCTTGATACGTCCGGTGATGCGGTAATAGCCATCTTTGTCTTTCGTACCCAGATCGCCGCTGTGCAGAAAACCGTTGCCGTCGATTACTTCGGACGTTGCCTGCGGGTTTTTGTAATAACCTTTCATCACCAAATAGCCGCGGCAACACACTTCGCCGGGTTCGTCCACAGCGCATTCCGCGCCCGTTTCAGGATTCAGTATCTTCACTTCCGTAAGGGGATATTCGCGGCCAACTGAGGTGCAGCGGGTTTCAAACGAGTCGCCGAGCACCGTGTGCGTCATGCCCGGCGATGTTTCAGTAAGACCGTATACGCTGGTAATGCGCGTGATGTGCATCTTTTCGGTAACGGCGCGCATCAGTTCAATCGGACAAAGCGCTCCGGCCATGATGCCGGTACGCAGCGAGGTCAGGTCGAACATGTCGAACATCGGATGGTTCAACTCGGCGATAAACATCGTAGGTACGCCGTACAGGGCTGTGCAGCGTTCCTTATGCACGGAAGCGAGCACCGTCAGCGGATCGAACTTTTCAACCATCACCTGCGTGCAACCGTGCGTCAGTACATTCATGGTAGCCAGCGTGATACCGAAACAGTGAAAAAGCGGCACGCAGCAACACAGTTTGTCGGCGGCGGTGAATCCCATTCCCTCGCCGGTGAAATAGCCATTGTTAGTGATGTTGTCATGCGTCAGCATCACGCCTTTCGGGAAACCGGTGGTGCCCGAAGTATACTGCATGTTCACCACGTCGGTGTGTTTCACTTTCCGTTTGGCTTCATCAAGCGCCTCGTCGCCAATATTCTGCCCCTGCAGCAACAGTTCGGCAGTATTGTACATGCCGCGAAACTTTTCCTGTCCGATATACACCACATTTTTCAGTTCAGGGAATGTTACGCTTTTGGCAAAACCCCGTTGCGACACGCGCAGATCGGGCATCATGGCATATACCATATCCACGTAACTGCCATCGAACACGCCTTCGGTGATGCAAAGGGTATGAATGTCGGAATCCTTCACCACATATTCCAGTTCGCTTTGTTTGTAACCGGTGTTCACGGTTACCAGCACGGCGCCGAGTTTGGCTCCGGCATACAGAAACGTAAGCCAGTCGGGAACATTAGTCGCCCAGATGCCCACATGCGTTCCGTGTTTTACGCCTATCGACATCAAGCCCTTAGCCATGTTATCTACACGCTGATTCAATTCTTTCCACGTAAAACGCAGATTTCGGTCGGAGTAAACGAGGGCTTCCCTGTCGGGCGTGGCAGTTGCCCAATGTTCCAACCATTGCCCCACTGTTTTGTCCTGTAATTGAAATTTCATATCGTTGAATGATTCTTATTCAATCTCAAACATTCTTTTGATATGCCGGTGATAAATATTTTCGATCACCTGCTGCCCGACGATTTCCCTGTGCATTTCGAGCGCTCCGGTGAATACCGCGCCATATTCAGCAGCCACTTTGTACCCGACGTGTATCAATTGTCTGAAATTCGGGTTATAATCGGGGTGACCGGGTATGTGGCGCAGTGTGTTGGCTAATTTTTCTCCTGTCCAGCGTTCAACTTCTTTGGATGACGGTAATCTGTTCCTGTTGATGTCGATCACTGTGGCATACGGGCTGCAAAGTTCGTCGAAACGACCAATGGCGCCTGAGTATATCGCTTTGACCAGATCGATGGCTTCTTCGTCATTGCTCACTGCCAACCCGATCATTTCCTCAAGCCATGTCGTTCCGGCCGTTTTCACATGAATACCCTTGTCGTACTTCCTGATCAGTTCGCCCATTACCGGATAAATCGAAAATTTGTCGCTGCCGGAGTGGATGCTGAGTTTGAGGTTGTCAGGCAGGTTAAATTCCCTCACCGCAAAGTCAATCACTAACAGGTCTTCTTCAAATTCCCTTGCAAATTGAGCGATATTGCCTGCATAATCCACGCCTTTGTTAAAGCGTCCGGTGAACTTGGGCGCGATGGTTTGCGCGGGAATTTTTTCGGCGGCAATCGCGCTCAGGATAAAAAACATTTCTACCGGCGACTGAGCGTCGTTCACTTCGTCCATCGACACTTCGGCAACGAAATTGTCCGCTCCTTTCGCCTTTTCGATGTGACGATAAATTTTGCCTGCTTCCTGCACGGCATACAGAAATTTTCCGGCAATACGAACCAGCAAGTCTTTCGGGACGTCGAAAGGTTTGGCGATTCCGGGAATTTGCAATTGACCGGTATATTTCAGATTTGCCGACACAAAAGCGTCGATGTCGGCTTGTGCGGCCTTTTTTCCGATATAATCGGCCACATCAAGCGTAAAGAAATCCGAAGCGTCGATAAATTTATCCACATTGGCGAGGTTGATATGGTCAGCGTCAACAAAGTACTGACCCCGATAAGCCATCGCTTTCACGGCGGCGTCGGCTTCCCTGCGCGTATCGACAGGCGCGGAATGTACAATCGTATGTTCGCGGTTCGACTTATTCCACACCGGAACAATCACTAAACCAAGTTCTTCACTTGCTTTCATCAATGCTTTCAACTGCGCTTCGCCCTGATGCGCGAAACGGTCGCCGACTCCAAATGAATATTTTCCAATTTGCATGTTTTTTGATTTTTAGAAAAATACTTATATTATTGATATACATATACTATAATTGCATCAATATACGTTGGAAAACGTAATGAATGCGCACACGAAGATAGATGTTTTTTTGTTGATATTGTCATAAAAATAATATCTTTGCATTTCTAATGTCTTTTTACCAATCAAAAAAACATGATATGAGCGAACTGAAAGAAGCGTGGACAGACCGATACCTCATCCATTCATACGAGATTGACCAACAGAGCCGGTTGTCAATCGTGTCGGCCATCAATTATTTTCAGGAGAGCGCGTGGCGCAATGCCGAATCGATGGGTTTTGGATTCAGGGATTTGGCCGCTAAAGACCGCGTCTGGGTGCTGTCGCGGATGTACGTAGAGATGTACCGTTATCCGCTTTGGGGCGACACAATACAATTGGAAACCTGGCCTAAGGGGATGGAGAGCCTGTTCGCCCTGCGTGATTTCCGTTTCAAATCGGCCGACGGCAAAGAATTGCTCGGAGCAGGAACTACCGCATGGCTCATCATCGACAGAATCACGCATCGTCTGCAACGCGTGGAACACATTTGCAGTGATATGCCCCGTTATCCGCAAAATGCGCTCGACAGGCAACCCGCAAAAATACCCCCCGCCGCCGAGATGACGCCGCAAACCCGTATCACTGTCGGATATACCGATGTGGACGTCAACAGTCATGTCAATAACGTTTGTTACCTGAATTGGGCAGTGAATTACCTGCCGTTGGAAAATAAACGATTGACGGTTCGCTCGGCGGAAATCAATTTCCTTTCGGAAGCCCGCCTGCACGACCCTGTCGAGATACTTTACGGCAACGACGGCGAAAAAACATGGGTTTGCTCGCTTCGTAACCCCGGCTCCGACAAGGAGTATTGTCGGATTAGGGTGGAACTTGCAGATTAAGGATACGTCCACAAATAAATTTTACGTTTTTAGCCACGAATTACACAAACTTAGCGAAGAGATCGCACCGAAGGTAATTGACACGAATAAGCGACGCTTACTCATTCTACCCGATAATCTTTAATTTGGCGAATTTTAATATCAGTTGTTTCTGTCCTTCGCTGCCAAAATGAATGGTTACCTTGGTGTTGTCGCCGCTACCGTCAACTGCCAGCACTTTTCCGCGTCCGAAGCGCGAATGTTCGACGGTCATGCCGGTTTTTATCCTGCATGGAACGTCCGTATCGGAGGGCGGGGAAGTTTTGAAGGTCGGGGGCGTTACGCGGCTGTTCCGTCCCGAATCGAAAACAGGTCTGGCTTGTCGCGGCATGAGTGGATTGTTGAACGCTCTTGCCGGTTCGCCGCCGGAGAAATCCAGATAGCAGGGGTCAATTTCCCTGATGAAGCGGCTCGACGCCGAAGCCGTCATGGAACCCCAGCGAAAACGCACGTCCGCATACGACAGAAACACATGTTTTCGCGCCCGCGTGAGGGCTACATAAAACAAACGCCGCTCTTCCTCAATATCCTGCATGGACGAAACCGACATCTGCGAAGGGAACAGGTTTTCCTCCATCCCTGCGATATATACCACATCGAACTCAAGCCCCTTGGACGAATGCGCGGTCATTACGGTTACCTTATCGTTGTCGTTGGCTTTATCATTGTCGGCGTTGGTGAGCAGCGAGACGTTGGCTAAATACCGGTCTAAACTGACGACGCCGTTGTCGGCGACGTTTTCCTCCACAAACTCGTGTATGCCATTGAGTAACTCGTCGATGTTCTGCAAACGGCTGATATTTTCGGGCGTTGTTTCGGCTTGCAGCGACGATTTGATGCCGGTGGCGACGACTAACTGATGCAACAGTTCGTAAGCGTCTGTGTTGGTTTGCTTTTCGGCATATTCTCCCATGAATCCGATAAACTTATGTAATTTGCCTCGCGCGGCCGGCGCTATGTCTGGAGCAATCTGTTCGGCGCGGATGGCGGCGTCCCAGAGAGAGATGCCCGCTTCGTTTGCAGCCGTTGCGAGCCGTCCGATGGTAGTATCGCCGATGCCCCTTGCCGGAAAGTTGATGACGCGGCGAAAAGCCTCATCGTCCTTCGGGTTCACCAGCAGGCGGCCATAAGCCAGCACGTCCTTGACCTCCTTGCGCTCGTAGAACGAGAGTCCGCCATAAATCTTGTAGGGAATGTTCCGCTTGCGCAACGCTTCTTCAAAAATACGCGACTGTGCATTGGTGCGGTACAGAATCGCAAAATCCCTGTTGGCAAACCGGTGGTTGTACTTCATATCGAGGATGGAAGCCGCCACCACATAGCCCTCTTCCTGATCGCTACCCGTAGAGAATACGCGGATACGGTCGCCTTTATCGTTTTTTGAAAAAACTTCCTTCTGAATACGGTTTTGATTCTTCTCAATCAACGTATTGGCTGCGTTCACGATATTCTGCGTGGAACGGTAATTCTGTTCTAATTTGAACATCCGGTAATTGGGATAATCCTTGCGGAAATTCAGGATATTTTCGATACGCGCCCCGCGAAAAGCGTAGATACTCTGTGCATCGTCGCCCACCACGCAGATATTGCCGCGCTGCTGCGCCAACCTTTTGACAATGATGTATTGCGACATGTTGGTATCCTGATACTCGTCCACCAGAATATAACGGAAAAAATGCTGGTATTTGTCCAATATTTCGGGATGGTCGCGGAAAAGGATGTTGGTATTGAGCAGAATATCATCGAAATCCATCGCTCCGGCCTTGAAACAGCGTTGTGCGTACATTCCGTATATCTCGGCAATACGCGGACGTCTCATGTTTGCATCTTCCATCGTCATCACCGAGCTGGTAGCGTACATTTTAGCAGTCAGTAAATTGTTCTTGGCCGAAGATATACGCCCGTAAACGTCGCCGGGCTTGTAAACCTGTTCGTCCAACTTCAGTTCCTTGATAATTTGCTTCACCACGTTTTTGGAATCCTGCGAGTCGTAAATCGAAAAGTTGGAAGGATAACCGGTGGCGCCGCTTTCCGAACGGAGAATACGGGCAAATACCGAGTGAAAAGTTCCCATCCACAAACGGCGGGCTTCGTTTTCGCTCACCAACTGAGCGATGCGTTCCTTCATCTCTTTGGCGGCCTTATTCGTGAAGGTCAATGCAAGAATACTGTACGGCGCAATGCCCTGCGTCAGCAGATATGCAATGCGGTAGGTCAGCACGCGGGTTTTTCCCGAACCGGCGCCTGCAATGATTAATGTCGGGCCGTTATAATTGACTACAGCCTCGCGCTGTACGTCGTTTAGGTCATTTAGAAAATCTGTCATTCAAACTGTTTATTACTGTTATATTTACGGTTTTGAGAGCATGAACTCAACCCTTCGGTTGAGGCTGCGGCCATGCGCGGTGTCGTTATCGGCAACAGGGTCGCTGCTGCCGGCGCCGTTATACGTAATACGCGGTTGTTCGACGCCTTTTTTTGCCAGATAATCGGATACGGCTTTCGCCCTGTTACCGGACAGGTTGAGGTTGTATGATTCTGTACCGTAATTATCCGTATGCCCCGTAATCGCTATAAGATAGTCGGGATGCGCGTCGAGATATGCCGACAGGCGGTTCAGTTCGTCAGCCGATTCGGGGAGTAAATCGGTTTTGTCAAAATCAAAATAGATATATTGCAACACATAACTTACCCCAAGTTCAGGCGCCCATTCCTTGCTGTAAGGCGCTACCGACACATCGTCAACAAAATAGTACCCCAATTGTTTCTCCATGCTACGGTAGACCTTGGCCAACGGACGATCAGGCCTGATTCTCTGTACTAAACTGTCGTGATACGGATAGAAACCGCCAATGGCGATATATTGTTCTCCGCCCTTAGCGGTATAGAACCCTGTGATGGGAGTCCAGTTGGCGGTATCGGTAAGAAAACGGTCTGGGGGATTTTGTATTTGTGGCGGACAGTCGAGGAAGAAACTTGAAATCAGCATCCGGTCGTCGGTCATGGCACGGATAGCTGTTTCGGAAAAATACATCCCGAAATACCGCGTTCCTACGTTGCTCGAATCGGCCAGACTGACAAAAAATTCCACTTTGTACACCGAATCCTTCGCTAACGGGCGCAGAAGTTTAACCGCCAGCGCTTCGTTGCAAAAGGAGACGCCGGCGTATGCATCGCCCGAATGAGCCTCCTGATATCCGAACATGTTGCCGGGAACGCTGAAATTTAATATTTCCTCGCGGGGAAACCTCCGGCGGTACTCAATCGTCTGAAAAACACTGGCACAACGGTGAAAGTAGTCGGCCGAGAAATTGGGAAACAAATTCCACGCTACCACTCCGCCAATGTAATCACAATCTTTCGGACAGGCGCGGGTTTCTTCAAAACCCGGATTAGGAACCAGATTTTCACCGGTATGCACATAATATTGTCCGTAACCGGATAACGAAATACCGGCCGTCATCAGGCAAAATACCACTACTAATGTATTACCAGTTCTCAACTTACCTTCATTTATTTTTATGTATACGTATTTGGTCTTATGAATGTTTGAAAATTAATCAAATTCCGGTTAATGCGGATGCAGAAAATTTAGGAACTTCCTGTAAAAAAAATTGTGCGTGTTTTAAAACATTATCAAAAACATTTCGTATGTAGCACAAAATTTCCCGGTATTGAGCCGTATCGCTCTGAATTTGCTCAAAAATGAAAAATCAACTAAATGTGGCGTCAAAGGGAAAAGGCTAAAAGCAGGGTGGAATAACAAAATTGTTGAAAATTTAGATGCGTTTGCCCTGTGCAAACGAGCACATTATTTTTGTTTGTTTTGTGAAAATTTGTATTTTTGCAGTGTTTTAATGTATTAAACATAAATCATGGCAAAGCGCACAAAAACGGCAACC
>Ga0082212_10005880_pt1 | contig 16624 bp, 11 predicted proteins | sample TergutNt197P3_FD_71548 | JGI IMG/M metagenome (GOLD analysis project Ga0082212, IMG submission 71548) | Neocapritermes taracua P3 segment gut microbial communities from Petit-Saut dam, French Guiana - Nt197 P3 | ecosystem: Host-associated > Arthropoda: Insects > Digestive system > Gut ... | reverse complement strand
GTTCGGACATCAAGGTTCGTCTGTTCCAGATATTTGATCAACATTCTGGCAGTGCTGCGGGTAGTCATCCTTCCGCCAAACTTGTTCAAAAACAACGGCGTGTTTGCCGGAGATGTGTTCGAGGGAATCCTCGCCGCTTTGGAACGTTTCGGTACTGCCCGCACACGTCCCAGTACATCCATCTCTCCCGCCAACAGTTTTTTCCGGTGAGTAAACCATGTGTGGATCGCTTTGACAGCATAAGAACCGAGCGGTGCAAAACGCTCCTTACGTCCTTTACCGCGTATCCGAACGAGACCTTCGTTAAGACTGAGATCACCGAGGTTCACGCCGACGAGTTCACTTACCCGGAGACCGGCGGAGTACATCGTTTCCAGCATCGCTCGATCACGAAGTCCAAACGGGTCTTCCCTCGGCGGGGCTTCGAGTAATTTTCCGACTTCTTCGGTCGAAAGAAAATGGGGTAAATTGCGTTTGACTTTCGGAGTGTGCAACGGCTTCGCCGGGTTTTCGTTTGTCCAGCGTTCCCGCTGTCCAAAGCGGAAAAAACTTCGTAACGATGCCAATCGCCGGGCAATGGTTGCTCGAGCATATCCCGCCTCGTGCATCGCCGACGCGTAACCGCGCAAATGAAGCGTCGTAACTTCAGAAGGCTCCGGCACTCGACCGCCAAACAGGTCGAACAGATATTCTGCCAAGGCTTCGAGGTCTTCCTTGTAACTTTTGAGGGTCAATTCAGAGGCGTTCCTCTCAACCCGAAGATACCGTAAAAATCGCTTTGCCGCTTTCAACATGGTGTCTATACGTCCCCATATCGGCAAATGTTCTGGGAAACAAGCAACAAAAATCCCATACAAAGACTCACCCGCATACTTGCTTTGCTAGGTGCGTTTCCATTCGTCCAACTTTTTTGTATCTGTTGTTTTCTTTCCGGCGAGAGTTCATCAGGCGTGCCAATATAGCGGAGTAATTCGTCAAGCGTCGGAGTTGACACCACCAAGCCCTAGCGACTTTTGGGCAGACCAGTGGTGGTTCGGCATCGTTTTGTCGTTTTGCCCAAACATTCAATGTCTCGTACCGTTCCTCGGAGTCGAAATTTTCAGCGCGGCGGCGGTTGCTGTTGCTACGTCTCCCCGATAGAGGGCAATGCGTTTCAATGTCCCCTTAAAAGCGGGTAACTGCGGTACCACAACCGCTCCAGCCAAATCGTTGCCGATGATGGGGGGATCGCCCGGCATAGCGAGAATCAAATCAGGAACGGTCACGCCTGCAAAGGTTTCTCCATTCACTTGAAGGACAAGTGCCTTGTTTGGCGTAATCGCACCAGACAGAACCGTGTCGCCGCTGATCGGAGTTGGTCCCATTATTGAATGAACTTCACGGTCAATTCTAACCGCAAAACCGGGTTTGCCGTCTTTGAGAAAAAGCGAGTACCCGTGCACTAAACCGCCTTGCGACATAATCACACCGTCCTTTGCATTTGGGATAATTTCCGCTTCGACTCGCCAAGCCACGTTGGAACAATCGAGCGCATCGGATTTTTCTATCGTGATCCATGTGTTGCCGTCGAAGACTCCGCCGCTCTGTTGGAATCTTTGCTCTGCTCGGTTGATTGTGAATGAATTCTCCGCTGGCGACGAATCTCTGAGGGGCGTGTTCCCGAATACGAGTTCGAAGACAAGCCCCACTCTGCGTTCGAAGCCGAATCTTCGTCGGTACTCCGCCCAGGGCCACGGGAAAACGTTGGCATCGTTCGCCCAGTTTTCCCACTGTGTTGCCATTTTTTCTGCAAGTTCCCGATGTGTTGCAGAGAGATCGTGCAGTTCGCTTCGGTCAACGTCCATATCGTACAGCTCCCACGGAGCCGACGGACCTTTGGCAACGAGTTTCCATTTTCCTTCCCGGATGGCGCGGTTGCCTTCGTGCTCCCAAAAGAGCGGCGTGGTTCGACCAAGTTTGGCACCGATCAATGCTGGCTTCAGGCTGGTGCCCTGTAATGGCGTAACGTCAATGTCGTTTCGTTTTTTCGGATACGTTGCTCCGGCAAGATCAAGGCATGTCGCCATGATGTCAGGTAGTTGACCATACTCGGCGTAGAACTTCCCCCTCATCGACTCTGCGATCAACGATGGAGCGTGGACAATGAGTGGAGTGGAAATGCCTCCTTCATGAGTCCAGTGCTTGAATTCACGGAACGGCGTGTTTGATACGTTTGCCCAGCCACGTCCATAAGCGATGAATGTGTCCTTCGGTCCCGGCATCACCCGATCCCCCATGATGACCGGAAAACCGTCGCGTGTCCGCCGTTGTTCTTCACGTTGGTGAAGAATTTTTTCTGCCGGGTGCGGTTCATAAACCGGTTTATCCACACGTTCAGGATAGTCGGCTCGCGCTTGCCGACCGGGGGTTTCGGCACAGGCTCCGTTGTCTTGCAGAAAAAGGATTACGGTGTTTTCGTATTGACCATTTTCCTTCAAAGCGTTAACAACGGTGCCGATGCTCTGATCCATGCTATCGATCATCGCCGCATAGACTTTCATACATTCGATCTCCCACGGTTTATTGCGAACGGAATCCCATGAGTCCGTTTTTGGGGTGAGTTCCCAGCGTTCGTCGAGGAGTCCCATTTTTTGCATTCGTTCAAATCGGGCTTGGCGGATGGGATCATAGCCTTTGTCGTAAAATCCTTCGTATTTTGCGATGTCTTTCGGCAGTGCATGCATAGGCCAGTGGGCAGCGGTGTAGGCAATGTACATAAAAAAGGGCTTGTCGGATTGAGTCTTCGCATGCTCTTTGAGGTATCGGACGGCATTGTCCCCCAGTGCCGTGGTGTAATAGTATTCGTCCGGCTTGTATTCCGGGTCGTTTGTCGGCGCAAGAGGCGTTTCATCCCGAATCATGGTTGCTGGTTCGAAATAATTGCCTGCTCCAGTAATGGTTCCGTAGTAGCGGTCAAATCCCCGCCGGGTGGGCCAGTTGTCGCATTGCTCGGAATCGGTCAGATGCTTGGTAACGTGCCATTTTCCGAGACCGTATGTAGCGTAACCTGATGCTTTAAGTGTTTCAGCAATCGTTACACAAGAAGGAAGCAGGTCTCCGGTGTATCCGGCAAGATTACGTTCGTCCATCATGTGTCCGATACCGGCTTGGTGAGGGTGCAGGCCTGTTAGCAGTGAAGCGCGTGTCGGACAACATCGAGCGGTGTTGTAGAACTGCGTGAACCGGATGCCTCCCTGTGCAAGACCATCCAGTGTTGGTGTTCGGATTTCACTGCCGTAACAGCCAAGGTCGGAGTATCCCATGTCGTCGCTCATGATCAAGATGATGTTCGGACGACCACCTTCTGCTACCTGCGTCAAGGGACACAGGAGCAAAAAACAAAGGACGAGCGGAGCATACAGTAAGATTCCGTTTCGGTGGAAAGTGGTTTGCATGGTTGTTCCAGAAAAAGAAAAATGGGCTACACACGGAGTTCCATTATAGTCAAAAAATGGGTCAGAAAGAACGGGGGCAGGTCACCTCTTGCGTTTTTTTTTTCATACTGTATAACGCTGCCATGCAAAATTTCACGTTTCACAACCCGACAAAAATTGTCTTCGGACAAGGGACGCTTGACCAAATCGGCACCGAAGCGGCTGCTTACGGAAAGAAGGCACTGTATATCTACGGCAAAGGCTCGATCAAAAGAAACGGTGTCTATGAAAAGACCGTCGCATCGCTGAAATCGGCAGGCATCGAACTAGTCGAATTCGGTGGTGTCAAGGCGAATCCAGTGCTTTCCCATACCCAAGAAGGCATCGCATTGGCAAAGCAAGAAAGGGTCGATATGATCGTCGCTGTTGGCGGCGGTAGTGTCATTGACGAAGCCAAAGCCATCGCTGCTGGTGTCGTGATGGATGTTGACGTGTGGGAATTCTATGCCCGGCGACACAACCCCCAAGGGGCTCTGCCTTTGCTCACGGTACTGACCATGTCCGCAACAGGAACCGAAATGAACGGCGGAACCGTCATCACCAACGAGAAAACCCAAGAAAAATTGGGGCTCGGTAGTCCGTACCTTTTTCCGAAGACCTCCATTCTGGACCCGACGACCTTGATCTCCGTTCCTGCTGATCAAACGGCATACGGAGCAGTCGATGCTGCAACCCATCTCATGGAGAGTTACTTTACTCGGGAAGACAAATACACGCCGATTCAGGATCGCTATGTTGAAGGCATCATCCGAACAATTACCGAAATTGCCGAAACACAGCAAAAGAATCCGCACGACTTGGCTACACGCGCAACGTTCATGTGGGCGGCAACACTGGCTTGGAACGGGTTGGCACCGGCTGGAGTCGGCAAATGGTCAACTCCCAATCATCTCATCGGACATAGTATGAGCGCACTTCACGACACACCGCATGGGGCATCGTTATCGATTTCGCTTTCTGGTTGGATGTCTTGGTATGCGGAGCAAGGAGGGGGAACGGCGCGACTTGCGCAACTGGGAAAGGCGGTCTTCGACGTTTCGACTGCCGAAGAGACGATTGTGGCGTTCCGAATGTGGTTTCGTTCCATTGGCAGTCCGACGACGCTTGCTGACATTGGAGTAGACGATGCCGGTTTAGTGAAAATCGCAGAGAACATCGGACATTGTTCGCCCCTCTGGGGGCTACCGGAATACACAGCGGAATTCTGCGAAACGATTTTGCGCCGTTGCCGATAAAAACGGGTGACGTGTACGACAAGTTATGCCCTCGCTCCCTAAAAATCAACATCTACATCTCCTTGTTTTTTGTCCTTCAGGGGGGCGATTTTGACAGTCCGTCCTTTGACGGTAACGCGTCCCTGAGCAAGGAGTTCGATTGCATCGGGATAGGCTTGGCATTCGGCGGCAAAAACCCGGTCATTCAATGTGTCGGGAGTGTCCCCTTCGTACACATCGACCGCTTTTTGCAAAATTATGGGACCGGAATCGTATCCTTGATCTACAAAATGGACGGTACAGCCGGAGACCTTTACGCCGTACTCCAACACCTTCGAGTGAACGATGTTGCCATAATAACCTTTCCCGCAAAAAGATGGTATCAAGGACGGATGAATGTTCAAGACTCGATTCTCAAAATCGTTGGGAATCTCAAGACGGCGGAGATAACCTGCCAGCACGGCATAATCCGTTCGCGCCGCTCGGCAAACGCCGAAATTGGCTTCGCTAAACTCGCCGAGGCTACTGTACTGACAACGTTCAACAATTTCGATAGGGATCGATTCTTCTTCGGCATATTGTAGTCCGACGACATTAGCAATGCTCGACACAACAACGACAATTTCGGCGGGCAGTTGCCCTCCATGGATGCGGTCGATAAGATTTTTCAAAGTTCTGCCAGTCCCAGAAATAAAAACAGCCAGACGAAGTTTTTTAGCCATATAATTAGACAACCTCAAAATTTTAGATAACCACCAGCGACACTCCGTTATTGTACTCCGTAGGTAGTATAAAAGCGAGCCGGGGTGTTTTCCTCTTGACTTCTTTGTGTCTTTTTTCTACCATTCCTGCGTTAACCGACGAACCGGCTAAATGAAATACCGGAGTACCGGCAAAATGGAAGGCAACCGATATTCGCAGTTATCCTTTTCCGAACGTGTCCGTTGCCGATTCGATTGGGATTCTTCCGGCAAACTGCTCGTCTATTGTGTCGTAATCGGTTGCCTGACGGGACTCTGCTCCGCTGGTCTCTACTCGGTTTTCCTGAAAATCAACACCACTGTCCAATCTGTTTATCCCGCCGTCGGCATTAGTTTACCCGTTCCCGAAAACTATACCGCCACTTCGGGTCCCCTGCCCGGTGCTATCTTCGAGTCGGCAGAACGAAAAGACGTGTTCGGTTGGATCGAATTGCCCCGATACTGGATTCTCATTTTGCTTGTGCCCGCCCTAGGCGGCTTGTTCTGCGGGATTCTCGTTCGTACCTTTGCCCCCGAAGCCTTCAGCGATGGTACCAATCACATGATCCACGCCTTTCATACTCGCAACGGTACGCTACGAAACCGTGTTCCCGTTACAAAAGCGGCTTCCAGTTTTTTGACGCTGGGAAGCGGCGGTTCCGCAGGTTTTGAGGGACCCGTAATGCTCTTCGGTGCTTGGGCTTCCCACTCGCTTTCACGGGGACTGCAACTCAACAAACGGGATCGACGTACCCTGATGTTGGCGGGGGCATCAGGAGCGATTGGAGGACTTTTTCAAATCCCACTCGGTGGTGCCTTTTTTGCCGTTGAAGTGCTTTTTGCAAGTTCCGCCCAACAATTTTCTGCGATTCTTCCTTGTATTTTGGCATCCATCGTAGGGTTTTCCGTCTTTCGAACCATCCATAACGACATCCACCTCATAACCTTACCGGAAACAGCGGGAATTCACTCACCGCTTGATTCACTGGTACTCCTTCTGTTCGTTCCGTTGATCGCGCTAGCAGGACTCCTTTTCGTGATGTTCGTGCGTGAGCTGCGGTATAAATTTTTCCATCGGCTTCTGATTCCCGAATGGTTCCGACCCGCACTCGGCGGATTTTTAGTGGGTTGCATCGCATTGAGCTTCCCGCAGGTTTGCGGCGGCGGCTATGAGTGGATGCACCATCTTCTCAGCGAAGGTTTGCCCTTCCTATTGATACTGATACTCATTGTACCGAAGATGTTGGCAACCGCGCTGACGGTCTCATCTGGCGGAAGCGGCGGACTTTTTGCTCCGTCACTGTTCATTGGCGGTCTCATTGGCGGGACATTGGGACATCTGACGCACATCGCTTTTGATACCTTCGGTGTGCCTTACCATCCGCCGGACATTACGGTGTGTGTATTGGTCGGAATGTCGGTTTTTTACGCGGGCATTGCCAAAGTCCCCTTTGCGGCGGCAATTATCATTTGTGAAATGTCGGGGTTCCACTATGAATTGCTCATTCCGTTGATCGTGTTGAACTTGGTGCATATTGCCATCCAATCGCCGTCAACTTCGCTCTATGAAGAGCAAGTTTTAGCCCCGATAGATAGCGGTGCCCACTTCGGACACTATTCGGTCGATCTACTGAAAGTCCTTTCAGTTCGTGGTGCACTCGCCGGACAAAATGAACCATTGGCATCAATTCCGAAATCTATGCCGATAGCAGAAGCGGTCAAATGGATTGCGTCGAAGCCGGAATCTGCGTTCCCCGTGTTGGACGAGCAGGGCAAGTTTGTCGGAATGGTAGGGTCCAATGACATTTGGGGAGCATTTCAACATTGGGGCAAGTGGCGTGACCAGACGGTTTGGGATCTCACGCAAACGGAGCCGATTGTGTTGTCGCCGGAAGACAATTTATACACGGCACTTCGGACGTGCCAACTGGAACAGGTTACGGAAATATCGGTGATTACGTTGGATCAACCTGACATCTTGTTGGGCGTATTACGGCAGAGTGATATTTTAGCAGAATACAACTGCCGACTCGCCGCCGCGAAGTGGGTGTGAAAAAATGAGCCAATGGCACGACAACACTGTCTCCGGCTCTCATGGCTTGTCGAAATTTGTGTAATTTGTTAGAATCATCCCTCCTATTTCAGTATTTTTCCTGACGATGACTCGCGGCATTGATCTCACGCTTCAAGTGCTTGCTCAGTCGAAGAATCAGGCGGCTGTCGGTCTGCTCGAATCCGCCTTTCAATCGACCAGTGAAGTGGTGCGTAAACTCGCAGGTGGCATTCTCATTTCGCGACGAAGTGGAAAAGGACTAGAAGCAATCATCCGAAACTTTGATCCGTCTGATCCAGATCGCGTCGAATTTGTCCATAGCAATCGGGAAAAACTGATCCCCGGTTTACACGGTGCTATTGTGGACAAAGACACCGACCTTGCCCGGAAAGCGTTTCGATTGGCGTTTTCCCAAAATTTTTTTGAGGTTCTGCCGACTCTTGCTGCGTTTTGCCTCGGTCCCGGTGGTCAGGAAAAAAGCGGATTGTCCTTCCAGGGTGATTTTCTCAAGTTTCTCGACAAATATACGGCTGCTTTGGAGCAAAATGATACCAATGAACATCATTTGCTCTACAATACGATACTTCCTGAGATCACCAAACTTCTTGCACAAAAAATTAAAGACTACCGTTACACCCGGCACGAATTGACACTGATGGTTTATCTTCGGCTCTATCCCTTCTTTGCCGAGGCTGGTGCCGGACGTGATTTGTACATGCAACTTCGGTTACCGAATTCACCTGTCTATGTCGCCGCCTACCGGAGATTGCTACAAGAATCGCAACCCTATGCATTCCAGATCATTACGCGATGTCTGGACCGCTTGAATCCACCGCAAATCGTTCCACTGGTTATTTCAGAACGTGCCGACATTCCTTTTTTGGATGCACTTTTTAAGAGCATCAAGCGACCGCTCACGTTGGAACACAAGACCAATCTGGCAAAATTACCCCCTTTACTGTGGGTAGATCAGATTATCTCCTTCTTGGACAAATTCGATGGAGATGCTCAAAGCGGTCTCGTGTCGTTGTTGCAGAATACGAACTTGTCGGAGGAAGAACTATTGCCTCATCTACAGAAAATTTTTGAGAACGGCAAAGGAATGGGACGAGCGGCGGCTTTATCGGCATTGTCCTCCATTGCCGGTGCCAATATTGACCGGTTCGCCTGGGATGCGGCAGGAGATGCTGATCCCGTTGTACAGGTTGAAGCATTGACATTGTTGAGTCAGCGGGAGATTCCCGGCGCGCCAACAAGGATCATGCAATTTGCCGAGAGTCCACACGACGAGGTTCGGGAAACAATTCAAAGGTTGTTGCCGAATGTCCGGTTCAACCGGTTTATGCAGTCATTCGACCAGTTAGATGACGAAAACCGACACAGGCTGTTCAATGTTGTGCGTCACTTGGACAAACAGACTCCAGACGAATTAGCGAAAATGTTGTCATCGGAGGAACCGCTTCACAAAGCGAGGGCACTTTTGTGTATCGGCTATTGTCTCAATCTTGTTCCCCTGCTCGAAGACGTTTTGTGCGATATTCTTGAGAACAGTGAAATGCCCATGCTCCGTAGCAAGGCAGCGGAGCATTTGGTGGCAGGGCAACAAGACACCAGCCGGTCAGCACTTGTCCAGGCACTACACCGGGATGTAAGCCCAGAAGTCCGTGCCGCCGCCCGAAAGAGTCTCGAGGAACGTCCGACGCATTGGACGTAGTATTGTTGGACGTGGCATTATCTGCGCATTATCTGCCGATCAACTTCTTGATGAACTGACAGTTGGCAGTTTGCGATTCTCTCCAATCGCCGGTAGTGGAACTTTCAACGACGATCCAACCTTCGTAACCGATTTTCTCCAATATTGCACAGACCTTAGTGAAATCAACATCGCCCGCACCAAGCCGGGTGTGGTCTTTGAAATGGATTTCGCTGATCAGTTTTTTGGAACCGAGCAACTCTATTTCATGGTAAATGTCGGAACCCCTGTTCCTGGTGTTGAGAGTGTCGTAATAGACCTTGATCGCGTCGGAACCGATGGCGGAAATCAACCCTAAGAGTGCCTCCGCAGTAAGATAGCTTTCGATGGCAAGAATTTTTTTTGCGCGTTCCGCGACGGGAGCAAGGCGTTTGAATTTTTCGATGACACGTGGTAAAAGTTTCCGGGTTTCGTTGGTATCGATGTCGCCGTTGCCGAAGAACGGAATCAGGACATTCCGAACATCCATCTCTTCCATGGCGTCGATGCAGTCTGTAACCCAGGCTTCGGATTCGGGGGTGGTCGCGAAGGGCGTTTGGTTTAACTGTCCAATGCAGAACGACGCAACGGCAACGTCCGCTTCCTTCGCCGCTGCCAAGAACTTCTGACGGTTTGTTTTGTCCGCCAAAGAATTGGAGCCGCTCGGACTATAGGTAACCTGCACCCCTTCGAATCCGAGCTCCTTGGCGGCGGCAAAGGAGCCCAAACCGCCTCTTCCTCGGAGGTCCCAATCTGTTATTCCAACCTTCCACGTCGATTTCACATTTCTCGTTTGTGCGTTTAGCGATGTCGTCGCATTGGCAAGGCAAAGGGCACCCGCTACACCGGCGGTAACTGATAAAAATTCTCGTCTCGTTCTCATCGAATCGATAGGGGGTTAAGGTGACAGGTTCCACCATTATCATTTTTTGGAAAGGAAAGTCAACATGGGCACATGACAGGCGATCTGCAAGTTTCACATTTTGTTAAACCCGAGAAGTTGGAGAACTTTTCTTGGAGAATAGCGAAGTTCGTCAGATAGTTCCCGCCGGTTTTCACCGGATTCTCGCAACAGATTCAACAAGGAGACCGCCGCATTCGTCAACGCAATAAAAATGTTGCCTACACGCTTCAAGTAATGCTTGTCCTCGTCCCACCACCGATCCTTCACCCAATGCAACCCATTTTCCACCTGCCAGTGACCACGGATCAACCGTTGCACATCGGCAGGCGTTACCGTACCCGGATCAAGACTGCTGATGAAGTATCGAGTGTCGAGCGACTTCTGCGTACCATTCGGACGGATCACTTCACGATCCACTCTCACAAGTATTTGACAGCCGGGAACGTTCAACCGTTCACGAACATAATCGGCATTGTCGATGTCACACCATAGTCGACGTACTTCGACATTCGACCCTTTTTTTTGAAGTCAATATCATCCGTTTTGTTCGGATCGGCCTTGGCGAAACACGTCTTGGCAGCATCAAGAATTTCTGGCTGATTCGCCTTGATTTGAAAGAGATAATCGCAACCGTGTTCTTGTAACACATCCAATAGAGGACGCTGTGCAAAAATGGCATCTCCCGTCAACAGTTTCAGAAGTGGGTACTGTTCCAGCAATGATGCAAGATGGGTTTTGAGACAGCCGGGTTCGTTCGTTTTCTCTCCGGTCACGGAATAATGGGCGAGGGACACTTTGACGTTCTGGACGAAGACGTTGAGTAAGTGCAACGGTTCGTCATCGGCACCTTTCATTTGTTTCGCCGTTTTTCCATCAACGGCGGCGACAAGGCTCTCGTGGTCTTCGGCGAGGGCTTCACGCAGAAATTGGGCGAGGGCTTCTTGGAAGTCGGCGACGGTGGTTTTGGCGAGAGCGCGGACAAGGGTGGTGTCGACGGGCGGCTTGGTGCGTTTGAAGCCGAGGGGTTTTCGGAGGATGTGCCAATATCGTTGTGCCCATCGTCGGATTTGGGCGATGTAGGGCATTTCGGCGAGGAGACCGATGAGAACGAGGGCGAGCATGCCGTGATAGGGATGGGAAACGCCTTGTTTGGAGCGGGGATCGGGCAGGGAGTGCAGGGTCTGGGCGAGGGCGGAAAGAGACGTAGCGGACATAGAAAACCTCCGTGTGGGTGAGTGAAATGAAAAAAAGGCGGATGCCGACGGAGCTCTATACGTAAAAAACCGCCCCTTGTAGGGTAAAAAAAACTTGCAGATCGCCTGGACACACTATGCCTACGATGTGTGCCTGTTCGTTTTTTCGTCACCTCCGCGAAGGCGAGGGGTCTAGAGAAACAGGGTTCCAGTCTAATGTCTGGACTCCCGCATGCGCGGGAATGACGAGATTTTGGCAATCTTGCACACCTACTGGATTCCGAGGTAGAGCCAAGAGTTTTATGGTACAATAGAAGGCATGCACGACGCAATTACCGCATACATTACAGCGATTGTCCAGCCCCATCAGACTGGCAATGCCACCGAACATACGTTTCGACCGGCACTGAAAACGCTTATCGAAACGTTCGATTCGGCAATCATCGCTACCAACGAACCCGCCCGACAACGATGCGGGGCTCCCGATTATGTCCTCACAAAAAAGCAACGTCCGCTCGGCTACATCGAAACGAAAACCATCGGCAAAGACCTCGACAGCAACGAATACAAAGAACAATTCGAACGCTATCTTGCCGCTCTTTCCAATCTGATTATTACCGACTATCTGCGTTTCCAATTTTGGCAACATGGAAACAAAGTTGCCGAAGTGAGTATCGGCGAACTAAAAAACAACAAGATTCATCCGCTCAAAGAGAATTTTGGACAATTTGAAACGTTGTTTCGTCATTTTTGCGATTTCAAAGGAACGACGATTCGCGATGCCGACGAACTCGCCGCATTGCTCGCAACGAAGGCAAGAGTATTGTCGCATGCCATTTTTAATGCACTGAACGATGTCCATTCCCATTATGATAACCGGTCGCTACAAAATCAACATGAAGCGTTTCTCAATTTTCTCATTCCAGACATTGATGTTGTTACATTTTCTGACATCTACGCACAGACGGTCGTTTATGGAATGTTTGTTGGTCGTTATCATCACAAGAATGGCAAGGTATTTTCCCGGGTTTCGGCGGCGGAAAGTATTCCAAAATCGCATCCATTCCTTCGCAAACTCTTCGGCTACATTGCCAGTCTCGAACTCGATGAACGTATCCGCTGGATTATTGACGAACTTGCCGATATGTTGCAGGCGGCAGATTTGAAAATCATCATGGAGGACTTCGGCAAGCAAACACAGACCGAAGACCCGACAATCCACTTTTACGAAACATTTTTGACGGCTTACGATCCGGCAGTGAGGAAATCACGCGGCGTTTACTACACTCCGTTGCCTGCGGTACAGTACATCATTCGGGCGGTTGACGAAATCTTGAAAGAGGACTTTTCCATGCCGAATGGACTTGCTGACAACACGAAGACCAATTTTTTTACCGAAGACGGCAGTCCCGTCCATCGTGTTCAGATTCTTGATCCTGCTACCGGAACAGGAACATTCCTCGCCGAAATTGTTCGGCACATTCACGCAAACATTGTTTCGCAGGGACAGCAGGGAACGTGGAATCGGTATGTTGCAGAAGATTTGTTACCTCGTCTTCATGGTTTTGAAATTTTGATGGCTCCGTATGCAATGGCACATTTGAAGTTGGATACGATATTGGAGCAGTTAGGCTATCGATTTGAACGAGACCAGCGGTTTAGCATTTATCTTACGAATGCCCTTGAGCGTGGCTTGAAGAAGGTTGAGCATTTAGGTTTTATGACTTGGTTAATCGACGAAGCCGAAGGAGCGAGAAAAATCAAAACGGAAACGCCGGTCATGGTCATTGTCGGCAATCCGCCGTACAACGTTTTAACAATGAATAAAAACAAGTTTGCGGACACTTTGATAGCAAAATATAAAACAGGCGAAGGCGTTGAAAATGAACGTAACATTCAGCCGCTCTCTGACGATTACATAAAATTTATTGCACTGGGACAGCATTTTATCGAGACCAATCCGGCAAAATGCGGTATTCTAGCGTACATTTCCAACAATAGTTTTCTTGACGGGTTAATACATCGGCAAATGCGAAAATCATTGTTAGAAACATTTGACAAAATTTATATTGTGAATTTACATGGCAACTCAAAGAAAAAGGAGACAGCACCGGACGGCGGCAAAGACGAAAATATATTTAACATTCAGCAGGGAAACTCGATTAACATTTTCGTTAAGTTGCCTGTGCATCGTGATTCTGAAAAACCGGCAACAGTGTATTATGCTGATCTTTTCGGCAAGCGACAGGAAAAGTTTGAATTCTTGAGTTCTCGCCGGTTAAAAGCGAGAGGTTTCAAAAAAGTGAAGCCGGATGCGCCTAATTATTTCTTCGCAGATAAAGAATTTTCAGGAAAACAGAAATACGACAAAGGCTTTTCGCTTACTGAATTATTTTTGGAGAGCAATTCAGGCATTACGACTCACTGTGATACACTGGCGATTCAGTTTACGGTAAAGGAAATGAAACGAATACGGGATGATCTGTATGCGATGTCAGAGGATGAAATTGCCTATAAATATCGCCTATCAAAGACTGGTAGAGACTGGAATATTCAAAGGGCAAAGGATGATGTGAAAAATAACAAAGCAGTATATGTTCCTATTCTCTATCGTCCATTTGATATTCGTTACACATGTTATTCAGGCGTAACAAAGGGACTTATAGCGTATCCGAGACCTGCCATGATGCAACACTTGCTCGATAAAGAAAATGTTGCGCTAATGACATGCCGTCAACAAAGCACTTTTTCTTTTCAGCACGTATTTGTCACAAACACAATAGCCGAGTGTTGTAGCGTTTCTCTGCAAACAAAGGAACGCGGGTATCTATTCCCTCTCTATCTCTACCCGCAGCAGGAAGAGCGGCGAGCGAATTTTAATTCCGACATCGTAGCAAAAATCGAACAAAACATCGGAAAAAAAGTGAAGCCGGAAAAATTGTTCGACTACATTTACGCTGTTCTCCATTCGCCAAAGTACCGCAAGGAATACGAAGAGTTTCTGAAAATTGACTTTCCCAGAATCCCTTATCCGACGGACAACACGGAGTTAGAATGCTTTGCGAAATTGGGACAACGTTTACGTGAACTCCATCTGCTCGAAAAAGTTCCGAAGATAAAGACGACATTTCCGATAGCGGATGGCAACGTTGTGGAAAATGTTCGCTTTGTGGACGGCAGGGTGTTTATCAACAAGACGCAGTATTTTGGTAACGTTCCGTTGGAAGTTTGGAATTTTTACATTGGCGGTTATCAACCGGCGCAAAAGTGGTTAAAAGATCGAAAAGGACGGACGCTAACCTTTGACGAGATACAACATTATCAGAAAATCGTAGCCGTGTTGAAAGAAACCGGTACACTGATGAGCAATGTCGATACCACCGGGTTCAGTGGCGTGCTGCCCAGTCGATAGAACCGCTGACGTGTGCTTCGCATTTTGCTCGCTCGCTAACGATTGCGGCTCGGCTAAGAGCCTGTATAATAGAACTATGCCTGCCAATTTGACACAACAGTACAAGAAAGCCGAAGAGAACTACCGGCGTGCGGAAACACCGGAAGATGAACTCAAATGTTTGCAAGTGATGCTTTCAGAAATTCCCAAGCATAAGGGGACGGATCATCTTCAGGCAAAACTCAAAACGCAGATTTCCGAAACCAAAAAGGAAATTGAACAGCAACGTTCCAGCGGTGGAAAAAAAGGCGGATCGTCCCGGTCTTTTCGGATCCCGCGCCAAGGAGCAGGTACTGCCGTCATCATTGGCGGTCCCAACGCAGGAAAGAGTCAATTAGTCGCTTCACTGACCCGGGCAACTCCCGAAGTTGCTCCCTATCCATTTACCACGAAGCACCCCCAGCCGGGCATGATGCAGTGGAATGATGTTTTCGTACAACTGATCGATACTCCGCCGATTACCTCCGATTATTTGGAACCATATATCGTTGGTCTTCTCCGCAGTGCTGATCTTGCTTTGCTGATGATTGATCTTGGCGACGACTCCGGTATCGAGCAATGCCAAGAAGTGATAGAAAAACTTTCGACCACGAAAACCCGACTGGCAGCGGAATCGAGTTTGGACGAAGAAGATGTCGGTCTGGCGTTCACGAAAACATTTTTTCTGGCAAATAAGATGGATGACCCCGAAGCGGAAGACCGGCTGGAATTGTTCCGTGACATTTGTCCGCTTCCTTTTCGCGAATTCAAAATTTCTGCGTATCGGGTAGAAACGTTGGAGGAACTCCGCAACGCGATCTACGAGTCGTTGGATGTTGTTCGGATTTACACGAAAGACCCGAAGAAGAAGGAGGCTGACCGGGATCGTCCTTTTACGTTAAGCCGCGGCGACACGTTGCTTGATCTTGCGGAGTTGATTCACAAGGATTACGCCAAGAACCTGCGTTCCGGCAAAGTCTGGGGCAGTGCCGTCCACGACGGTACCGTTGTCAAGGGAGACTACGTGCTGAATGATCAAGACGTGGTTGAAGTGCATGTTTAGAGTATTTTTGCGGAAATGGAGAAAACCGACCTGAGAAAGCAGATGCTTTTGTTTTTGGACACTATCTCCGATAGCGTCGAATCCAAGAGTCGCTTGATCCGAGACCGACTCATGACGATAGACGCTTTTCGGCAGGCACTACAATCCGAACGGTTAATGAGTTTCGTCAGCATGCCGTTGGAAGTCAATACCCTACCCCTCTTTTCGAATCTGTCGATGATCGTTCCCTATTGTGAGGCTCAAGAAATTGTGCCGATACGGATTCTTTCTTTGGACGAACTGGAGCCATCGGGCACTGGGAAACTGTTGGAGCCGAATCGTTCCGTCCGGCAAGATGATACGAGGCGCGTTGCGCTGGAGCAGATAGATGTTGTGCTTGTTCCGGGCTTGGCATTTGACCACGTTGGCAATCGACTTGGTCGTGGCAGAGGCTATTACGACCGGTTTTTGCGTCGGTTGCCCGCCGACGTGTTGACCATCGGACTTGCATTCGCCGGCATGATTCGAGCGCAGGTTCCCCACGGTGAGGAAGACCATCCTGTCAAAATAGTTGTTACGGAAAACGGGTGAATTTTTGCGCTTTATGCAAGTGAACATTCATCACGGTTAATGCCTAAAATGTCGACGTCCCGTGAAGATCATGGGGATTCCATATTTGTTGCAGGCTTCAATGACCGCCTCGTCGCCGCGTGAACCGCCGGGTTGAATCACTGCCCGAATGCCATGTTCGCCAATGCGATCAATCGAATCCGGGAAAGGAAAAAACGCATCGCTTGCCAGCACGCTCCCGCCGATCCGATTGCTGGCTTTCTTGATAGCAAT
>Ga0082212_10005879_pt1 | contig 16625 bp, 13 predicted proteins | sample TergutNt197P3_FD_71548 | JGI IMG/M metagenome (GOLD analysis project Ga0082212, IMG submission 71548) | Neocapritermes taracua P3 segment gut microbial communities from Petit-Saut dam, French Guiana - Nt197 P3 | ecosystem: Host-associated > Arthropoda: Insects > Digestive system > Gut ... | reverse complement strand
TGGCTGCCCCTTCGCTTCCCCAAATGCAATGTTCAGGCCAGACGGTGTGAGCATATTCGTCATTTTCCCTCAGCGCATGGAGGTACTGAAGCGCCCGATCCGGGTACATCAGCGGAATCCACCGGCCGGTTTCGATGTCTTCCGGCATGATGACGGTAAACGGATCCGGATGTTTCCCCACAGGATCTTTCCAAAAACAGGGATGTGAAATATCTAAGTAGTGATGATTATCCTGCGTAAGGATGATGTGGTCGATAGAAGCAGCGGTCGACCCGATAAACCTGCAGAGGCGTTCGACGTCGTTTTCGGCTCCGGGCACGTACAGACTTCCCGTCGGCAGACAGAAGTCGTTTTGCATGTCAATAATAAACAGTAACGATTTCATTGTGATTCGGATTAAATTTCAAAATAAAAACCTTTTTGCGATAATTCGCTGTATTTGATTTTATCAAAACAGTAGAGCTTGGCTTTTCTGTGGACTGCCGCACTTCGGACTTTTCTTTCCAGATCGATCAGCAATCCCGTACTCAGAATTTTCTTTCTGAAATTTCGGCGATCCAGCGTTGTCTGAAGCGTTGATTCGTACAATCGCTGCAGTTCGGGAATGGTAAACTGTTCCGGTAAAAGTTCAAAGCCAAGCGGTTGATACCTGATTTTACCCCTTAAACGTCCGATTGCCGTTTGAATAATGTCGGCATGGTCAAAAGCCAGTTCAGGCAATTCCGACAGGGCAAACCACCTGGCATTGACGGCGTCGTCACCGGCTTTTACCTGATAGTCAAACAGATTGACTAATGCATAATAGGCAATCGTGATCACCCTGCCACGTGGATCACGGTCTACGCGCGAGAAAGTGTAAAGCTGTTCCACATACACTTTTTCCAGCCCCGTTTCTTCCTGTAATTCCCTAAGGGCGCAGGTATCCGTATCTTCATCCATATTGAGAAATCCCCCCGGAAGCGCCCATTCCCCCTTAAACGGCTCGTTTCCCCGCTCAATGAGTAACAGTTGAAGTTCGCTCCCCGAATAACCGAAAATGACACAGTCCGCCGTCACTGCCGGGCGGGGATATTCGTAACAAAATTGATTTTTCGTATCCATATTATGCGTAATTTTTACGCAAAGGAAAGGATTATTTTTCAAACCGCCAAATAAAATGCGTAAAATTTACACATTTTTGACTGTGCACGTTGTAATGCGAAATATTATTTTAGAAAAATTCGGCTGCATAGATAACCATTTTTTTAAATTTTCGAATAAAACGGTTATCTTTGCACCTGAATTGACGATAATTACAATTACAGGATAGAATTTTATGACAGTTAAAATAGCAAACAAATCGCGTCATCCGCTACCGCAATATGCCACGGCATCATCGGCAGGTATGGATATACGCGCCAATCTGCCGGAACCGGTTGAATTGAAGCCACTGGAACGCAAACTGATACCGACGGGTCTGCATATCGCTTTACCGGAAGGTTACGAAGCGCAAATGCGACCGCGTAGCGGATTGGCGATCAGGCATGGAATCACATTGCTGAATACACCGGGTACGATCGACGCCGATTATCGGGGGGAGATCGGGGTGATTCTGATCAACCTCTCGTCAGAACCCTATGTGATAAAGGATGGGGAACGGATTTGCCAGATGATCATCACATCTCATGCGACGATCGAATGGCAGCCGGAAAAATCATTAGACGAAACGGATCGTGGCACCGGAGGATTCGGACATACCGGATTCAATTGAAAATAGACAATAATAAACACAAACCAATGTATTCAATTATTTATTAAAAGTTGCAGTAATGAATAAAATAACAGACAAGCATATATTCATCTTCCTTTTGCGCATTTTCATGCCCGTGTTTTGCATAACGCTATCTATCAATGCAAATGATGAGATTCCCCAAAAACAAATACTCACGCCAGCCGAAGCGAATAAGTTTGATTATTTCTTTTATGAGGGTTTAAGGTTGAAAAATGCCCAAAAATTCGATGCTTCGTTCGAGATGTTCAGGCACTGCCTTGCCATTGACTCTACCTCGTCAGCAGCACTATACGAACTTTCGTCTTACTACATTTCTTTTAATCTGGCGGAAAAAGCAATCTCTCCCATGAAAAAAGCAGTCGCATACGCGCCTGATAATCATGAGTACCGCAGCGCTTTGGCAACTTTGCTTTTTAATCTTGACATGTTTGGCGAGGCAGCCGATGAATACGAAATATTAGTCAAAGCCTATCCTGAAAAACCGGAACTCAACTTCTATTTAGCAGAAACCTATTCACGGATGGGCGAAATAGGGAAAGCAATTGACATGTATGATGAATTAGAGAATTTGATGGGAATGCATGAAATGCTGTCAATGCAAAAATATCGGTTATACACAACGCTTGAACAACAGGATATGGCTATCAATGAACTAAAAAAACTGGCCGACAAATATCCGTCGGAATCCCGCTATCCCATCATAATCGGCGACATGCTCCTGCAGCAAAATAATAATAATCAGGCGCTGCAATATTACCGGAAATCATATGAAATTGATCCGGAATCACCTTATTATCCGGTCTCTATGGCTAATTATTATGAAAAAACGGGTCAAAGCGATTCGGCCCGGCAACAGATCAACACGGCATTGTTCAATGAACGGTTAGACATTGATACGAAATTAAGTATTTTAACACGATATGTCATGCAGCTACAATATTCCAAACAGGATATTGACGGCGCCAACGAGCTGTTTGAAACGTTACTTGAGCAACACCCTGATGAATCGCGTCTAAAACTGGTATATGGAGAGGTTCTTTCAATACAAAACAAATATGATGAAGCGCGTTTTCAAATCCGGTTAGTGACGGAAAGCGAGCCTGAAAACATGGACGCATGGGAACAGCTGTTGCGATTATCAGCTAAACAGGGAGACTTTGACGAGATCGTCCGCATAAGTAAAAAGTGCCAGGAAATATTTCCCGAAGAGTTAGAATTTTATTACTATCTGGGCATTGCCTATTATCAAAAAAAAGATTTCCAATCTGCCATTGACACATACCTGAATGCCATTTCGATAATTCCTCCGGAAAACACCGCTGCCCTGTCTGATTTCTATGGCCAGTTAGGCGATGCTTATTTCAGGTTGAAAGAAACCGACAAGGCGTTCAATGCATATGAAGAAGCGCTGAAATTCAATGACAAAAATATCCTGGTATTAAACAATTACGCCTACTATCTTTCACTCCTGAAAAAAGACCTGCCAAAAGCCGAACGGATGAGCGCTTTGACAATCAAAATGGCGCCCGATAACGCAACCTATTTAGATACCTATGCCTGGATATTTTTTGTTCAGGGTAATTTTATGCTGGCTAAACTGTATATCGAGCAGGCTATTTCAAGAGATCGCACCGGAAGCGCAGAATTAGCGGATCATTATGGCGACATCCTGTATATGTCGGGCGATAAAGAAAGAGCGGTGGAACAGTGGAAAAAAGCAAGAGAATCAGGAAAAAAAACAGCAACAGTTGATAAAAAAATTGCTGAAAAATCCTATTATGAAGCATCAGAAGATGAACTGCTTAGTGAAACAGATGAAGAGTCAGTCGTTAACATGTCGGATCAATAACAGCTGGAAATTATTCGGCAGCATCGTTTTCGCCTGTTTATTAGTCGGTTGCAAATCATCAACCGGCATCACCTCGTCCGGCGCTGAAATAATGAAAACGGAAGAAGCATTTTTTGCCTCCGTCATTGACCGTTCCTTTCATTTCGATACCTTTTCGGCCCGATTGAATCTTGACTTTTCCGGCATGAATCAGGAATTAAGTTCAAAAGCCCAACTGAAAATGATTCATGACGACCGTCTGCAAATCTCCATCCAGCCATTTTTGGGCGTTGAGATGTTTCGTATTGAAATATCAAATGACAGCATCAAAATACTCGACCGGATGTACAAACGTTTTATGGCCGACAGCTATCAACACCTGAAAAGAGAAATGGAGATCGACTTTAATTTTCAAAATCTACAGGCGTTACTTACGAATCAATTATTTGTTCCGGGCGAAAACCGGATTTCCTTCCGGCATTTCCGTCGATTTCGCATCATAAAAGGCAGCCGGTCAGCCGAACTCCAACTGAAAGACAGTAACGATTCGTATTATACATTCACGGCAGATGGGGATGAACGGCTTTTATCGACAAAAATTGAACACGGGAATCAAATACTGGCATGGGATTACAGTCAGTTTCAAAAAATTGACAATCAGGAATTTCCGATGAAGATAATGACTCGCTTGTCGGCCATTGATCAAACACAGGGAACTGCAACGCTTACCTTTTCTTCTCCTGAAATTAACCGTCCGGTTTCAATGGATTTTAATATTCCTTCGGGATACAGCCGTGTAACATTGGAGCAAATGATTAATTTAATCCGAAAGCAATGAAACGACCCGTACTTATCATTTTACTTCTTTGCTGTATTACGCTAATTGTTCCGGCGCAAAACAGAAGAACTGGCAACACAAACAGTTCGACCCGCCAAACGACAAACCAGCAAAACAGAACGACAAACACCCAAAGAAGGACGACACAAACCACCCCCCTGAAACAGGATACCCCTATCATTCCTGTTGGGAAATTTTCCGCGCAGGAACTTGAAGACATGCGTATTGAAGCGCTTAAGGAGATCGAACTCACCGCGTTACTGCTGAACGAAACAAATGCAAACACACAAACCGTATTAAACAGGCTGAATCTCCTGACGCAACAACTCCTGTCCAGAAAAAAAGTCATTTCGATACTGGGACAGGAAATAGCAGAGATTGACCGAAAAATAAAAACGATGACAGATGAAATCGAACTGTTAGATAAAGACCTCGAAAAAACAAAGGACAATTATGCCAGATCCATGCAAAACCAGCGGCAGGAATATCTTTCCGCCCAACACAAAATGCTATTGATCCTGTCGGCCGAAAATCTGGCGCAATCCTACCGGCGCATGCGTTACCTGCGCGAATACGCCGACTGGCAAAAAAAAGAAGCGGAACGAATCGGAGAAAAACAGACTGAAATCATACGCCGTAAAACCGAACTGGAAGAATCGCGGCAGGAAAAGCAAAACCTGCTCGCTCAGCGTGAAAATGAAAATAAAAAAATGACGACGGAAGAACAACAGCAAAAAAAAGAGGTTCGGGAACTTAATAATAAACAGAAAGACCTGCAACGGCTGATTGACCAAAAAAGAAAAGAGGCCGACGCCTTAAATAAGCAAATTGAAATACTCATAGCAGAAGACATAAAAAACTCGGAAAAAAACAGAGCGGAAATAAATAGAGAAACAACAACGTCCGAAACTGTAACATTCGAAACTGTAACGTCCGAAATTGCATTACCCGAGATTACATCGCCCCCAACTTCAACATCAGGAACTGCCTCATCCAACAGGGCATCACCGGGAACGGCATCATCGGGAACGGCATCATCAGGAACGGCATCATCAGGAACAGCATTAAAAACAACAGAAGCAAAACCGTCCGCCACGAAAGGCGGATATGTATTATTAGAATCGGAAGCTGTTCTCTCAAAGGAATTTGCAAACAAAAAAGGAAACCTCCCTTTCCCGCTTACAGGTCAATATACGATCATTTCCGCTTTCGGCGAACAGCAACACCATGAATTAGCATATGTGCGTACCAACAATAACGGCATCGACATACAATCAACTGCCGGTTCCGAGGCGCGAGCTATCTTCAAAGGTGTCGTCACACGTGTGTTTGTTATGCCCGGATTCAATAACAACGTGATTATCAGGCATGGCGATTATTTAACCGTTTACAGTAATTTGAGCAGTGTTTATATCAAGCAGGGGGATGTAGTCGCTGCAAACCAAATAATCGGCAAAGTATTTACAGATACTGAAAAAGGAAACGAGACAATCCTCCATTTTCAACTCTGGAATGAACGAACCAAACTTAACCCCGCAGTCTGGATTAGGTAAAATTATTAGTTGCGGCGATATACTTTTTTAAGTAATTCGTCCCAGTCTCTTTTTACAGGGAACAATTCACCGAACCCTGCGCCGGATTGTTTAATGAATACTATGATCGAAAATAATAACATTCCGCAATAGGCGATACTCGACGTAATGGCTGCCCCTAAAACGCCATAGGAAGGTATCAAAACAACTCCGGCAACAAGCAAGACCGCAAGCCCAAGCGCAGAACAGAATGCACTGTATTTAATCTTCCCGCTACCGATAAAATAATGGCTTATGATACGGTTGCTTCCCAATGCGACAATGCCCGGAGACAATCCCAAAATGATGCTGCGAATGTCGGCAAACTCAGGCGTCAGCAAATAATCTGTATAAACCCATTCCGGTATACAGCAGATGATTACCATCACAATGATCAAAGCGCAGTAAGTCAGTTTAAACAATTGCAATGTGACATGTTTTTGCTCCTGCCGGTCGGTAGTCTTTGAAACACGGTTATATTCTATATAACTGACACTGTTGCTGATATGCCATACGCTTTCCGACACTTTTGTTCCCGAATCAAGCAGCCCGACATGCCCGTATCCGCCGGTATGTTGTATTAAAAAATAGTTCAGGCGCGTTGTCAATCCTTCTGCCAAACTATCCGCACTACTCCATAAACCGTAAAAAAACATTTCTTTTAATACTTTAATAAATGATTTACTCACAGGTTTGTTATTCATCTTTCTCAAATATGTAATCAACCAGATGCTTCCACATAGATAAGCGATGATATAGGCGCCGAACATTCCGGTCAGATAGCCTTTAATATCCTTATAACCAAAGAAAAAATACAATCCAATCAACAGCAGGAACAGGAGTGAGCCCTGTAAAATGAAAAGAAAATTAAAGATGCTGATACGATCTTTACCGAGCAACATCAACGAATTGGCTGTTACGAGCGAGATTAATACGGATAGGCAAAAGACTGTGGTTTCATAACCTTCCGGTAAAAAATGAAGAAAGTACAATATCGTACACGCAATGGCAGAACCGATAAAAGCCCAGCAGTAAGCCGGGAAAAACACGGTTCGAAAATTGTACCGGTTCATGAAATAGACAATCGTATTGCCGCAAAAAATACTGTTAAATACCACAACCAGACTGGCTGAAGCATAAATAATGCCGACCACTCCCATTCCATCGCGCCCCAGCACCTTGCTGTTGACGAAAATCAGCAGCAAGTTTAAAAAAGCCACAAGATAACGGGCGCCTATTGTTCGAATCGCATCCCTGAACACTTTATTTTAATTACAAATTACGAATTACAAATTACAAATCTCTTAAATAATCGTCAGTCCGTCCAGTAGCATCACATATGTATCAATCGCTTCGCGTATTTCGGATAGACGAATATATTCGTCGGCGCTATGTGAACGCACCGAATCACCGGGTCCTATCTTTACCGATATAAAAGGCATGAGCGCCTGATCACTCATCGTAGGTGAGCCAAACGGTTGTTTGCCAAGCATTACAGCACGCTGTACAAACGGATGATCCAACGGTGTACGAGATGAATGAAGCCGTGTACTGCGAGGAACAACTTCGCACCGGACATGTTTTTTAATTTGTTGCAATAATTCGTCATTCGTATAAAACTCGTTGCTTCGTATGTCCACAACAAAATCGCAACGATCCGGAATAACATTGTGCTGTGTACCGGCCTGTATCTGTGTTACACTCATCTTCACCGACCCTGATAAATCGCTCTTTTCAGGAAATTGAAAACGGTTAAACCATTCAATATCCCCCATCGCAAGCGAAATGGCATTAACCCCTTCATCGCGTGCAGCATGTCCGGCTTTTCCGGTAACCGTGCAATCAAGAACCATAAGCCCTTTTTCCGCAACGGCCGGCTGCATACCGGTCGGCTCGCCAACAACGGCAAACGCAATTTCAGGTAACGCCGGTAACACGTTTTCGATCCCGTTCTTTCCGGAAACCTCCTCTTCCACCGAAGCCAGATAAATCAAATTATAAGGCTGTTCCCGCTGTGACAACAGAATAAACGCTTCATACAGTGAAACAACCGAAGCACCCGCATCGTTACTGCCTAATCCATACAAAATGTCATCTTCCGCATTGAACGGTGAAAAAGCATCCCTTGTCCAGCCGGCAACCGGACGCACCGTATCAGTATGGGAATTAAGCAGGATCGTCGGTTTTGAAGCATCTATTGCTGACGCCAGCCAGAGATTGTTACCCAGCCGGTGTACGATATGTCCGGCTTTTTCCCAGCGCGTTTGCAAAAAATTCGCCACATCCTTTTCTTCCCGACTAAATGAAGGAATCGAAATCATTCCTTTCAGTAAATCTATTGCATCAAAAAACATGATATTTAATTATTAATTGAAAATTGGGCAACCGCGAGGGTCGCCCCTACTAAAAATTGCTTCGCAATTTTTCTGTCCTCCTCTATTTGCGCTGAAAGCGCCTTCGGCGAATCAAACTTCCGTTCTTCGCGGATAAACGCGACAAACTCAACAAGGATGGGTTCGTTATAAATATCCTTTGCAAAATCAAAGATATGCGCTTCGATGCGCAAAGAATTGTCGTCTTCAATCGTCGGGCGCGAACCGATATACAACATTCCGTTATACTGCTGACCGTCAATTGTGATACGGACAGCATACGAACCGTTACGCGGAATCATTTTTAACGGTTCGTCTACTGCAATATTGGCAGTCGGGAAACCCATCCTGCGTCCTATCTGATGCCCATTGACAACATGTCCTTTCAACCGGTAATGATATCCCAGCAACTGCGATACGGCAGCCAAATCGCCTTTTTCAATCAGACGGCGTATAACAGAAGAACTGATTGCTATCCCTTTATCGCTGTTAAACGAACCGGAACTGACAACATCCATGCCACATTCCCGACCATAACCCACATACTGATCAAATCCTTCAGTACGTTGATATCCAAAGCGGTGATCAAACCCAATCAACAATGTTTTAACTTGCCATTCGGCAGCAAGCACAGTAGAAATAAATTCATGCGATGTTAGCGCCGCCAACTCCGATGTAAAATCCATAACAATGATATAATCAATCCCGGTCATGGACAACAGTTCCAACCTTTCATCAAACGAGTTCAGCAACTTTGGCTGATAATCCGAATGTAGGATAGCTCTCGGATGTACCGGAAAAGTGAAAATTGCAGAAGACATTCGGCGTTCCCTTGCCAAGTCACACATTTTTTGAAGTAAAAAGCGATGGCCGAGATGCACTCCGTCAAAAAAACCGACAGTAGCCGCCAAAGGATCCTCTCTCCAATCATTTCTATCGTATATGATCTTCATTTTTTCACAAATTTCATAAGTTTTATAAACAGCTTGTTTGCTTTCGATACATACCTTTCATATTTCAGCGGTTTTATTTTGAGAACGCCCTCCATATCCTTTTCATCAATGTTTAACATATCGAGGACATCCTGATAATTAGCCGGTTTATCCATAATATGGTCTGACTTGTACAAACCGGAAGCCTTCTCCCTCGTTATTTCGCCGCGACGTACCATGGTGCTGTACTGGCACATTCTTCTTTCATAGCCATAGATATGGTAGCGAACATAATTTGTAAAAGGTTCGGCGATACAGTCAAAATGTTTAGAGTATTCGCGGCCGGTATCATCTTTCCAGTCTAACTCTTTGGCAATCAATTCACCCATTTCCCTATCCGACGGGTTTTTCACGTAAAACAAAGGACAGACTTCTTTAGCAAAGCTGCCGGTTCGCTTACCGAATGACAGTTTAAAATAATTCATATCCGGATAGACCAGAAAGTCGTTCATTTCCTTTTTTGTTATACACCGGTCTTCCCGCATGATGTGCTTAAAACGACCGATATCCTGTGTAGTATCGGGTAGAAATGAATCTTCCTCCAGCGGAGATGTACCCAGTAGAATGATCGGAATTCCATGATCATGCGCCACCTTAAACATATGCGCCCTAATCGCAATACCGCAGGCGCCGCAAATATCGCCCGAACGAAGAAGCATATTTTTATATATTCTTTTTAGCACTTCCGATTCCGGCTTGCAAACGATATGATTAACTTTCATTTTTTCTACAGCCCGATCCATATTGGTGACAGCCAGCTGACTTGTGAAACCATTATCATACGTCATTGTCAGGACTTTAAGATTATATACCCTGACAGCCAGATACAGGATGTACATGCTGTCTTTTCCGCCGCTCAAAGGAACTAAAGCATCATATTCACCCTTTTTACGGGCTTTTGCATCTTCGATAATCCGAATCAGTTTATCCTCTCCAAAGGGTTCAAACACATGATAAGACGAACATAAGGAACAAGTCTCCTCCTCATTAAAGGATAGTCCGGGATACGCATCCGTTAAAATACATTTTTTACATATTTTCATTTTGTTTCATCTATAAAATCATCACAAAGAAAAGCAATTTCCACGAAATAGAAAAAATGAGACAGGAAATTATTGATAAAAAAGAATTAATTCATCATGCTCAATTCTCAATTAATTACTATCTTTGTACCAATAATATAAAATAACACAGGTATGAAAATTTATGTTCAATGCTTTCTTATCGTCTTGTCTATCGCCTGTTTTTCGTGCAGGCAAAACCGGTTGTCTACACTGAAAGTTGCTCATCTTACGTGCGAACAGGCAGTGTCGCCGCCGGGAATTGAGACCTCCTCGCCCGCTTTGGGCTGGCAGATTTTTTCGGACAGTCGAGGTGTGACTCAAAAGGGCTATCAGATTTTGGTGGCCGGCAGTTCCGAACAGTTGGCTGTCGACAACGGCGATTGCTGGAATTCAGGAAAAGTTGCATCCGATAATTCCATTCAGGTTTTTTATGAAGGAAAACCGTTACAGCCGGCTACCACCTATTACTGGAAGGTAAAAGTTTGGGACAATCACGGCAATGAATCCGACTGGAGCGAACCACAGACATGGCAGATGGGATTATTCACGACTGCAGACTGGGGACTTGCGCAATGGATTGCCTTACAGGAACAACCTGCCGGCCAACGGGTTGTTCCGGGAATACACGGCGCCGGTAAGCCCGAAATGGGAGATATGAAAGATATTCTGCCGCTCTTCCGTCGTGAATTTAATGTGGAAAAACCGCTGAAAAAAGCGACCGCCTTTATTTCCGGATTGGGGCATTTTGAGATGTCGCTGAACGGTAAAAAAGTGGGCGACCACTTCCTCGATCCCGGATGGACGAATTATGATGAATATGCCCTGTACGTAACTTTCGATATCACTTCATACCTGAATGAAGGCGCAAATGTATGTGGCATCATGGTCGGAAACGGTTTCTACCATACGCCCCGCGAACGTTATCTGAAATGTGTGGTGTCGTATGGTTTTCCGAAAACCATCTGTAAAATTATCCTCGAATATGCCGATGGCAGCAAAGCCGAATTAGCGACCGGTAACGCATGGAAAACGTCGCCGTCGCCGATTACTTTTTCAAGTATTTACGGAGGCGAAAGTTATGATGCGCGGTTAGAACAGGCAGGATGGGATCAGCCGGGATTCGACGACAGTCACTGGCAAGACATTCTTACGGTAAGCGGTCCGCCGCAATTGCGGTCGCAAACGACAACGCCGCTAAAAATCATGGAGACCTTTGAACCTAAAACTGTTTTTCAGGCAAAAAACGGCGAATGGGTTTATGATTTGGGTCAAAATGCTTCAGGCGTCATACATCTGAATGTAAAAGGCGCAAAAGGTCAAACCATTGAGGTTTGGCCGGGCGAATTGATTGACGATGACAGCGTCATCACGCAACGCGCTTCGGGAGAACCGTTCTGGTTCGATTATACTGCAGCCGGACGTAACGAAGAGACATGGCAACCACGATTTACCTACTACGGTTTCCGGTACCTGATGCTTAAAAATGCCGTTCCACAGGGCGTTCCTAACCCGCGTAATCTGGCAGTCGTGACACATCTGCAGGGACTGCATACTAGAAATGCGGCGCCCCAATCGGGTACATTCTCATGTTCAAACGGGTTGTTCAACCGGATATTTCACCTGATAGACTGGTCGATTCGCAGTAACATGGCAAGCGTATTAACCGATTGTCCGCATCGCGAAAAACTTGGCTGGCTCGAGCAGGCGCATCTGATGGGTAGCTCCATTCAGTACAATTACAACATCAACCGCATGTTCAACAAAATCATTGACGACATGCGCGCCGCACAACTCCCTGACGGGATGATTCCGGATATAGCCCCTGAATTTGTCGTTTTTGTTGGCGGGTTTCGCGATTCTCCGGAATGGGGAAGCGCCTACGTGATCCTGCCATGGTACCTCTATCAGTGGTATGGCGACCGGCGTCCGTTGCAGGCCAACTATGAAGGCATGAAACGTTATGTGGCTTATCTGGCTTCCACAGCCGACGATCATATCGTGTCGCATGGTCTTGGCGACTGGTTCGACCTCGGACCAAGGAATCCCGGCGAATCCCAGCTGACCTCCAAAGGTGTCACGGCTACGGCCATGTATTACTATGATGTCGATATCATGCGGCAGGCGGCAAAATTGTTGGGGAAAACAAACGATGAAGCCTATTTCACCGAACTTGCCGCAAAAATCAAAACGGCTTTTAACCGGCAGTATTTTAAAGACAGCACAAAGCAGTACGACCGTAATAGCCAGGCAGCCAATGCCATGGCCATATTTATGAATCTGGTTGAATCCGAAAACCGGCAGGCAGTCTTCAATAATATATTAAAGGACCTGGAAGGTCGGGACTATGGCCTTACGCCGGGCGATATAGGTTTTCGTTATCTCCTGCGTGTTCTTGAAAGTGAAAATGCTTCGGAAACAATTTTCACGATCAACAACCGCAACGACGTACCCGGTTATGGCTTCCAGTTGGCTAAGGGCGCCACAGCGCTTACCGAATCGTGGGCTGCCCTGCGCTTTGTATCCAACAACCACTGTATGCTGGGTCATCTGATGGAATGGTTTTACAGCGGATTGGCCGGTATTCGGCAAGCGGAAGGTTCGGTAGCTTACCGTCATATTGTCATCCGCCCCGAGCCGGTGGGCGACGTAACCGCTGCCTCTGCAACGTATGAGTGTCCTTACGGAAAAATTGTTTCGGACTGGAAAAAGGACGGCGATACATTTTGTCTGAATCTGGAAATACCCGCCAACACATCGGCGACAGTATATTTTCCGGGTAACAACATCAAAAGCCTGACCGAAAACAATCAAAAATTTAAAGCCAAAACCTCAAAAGACGGCGCTGTCAGGATAGGTTCGGGAAAATACCATTTCAAATTAATTCGTAATCCGTAATTAAATATGAATGGTTTACTGACAATTTACAAAAAAAAAGACTTTCCTTTGTCAAATCTTAAAAGTTTATTAGACAAAGGATTGGATTCCCTATCGCATCGGGGCAATAAAGCGAGAGCGACCTTTTTGATGAATCAAAACCTGCAAAATGCAACACAACCGGAGGATGCTGTACAATTGGCTATGGGGTCATGTTCGCAGCAGGACAGCATCTTTCACATCGCATTGAGCAATGGAAATATGCTGTTTTTTGAGGGACGGCTTCTGAACAAAAAGGAACTTTGCCAATTGTCAGGCATAACCGATGGAAACAGTATGACTGATTCCGTGATCGTTTTACGTATGATTAAGCAGCATGGAATCAACTGCTTCGGGTTATTGAAAGGATTCTGGTCGCTAATTTATTTAGATTCCGAAAATAAAACGATCTATGGTGCGCGCGACCATTTCGGCAACCGGCCGCTATGGTTTTGCAATACCGGCAGTCATTTTGCACTGGCTTCCGAAGGCCGGACAATCTATTCGCTTTTTGACGACGCGCGCAGTATAAACCGGAATACGGTCATTGACTTCTTACTGTGGGGAAATATCGGAACAACAGACCAGTACTTTTTTAACGACATTCATTCCATTGAGCCGTCTCATTTTGTCAGGTATGAAATGGACGCCGGCCGGCTAAGCGTTGAAAGGTATTATACACTGCCATATGACCGGAGTAAAACCTCATATAATGAGATATTCGAAAAAAAATATACCCAAAAACTGCGAAACTTCATTGCGGATTCCGTGCAGGAAAATCTTTCATTATTTGACGAGCCGTTAGCCATAGGTGTAAGCGGAGGCATGGACAGCTCGGCGCTTTTGTGCATGGCCCGAAAAACAGACCCGGCCCGAACGCCGGTGGCTTATACCACAACCGATGATTATGATGGCGGCGAAGCGTACTGGGCTGAAAAAGTAGTGCGTCATACAGGAGTGGAATGGATTAAAGTCATTTGTACGGCAAATGATATTATTGAAAAATCAGCTGCGGCAAACCGCGCACACAGCGCCCCCATTTACAATCCAAGTTCGATAACACAGTACCGTGTAATGGAAGAAGTCGGGAAACAGGGACAAAGCGTGTTCATCGACGGACAGGGGGGCGATGAGATGCTCGGCGGTTATCCGGCTTATTATCCCCTGTTTCTGCAATCATTGCGTAAAAACGGCGAATGGGGAAAGTGGTGGAAAGAACTGATGCAGGTTGGAAATACCGGTTTGACGACAAGGGATGTATTGGTACGTCAATTAAAATTATGGGCAAAAGAACTATATTATTCGCAGCAAAAGCTGGCTCGAAAAAAGCGAAAATACGAATATGAATCGTTGACGCCTGAAATCAGGGACAGTTATTTCAAACACCCATCACCCATTCCGTACATGAAAAAAGAAATATTAAACGACGCCCTTTTTGAAAGTTACACCCTATTTCTCGGCAACATACTCCGATGGGGCGAACACTCGGCGGCGTCACAGGGTATCGAATGTGTCATGCCACTTTCCAATCACCCGGATTTAACGGCGTATATCTTTTCAATCCCGTCATCGTATAAGATTCATGACGGCTGGAACAAATATCTTCTTCGCAAAGCAATGGAAGGAATAGTTCCGGATGAGATTTGCAGACGCAAACAAAAAATGGGTTTCTATTTCCCGGAACAAAAATGGCTCAATGACATCGGTAAACCGATGTTTCACACGCTCCAAAAAACAGATGACCCTGAAGAATGTATCAACAAAAATTTCATCCTCGAAAACATGCACAGGCTCTACACGCCTGCGAATCCGCTATACCGGCAATTCATCTTCCGCTGTTACAGTTACCTCTTATGGCGCAATGGATTAGCCTGAAGCAATCCGGAAAATTTTTATCTTTCTGTGTGTAATATCGAAAATTTCATCTACTTTTGCACAAATTACTAACTAAAAAATATATAATCATGAAGTACTGTAGTCTTATTATTACGATTTTATTTTTTTCTGTGCAGGCATTTTCACAGAAATATCCTTACGATGGTTTGGATAACAACATGGGTAATCTTTTTCGGTTATCGAATGCCAAAACCCGTTCAATCAGTCCCGAAAATTTTACCGGAGAAAAAGGAAAAGGCGGAATGGCGGATCTGAAAGACAGCGATCAGCGAAATGTTGCGAATGCTTCGCGCGCCGCACGCGATCTGGGACAGGGCTGGAAGGTTAATCCGTTTATCCGGATCAACTCGAAAGAAACCATTACGATAGCGGAAATGGAAGGTCCCGGCGCTATCCAGCATATCTGGATGACACCAACGGGAAACTGGCGTTTTTCGATTATCCGTATCTATTGGGATGACGAAAAAGAACCATCGGTCGAATGTCCGCTGGGCGATTTTTTCTGTATGGGATGGAATGTATATGCTCCCTTATCGTCGCTGGCTGTTTGCGTCAATCCGGGCAGCGCTTTTAATTGTTACTGGACAATGCCTTTCAGGAAAAAATGCAAAATCACAGTAGAAAACATCAACGACAGGGATGCCATGACATTGTATTATCAAATAGATTATACCTTGACGGAGGTTGCCGAAGATGCCGGTTATTTTCATGCGCAGTGGAGACGCGCAAACCCGAATGTCACGTCCGATTATACGATTGTCGATAACATTAAAGGCAAAGGCCACTATGTCGGCGTTTACATGGCCTGGGGCGTCAGGAACAACGGCTGGTGGGGCGAAGGCGAAATCAAGTTCTTCATGGATGGCGATACCAAGTTCCCGACGATCTGCGGAACAGGAACGGAAGATTATTTCTGCGGCTCCTACAACTTCGACCGCGAAGGTCAGTATAAAGAGTTTTGTACACCCTATGCAGGCTTGCATCAGGTGATACGCCCGGATGGCACTTACAAATCCCAACAAAGGTTTGGCCTGTATCGCTGGCATATAACCGACCCGATCCGCTTTGAAAAAGATTTGAAAGTAACAATGCAGGACTTGGGCTGGCGACACGACGGGCGCTACCTGCCGCAAAAATCGGACATTGCATCTGTGGTTTTCTGGTATCAGACCGAACCGCATAATAAATTCCCCAAACTCCCCAACTGGGAAGAACTTGAGGTTAATTAGAGTGTAGAGTTTAGAGTTTGGATTTAGAGTTTGGATGTATGAGAAAATTATATTATCTAACGCTTTTATCATTAGGGATAATGTTATCCTGCAGTAGTGGAAATAAAAAAGAAAAAGATATGAGCGAATATGAAAAGGGGACCTTCGGGTA
>Ga0082212_10005878_pt1 | contig 16626 bp, 18 predicted proteins | sample TergutNt197P3_FD_71548 | JGI IMG/M metagenome (GOLD analysis project Ga0082212, IMG submission 71548) | Neocapritermes taracua P3 segment gut microbial communities from Petit-Saut dam, French Guiana - Nt197 P3 | ecosystem: Host-associated > Arthropoda: Insects > Digestive system > Gut ... | reverse complement strand
CCGACAGCGGCCTTACGCCTTCCGACATCCAATACGTCAACGCCCACGCCACGTCCACGGTGGAGGGCGACCGGGCCGAGGCCGAGGCCATTTTCCGGGTTTTCGGAGACGGCCCCTCGGTCAACAGCTTCAAGGGCCAATTGGGGCACACCATGGCCGCCAGCGGAGCCCTGGAGGCCATTTTAAGCCTTAAGGAAATGGAGGCCGGGCTGATTCTGCCCAACCATAACTTTTCGGCGCCGGAACCTGGTTTTCCGGCTTTGCGGTTGCCAAGAGAGAAGGAAAACCGTATAATTACGGCCATGGTCAAAAATAGTTTCGCCTTGGGCGGCTTAAACGCCTCTCTGGTGCTGAAAAAATTCACCGGTGAGTGAAGTTATGATGCTGGAGTTGATCCGAGATAAGGTCAACCAGGCCCTGGTCGAGGAATTCGAACTGGAGCCGGCTAAAATGACCCCGGAGGCCCGCCTCAAGGAAGACCTGGGGTTGGACAGCCTGGACGCGGTGGACATGGTTATTGTTCTGGAGTCGGCCTTCAATTTCAAGATCCGGGACAAGGCGGCCCTGGCCAAGATAACCACCCTGGGCGAGGTGGTGGATTTCATCACCGGTTTGGCCGAGGCCGCGTCCGGCGACCGGGAGGTCTCGGCCGGTTGAAATATCTGGCGGCCACCCTCTGGGCCTGGGGGAGCCTGGCGGCCTTATCGGCCCTGGCCCTGACTCTGGCCGGCCCCTGGTTGGCCTGGGGCCGGCTGAAAGGGCGATCCGCCCCGGAAGTGATCCGCGAAGGCATCTGGCTTTACGGGAGGGCCTACCTCCATCTTCTGCGGCCGACGGCCAAGGTGGAATTGGCCGACAGCGGGGCGGGGCCTCTGGCCGGCCCGGCCCTGGTGGCCGCCAACCACCAGTCCTGGCTGGATCTCTACCTATTGAGCGCCCAGAGCGCCCGGAACCTCTGCTTTCTGGTGCGGGCCTGGCCTTTCCGGCGGTTGTTTTTTTTCCGGCCCCTGATGCGCCTGGCCGAATATATTGAAACCGAAGGCGTCCCTTGGGAAGAACTCTGGCGCCGTCTGAGGGCCGAAGCGGGGCGCGGGTCCGTCTTGGTCGCCTTTCCCGAAGGCACCCGCAGTCCCGATGGCGAGCTGGGCCGTTTTCATTCCGGCCTGTTTAAGCTGGCCATCGATTTGGATCTGCCGGTCTGGCCCTTGGTCATCCACCACAGCGGCCGGGTCATGCCCAAAGGTTCCCTGTTTTTTCGGCCAGGCCCGATCCGGGTGGAATTTGAACGACCGCTCCGGCCCGGTGATTTCGCCCGGGCGCCGATCCCCCACGGGGCCATGCGCCGGGCGGCCCGGCTGGCATTCAAAAAGGCTTTGGCTCCCTCTGAACGTTGACCTTGAAAGGAGATAGAAAAATGTCGAAAAAAAGTTTTTTTAAAATCGGTATCCTGGTTTTGGTCCTTTCTCTGGCCCTGCCCCTGGCCGCCTGCCGAGTTCGCCAGGCCAACATCACCAACTTCGTCGATTTGCCGGTTTACGGAGCCAAAAACAACGCCCTGGCCCAGGCCCAGGTCCGGAAGGCCATTTTGGACGCCTGCAAAAAGCGGAATTGGGTGGCCCGGGAAATATCGCCGGGCCTGATTTCCGCCACGAGAGAGGTCCGCGGCAAGCACATGGCCCGGGTGGAGATTCCCTTCAGCGGGACCCGTTATTCCATCATTTATAAAGACAGCAGCAACCTCCAATACGATGCCTCGAAAAACGTCATCAACAGGAATTATAACAGTTGGGTTAACTATCTGCGGCAGGACATCGAGATGGCCCTGGCCCAAGTCGGATAGAGATGGCTTCCGCGATTGAAGGCCTGATCCCCCACCGCCGGCCCATGCTGGCGGTGGACGAATTGATCGGCCTGACCGAAGACGAGGCCGTCAGCCGCACCGTCATCCGGCCGGACAGCATTTTTCTCGACTCCCGGGGCCGGGTCGAGGAAGCGGTGCTGTTTGAAATGGCGGCCCAGACCTTTGCCGCCCTGGCCGCCGGGCGTCAAAAAGACGGGCCGGAGGCCGGTTTTCTGGTGGCGGTGAAGAAGATGGATTTATCCGGACGGCCGGAAGTGGGAACGGCAATCGAGGTCTCGGCCAAAGTTCTCAGCCGGGTGGATGATTTCGCGGTGATTGCCGGCCGGGCCGTCCAGGCCGGGCGGCTTCTGGCCGAAGGGCAGTTGACTATTTTCGTGCCCGGCTCCGGTTCAGCCTGGAGTGATTCCGTCGAGGGCGGAGCGGAGGAACCGTGAGAGCCTGGATTTTTTTTCTGGCCGGCGTGGTCGGCCTGGCCGGATTTTCAATCCAGCCGCCTCCGGCCGCGGCCCGGTCGGAATCGCCGGCCCTTTCGCGGCTTAGGGAAGTGGAAAAACGGCTTGCGAGCCAGGTCTCCGTCTCGGGCCGTTTCAGCCTGGAAAAGCGCTTCGACCACCTGGCCGAGCCCATGCGGGCCGAGGGCCGTTTTTTTTTCGCCCGCCCGGATTACCTGGTTTGGGAACAAACCGCCCCGGATTGGTCCCGCCTGGAATTGGCCGAAGGCCGGATTGAAATCTTGAGTGGTTCACCCGAGACCCCGGCCCGGCTTTCGGAAGCGAAGGCCGAGGCCGCCGGCCAGGCGGTTCGGGCCATAATGGGCTGGTTGAACTTCGACTCCCAGGCCCTGGCCGCCGCTTACGAAGTGAGCCTGGACAGGCCCGAACCCCTGACCATCACGGCCTGGCCCCGGCGGGCCGGGGCCCGCAAATACCTGGAGTCCATCCAGATTGAATTCGCTTTTGAAAAGCCGGTCGTCCGGCTGGTCGTTTTGGAAGAGAAAAACAGCCGAACCTTTCTGACCTTTGACCAGGTGCTCCTGAACCAACCCCGGCCCGAGCCCGGACATGGCCGCCTGGGCCATTAAACTCCACCGCTTTTGGGCCGGTCGCAAGCCCGGGCTGGCCCTGGCGGCCCTGGCGGTCCTGGGCCTGTCCCTGGCCCTGGCCTTTCAGTTGAAACCGGACCAGAGCCTGGGCCCTCTCCTGCCGGACAGTTCCCCCGAGCTAAAGCGGGCGGCCGGGCTTATGGACCTGGCCCCCTTCGCCCGGTTCCTGTTGGTTCAACTCACCGCCGATGATCCCGCTGCGGCCTGGGAATTGGCGGCGGCGGCCGAAAAACTGGCCCGAGACCTGGACCCGCGCCTCTTGACCCTTTGGCTGGACCCGGAAGCCCTGCCCGACCCGGCCGGTCTCCTGGCGCTTCTGCCGGCCCTCTGCGACAGCGCCTGCCGGGAGCGCCTGGCGGCCGGCCTGACCTCGGACCGGCTGGAAGCCCGTCTGGCCGACCTGAAAAAAAACCTGGCCGCCCTGGGCGGCGAAGAGGAACTTTTTTGGCGGGCGGATCCCGGGCTTTGGAGGGCCGAGGTCTTTTCCAAGCTGCCCCGGCCCAGGGCCGAAATCCGGCCCGACTTCCTGGCCGGTTATCCGGTCAGCCGGGACGGGCGCCACCTTTTGCTGGCTTTGAAACCCCAGGTCTCCATGAACGATGCGGCCGGGGCCCGGATCGTCCTGGACCATTTGGGCCGCCTCTTAAGCGATCTGCCGTCGGGCCTCAACGCCCAGGTGGTCGGCGCCCTTAGGCACACCGCGGCCAACGCCGAAGCCATCGAGGATGATTTGGCCCTGATCCTGCCCCTGGTCATGGCCCTGTTGGTTGTTTTGTATCTGATCCTGGTCCGCAGTTGGGGCGCGGCGTGGCTCTTTTTGACTCCGGTGGCGGCCTTCCTCCCGGCCCTGGCCGCCTTGACGGCCCTCCCGGCCGTTTCCGGCCTGGCTCTGGGCTTCGGGGTTGCCGTTCTGGGCATCGCCGTGGATTACGCCGTTTACGTTCACTTCGCCCTCAGGCGGGCCCCGGACCCGGAGACGGCCCTGGATCGGGCCGTCCGCCCCATGTTCCTCAGCGTCGTCCTTTGTCTGACTGGTTTCGCGGTCCTCCTCTTGGCCGGAGTGCCGGCCATACGGCAACTGGCCTTTTTTTCGGCCCTGTCACTGGTTGCGGGCTTCACCTGGGCCGTGGCCGTCCTGCCCCATTGCCCGGGGATGGACCGGCCCCGGGAATCTTCGCCCGCCCCCGGGCCGGCCGACGAGGCGCTCCCCCGGGCCGGCCGGATAGTCGGGTTAGGCCTGGTCCTGGCCGTCGGGCTCGGGCTGGCCGCCGCCCGTCTGCCCCTGGAATTTTCCATTCGCAGCCTCAATTTGGCCTCTCCGGGCCTGGAAGCCGACCAGGCGGCCGTGGCCCGGGTCTGGGGCGGCGATCAGGACCGGCGGTTTTTTCTGGCCGAAGGCCGGACTCAGGCCGAGGCCCTGGCCCTGGCCGGCGAAGCGGCCGCCGACCTGGCCGGCCGGGGCGGGACCGGCCTTATGACCCTGGCCGGCTTGTGCCCTCCGCCGGCCGCGCAGGCCGAAAACCTTCAAGGCTGGTCGGAGTTCACGGCCGCCCTGGGCGAGAATTTCCGGGCCGATTTCTTAAAAGCCGCCGCCGAGGCCGGGTTTGCCCCTTCGGCCTTTGAGCCTTTTTGGGAATGGCTCAACGCCCCCCCCGCGGCCGTCGACCCGGGCCGGTTGGCCGGCCTGGGTTGGGGCTTTTTGGCCGATTACTACCTGGTCGCCCGGGACGGCCGCCATTACGCCCTGGTGGAAATGGACGCCGGGGGCCCCCCCCTGGCCCCCGGCTTCAAGGACCGGGTTCTGCCCCTTTCGGCCCGGGACCTGGAAGAGGCCATGACCCGGGCCTTGGCTGATTCCCGGCATCTGCCGCTGATGGCGGCCCTGGCCTCCTTGGCCGTACTCCTGGGCGCCTTTAAAAACAAGGCCGAAGCCCTGGCCGCCTTTTTGCCGGCTTTGGCGGGCCTGACCGCGGTGCTGACCGTGAATCTCCTTTCGGGCCGCGCCCTGGGCCTGGCGGCGGCGGCGGCCCTGCCCCTGGTCATCGGCCTGGGGGCTGATTACGGTCTGGTGGCGGTGAGCGAAGCCCGGCGGAAAGGGAGCCTGGGCGCCGGCCGGGCCATTTTGGTGGCCGGCCTGTCCACCATGATCGGGATGGGCCTTCTGGCCCTGACCCGGCATCCCGTTCTTCGGGCTTTGGGGGAAACCATTTCCGTGGGGCTCCTGGCCGCCATGCCTATGGCCATTCTGGGCCTGCCCCGGCTTTTCGCGGCCCGGGCTGAAAAAGAAGGGCTGATATGCCGCCGCGTCTGAGGGAAGCCATAAGCCGGGCCGCCCTGGGGCCGCCGGAAAGGATACAGGCCCCGGTCGGCGGTTTCCTGAAGCCGGATCTGCCTGTCTGGCGGGGGCTCTATGACCTGGATCAAGACTTCCCGGCCTTTAAAGGCCATTTCGAAGGCCGGCCGGTCCTGCCGGCCCTGGCCCAGACCCTTCTGGCCAAGGACCTGGCCGGCCGCCTCTGGCTGGAATTGGACCGGATCGCCGCCATCGACTCAGCCAAATTCCTGGGGCTGGTGGAGCCGCCGGCCCTGGTCGCCGTTTACGCCCAGCCCCCGTCCGCCGGCCCCGGGCCGGGCCAGTGGCGTTTTTTGTTGACGGCGGCCCGGGCGGGAGGCCCGGCCTCGGAAGCGGCCGCCTTGCGGCTGGAACTGGAGTGAACCATTTATGCTGAAGCCTTATTTCAAGGATCAGGGCGGGCCGGCTCCTCTCGCGGTCAACTGCCGCCGGGTGGTCCGCCTGGAGGAGGTGGACGCCCTGGGTATAGTCTGGCACGGCCGCTACCCCAGTTATTTCGAGGACGGCCGGGAAGAATTGGGCCGGTGTTTCGGCCTGCATTATCTCGATTTCAGCGCCGCCGGGGTCATTTTGCCCATCCGCAGCCTGACCGTGGATTACCTCTCGCCTTTGAAATACTTTGAGGAAATGACCATTGAAACGGCCCTCCACTGGCACGAGGCCGCCCGCCTGAACATTACCTACCGGATTTCAGGGCCGGACGGCCGGCTGGCCACCAGCGGGGCCACGGTGCAGATGATGACCGATATGGACGGCGGGCTGCTCTTGGAAGCCCCGGCTTTTTACCGTGATTTTCAGGCCAGATGGCGACAGGGGCGGCTCTGAACCATGCGGGTTCTGATCCTGGCGGTCAATTTCTTTCAGCAGCCCTACCCGGTCTATCCTCTGGGCGCGGCGGCGGCGGCCGAAGCGGCCCGGCGGGCCGGCCACGAAGTCAGGCTGGCCGATCTTCTGGTCGAGGGCGGATTTGAAGGCTTTCAGCCGGGGCGGCTGGAAGGGCTGGTCAAGGAGTTCCAGCCCGAGGCCGTAGGTCTGTCCCTTCGGAACCTGGAAAGCCTCACCGGCGAGGCCAATGAAAGCTGGAGTCTTAATGGGCTGGCCACGGTGACGGCCGCTCTTCGCCTGTTTTGGTCAGGGCCGGTTTTCCTGGGCGGAGCCGGTTTCAGCCTGCTGCCGGAACAGGCCCTGGCCTGGAGCGGGGCCGACTATGGCCTTCCCGGCGAGGCCGAAGATGTTCTGCCGGCTTTTCTGGAAAACCTGGCCGCCGGGAGGGCCGTTCCCGGGCTCCAGGCTAGTCCCGGGCCGTCCGCCGCCATCGGCCCCGCGGCCCTGGACCCGACCCTGGTCCGGGGCTATGCCGGCCGCGGCGGCCTGATCGGAATCCAGACCAAGCGGGGTTGCGCTTTCAGTTGCCTTTACTGCGCCTATCCCCTTCTGGAAGGGCGGAGCCTGAGATTCAGGCCGACGGCTGAAGTGTTGGACGACCTGGCCCGGCTGGCGGACTTGCTGAAGGCCGGGCCGGCCAAAGCGGGCCGGCCCGAACCCTTAATAGCCTTCGTCGATGCGGTCTTCAACGATCCGGCCGGCCGCTGGCGGGAACTTCTGGCCGCCCTGGCCGAGGCCAGGCTCCCTCTCCGCTGGACAGCTCTTTTTCAGCCCACGGCCTGGGCCCCGGGCGACCTGGAACTTATCCGGCGCTCCGGCGCGGCCGGGCTTGAGTTCGGGACCGACGCCGCTTCCGACCCGGCCCTGGCCGGCCTAAGCAAGCCCTTTGATTTCGAGACCGTCCGCCGGGTTCAGGCCGAGTGCGCCGCCCAAGGCCTCCCCGCCGCCCATTATGTCGTCTTCGGCGGCCCCGGCGAGACCGGGGCCACGGTGGCCGAAGGCCTGGAGAATTTGGAACTCCTGGAAAATTGCGTGGTCTTCATCTCGGCAGGCTGGTCCGTCTATCCCCGCACCAAGCTGTTTGACCTGGCCCGGGCCGAAGGACTCGTCACCGGCGAGGGAGAATTGCCCCGGCCGGTCTATTATTTCGCCCCGGGGCTCGACCCGGCCTGGCTCCGAAAATGTTTGGACCAGGCTTTTCAGAACCGCCGTGACCGGCTCTTTCCGCCCGACCGGGCCTGGGCCGCTTCGGCCGCCCTGCGTCGAATGGGCGAGACCGGCCTTTTGTGGGACACCCTTATCGGTGCCGGCCGACGGGGGAGCCGTCATGTCCGGGCCTAGGATTCTGGCGGTCATCCCGGTTTACAACCACCCGGAAACTTTGCGGGCGATGGCCGAGGGCGCCTTGGCCGTCCTGCCAGATCTCCTGGTGGTGGACGACGGTAGCGCCGTTCCCGTCGGTCCGTCCCTGGCGGACCTGCCGCTACGGCTCATCCGCCATGAAGCCAACCAAGGCAAGGGTGCGGCCATAAAAACCGCCGCCGCCTTCGCCGCGGGGCGCGGCTTCAGCCACCTGGTCACCCTCGACGCCGACGGCCAGCACGATCCGGCCGACCTGGCCCGCTTCGTGGAGGAGGTCGCCGACCGGCCCCGGGCCTTCATCGTCGGGGCTCGGGATTTCGCCCGGGCTGAAAACGTGCCCTTCTCCTCCCGTTTCGGCCGCCGCTTTTCCGAATTCTGGATGTTCATCCAAACCGGCCAACGGGTCGGGGACATGCAGAGCGGCTATCGGGCCTATCCCGTGGCCGCCCTTGGCGGCCTGGCAGTGCGCGACGACCACTATTCCTTTGAAATCGAAGTCCTGGTCAAGGCGGCCTGGAGCGGTTTTGAAATAGCGGAGATCCCGGTGGCCGTCCGCTATCCGGCCGCCCGGGACCGCGTCTCCCACTTCCGGGCTTTCCGGGACAACTGGCGCATCACGGTCCTGAACACCCGCCTGACCATTCGGGCCCTGATCCCCGTGCCTTTCCGGGAGCTGGCCTGGGAGGCCGGGCCGGGCCCGGACCGGGTCTCGGTGCGGCGGCCTCTTAAATCCTTCCTCAGGCTGATGGCCGATTCGGCCACCCCCAGGCTCCTGGCCGCTTCCACCGCGATTCCGCTCTGGGTGAACTGTCTGCCTCTGCCGGGTTTCCAGACCTTTCTTCTGCTTTGGCTTATCGCCGCGCTCAAGCTCAACCGGCCCTGGAGCCTGGCCGTAAGTCACGCCTGCCTGCCGGGGCTCATGCCGGCCCTGGCCATCGAGATCGGGCACTATTTTCTGACCGGGGTCTGGCTGACGGACATCTCCTGGCGGACCCTGGGCCTGGAGGCCTGGTCGCGGTTGGGGGATTGGCTGGCCGGAGCCTTGGTCGGCGGGCCTCCGGCCGCCCTGGCGGCCTCTTTGGCCGTTTATCTGACGGCCTGGCTCATTGGCCGCGGCCTGGCCCGGGAGGCGGACCATGACCGGTGAAAAGTGGTCCGGCCGCAGCCTGGGCTCCCGTTTCCAGCACCAGATATTCTACTGGCTCATCCGCCGGGGCGGACCTTGGGCGGCCTACTTTCTTCTTTATCCGGTCGTCTTCTGGTATACTTTGAAAATCTTGGCCGTCCGGGGTTTTTATCCCTACCTGGTCCGCCGTTTCCCCGGCGCCGGCCGCCTGCGGCGGCTCGGACAGGCCTTCCGCCTCAACCTGGCCTTAGGGCAGACGCTGGTGGACAGGTCCATCCAGGGCTTGACCGGCCAGGTTGAGGCCCGGGCCGCCGCCGGGACGGCGGAGACCTTGGACGAGCTTTTGGCCGAAGGCCGAGGCCTGGTGATTCTCACCGCCCATGTGGGGGCCTGGCAGAGCGGCCTGATCTGGCTGGGGCGGGCCAAAGTTCCGGTCAACATAGTCTGGCTGCCCCAAGAGAACTTTTTGCCCCGACTTCACTTTGAGCGCGACTTCCAGGCCGCCGCGCCCAGGCGGTTGGACGCCGCCGAACCAGGCCTGGCCATGGCCGCGGCCGCCTCGGCGCTCTTAAACGGCGAAATCGTGGTCTTTATGGCCGATCGGGTGCGGCCGGACGATACTTTGACTGTCCGCGCCGACTTTCTGGGGGCTGAAATAAAACTGCCCGGCGGGCCTTTTCACCTGGCCGCCCGTTTGGGGTCGCCCTTGGCGGTGATCCTCAGTTGGCGCCAAGGGCCGGGACGGATGACCGGGCGGTTTTTCAAGGTTATCCGGCCGGACCCGGCCCCGGATTCGGCGGTCGCTCCCCGGACCGCGCCGGACCTCCGGCCCTTGGCCGAGGCTTTCGCCGGGGCCTTGACGGATTTCGTCTCCGAACATCCGTTCCAGTTTTTCAACTTCCATGATTTATGGAGCGACTGATGAGCGATGATCTGAAAAATGAGTTGAAACAGTATCTCGTCGAGGACTTGCGCCTGGAGGGCGTCCAACCCCGGGACATTATGAACGAGGCCCCCCTGTTCGTCGAAGGGCTGGGCCTGGATTCCCTGGACGCGGTGGAGTTGGTGGTGATAGTCCAGAAGCGTTTCGGAGTCGTTGTCAAGGATATGGAGGAGGCCAAAATAGCCTTTGCTTCCATTGACACCCTGGCCGGATTCATCACCGCCCGCCGGGCGGGCGGCTAAAGGCCCCCGGCGGTGGAAGTTTGGGTCACCGGCCTGGGGGCCGTGAGCGCGGCCGGGCGGGATCCGTCCGAACTGGCGGCGAACCTCTGGTCGGGCCGTCCGGTCCCCCCGGCTCCGCCGGCCCGCCTGCTAACGCTGGCGGCCGAACTGGGCTTGGCCGAAACGGGCCCCCCGGCCTTCTGCCTGGATGAAAGCCTGTTTCCCGGCGGTTTCCGCCACAGCGCCCGGGACACCCTGGCCCTGGCCGAAGCCGCAACCGCCCAGGCCCTGGCCTCGGCCGGGCTGACCAAGGGCCCTCCGGGCCAAAGCGGGGTGGTCATGGGAACCACCTCCGGCAACGCCCTCCACTTCCTGGCCGACTACGCCGCCTTGACCGCCGGCCGGCCCGTTCCCGGCCAGGGCCTGGCCGATTTCTACGGCTCCAACCCCGCCGCCGCCCTGGCCGCCAAATATGGCCTGACCGGACCGGCCCTGACCCTTGGCAACGCCTGCTGTTCCGGGGCCGACGCCGTGGGTTTGGGGGGTGGCCTGGTGGCCTCGGGCCGTTGCGATCTGGTCCTGGCCGGCGGGGCCGACGCCTTGAGCCTGGTGCCTTATTTCGGCTTCCGCCGCCTGATGGTCTATGACGACCGTCCCTGCCGCCCTTTCGATCGGGACCGGGCCGGCCTCAATCTGGGCGAAGGGGCGGCCTGCCTGATTCTGGAGGCTCCGGAGGCGGCCGCCGCCCGCGGGGCTCGGCCCCTGGCCTTATTCCGGGCCTACGCCGTCTCCTCCGATGCCCATCATCTGACCGCGCCGCACCCGGAAGCCTTGGGCCTGCGCCGGGCCTTGAAGGCGGCCCTGGCTCAGGCCGGTCTGGCCCCGGGCGACCTGGCCTTCGTCAATGTCCACGGCACGGCCACCCCGGACAATGACCGGGCCGAGGCCCTGGCCCTGACCAGTGAACTGCCGGGGCTGCCTGTCTGGGCGGCCAAGGGCGCCACCGGTCACACCCTGGGCGCGGCCGGAGCCCTGGAGGCTGTCCTGACCGTGATGGCCCTGGAGCGGGGCAGCCTCCCCCCCAGTTTCGGCTTCGCCCGGCCCGACCCGGCCCTGGGCTTGGGCCCGGCCCCGCCGGGTCCGATTCAAGGCCGGGCCGCCCTGAGCACCTCCCTGGGGTTCGGCGGGGCCAACACTGTTTTGATTTTCGAGAGGCGGCCATGACCGACCTGGCTATTCTGGAGATCGGATTCTTATCCCCGGCCGGAGGGCCGGCTGATGTCGAAGGGGCGGATGACCGGGCGACCGGGCCGGCTACGGCGACGTCGATTCCGGCCGAAGTCCTGGAGAAAGCCCTGGCCTCCGTTCCCGGCCTGGGGTCTAAGATTCGGCGGACTCCCCGCCTGGTTCGTCTGGCTCTGGCCGCCTTGGCCCCCCTGGCCCCCCGGCCCGATGATCATAGCCAGGCCCTGGTTCTGGCCACGGCCTACGGCTCGGCCGCGGCCACCTTCGAATTCATGGATTCCCTCCTGGCCGATGGGGCCGATTTGGCTTCTCCCACCGCTTTCGCCCATTCCGTGTCCAACATGGCTGCCGCCCTCGTCAGCCTCCAGCTTGGCCTGACCGGGCCGGCCCTGACGGTGACCAATTTCAGCCTGGCCCCGGCCCTGGAAGCGGCGGCGGCTCTTCTGGCCGCCGGGGGGGTCGAAACGGTCTTTCTGGGCGTGGCGGAGGAGTCGCTGCCGAGGCTGGCCGAGGTGGAGGCCCTGGTCGAACGGGCCGTTTCCGCTCCGGTTGAAGGCGCGGTTTTTTTTCGCTTGGGCTCGGCGGGTTCTCATCCCGAGGCGGCCCGCCTGATTCGGGCCGAGGCACCCGAAGCCGGAATTGAAGAAACGATTCCGGGCCCTCTGGCTTCGGCTTGGCGACTGGCCCGGGCCTTCCGCCGCCTTAAGGTCGGCGCGGAGCCTGGCTCGCGGCCGGGTTTTCCCGGAGAAAAATTCAGGCTGGTCAGAGGCGGCCATGACTGAATCCGAAGCGCCCTTATTGAGCCCCGAGGATTTCACCCGCCTGGCCCTGGCCGGAGCGGCGAGCCTGTTGAGCCGGGCCGCCGGGCTGCCCCCGGCCCTCCCGACCGACGCGGCCGGCCGCTCCTGCCCGGAATTGGGTCTGACCGGCGGCCTGAGGCTCAAATTTCACAAATTTATGGCCGGTTTTTTCGGCCTGGCTCCATCTCCGGCCCCCCCGGGGCCGGCCGAGACTTTGGGCGATTACGCCGGGCGCCTGTGGTCGGCCTGGGCTGGCCAAACCGATCGGGTCATAGTTTTTCACACTTCCGGCTCCACCGGCCGACCCCGGCCCCATCCCCAGCCGGAAAGCCTTCTGCGGCAGGAAGCCCAAATGGCGGCCAGCTTTCTTCAGGACCGGGCCAGAGTGGTCGCGGTGGTCCCGATCATTCATTTCTATGGCTTGACCTTCGGTCTTCTGGCCCCTAAGATGCTGAACCTTCCGGCCCTGGACCTGCCGCCTCTGCCCACCGCCGCGTCCGCGGCCTGGCGCAGCGGAGACTTCCTGGCGGCTTTCCCTCTATTTATAGAGCGGTTGGGTTCCCCTCCGCCCGAAGACGTGGTCCTCCTCAGCGCCACCGCCCCTTGCCCGGACCGGCTTTTTCAGGAGATGCGGGAGTTGGGTTTTGCGGGCCTGCGGGAAATATACGGCGCTTCGGAAACCGGCGCTATCGGACTGAGGCTGGAAGCTGGCCCGTTCACCCTCCTAAACCACTGGCGCCGAGCCGGCCGGGGCCGCCTGGCCCGGAGCCTTCCGGGGGGCGGCGAGAAATTTTACCCGCAGCTTGATAAGCTTAACTGGCTCGACCCCCGGCGTTTCAAGCCTCTGGGCCGTCTGGACCAGGCGGTCCAGGTGGCCGGCGTCAATGTCTACCCCGACCGGGTGGCCGAACTCATTCGCAAACATCCCCTGGTGGAGTTTTGCCTGGTGCGGCCCATGACCGAGGCCGAAGGCAGTAGGCTCAAGGCCTTTGTGGTCGCCCGGGGGGACCCGGAAACCGTTCGCCGGGAATTGACCGCCGAATTCAGACGCCGCTTGAGGCCGCCCGAGCGCCCCGCCAGCCTCACTTTCGGCGCCGAGCCGCCCCGTTCCGTTCTCGGCAAGTTCAGCGACTGGGAAACCTGAGAGTCCGCAAAAAGGGGGCAAAGTTTCTACTCCCCAAAGAAGATTTTGCCCCTTGTCAGTTCGATAGTCGCAATTTTCGCCCGCAAATACTCCATTGGCCGGTCGCCTTTGATTCGATTGCATGAACCACAAAGTAACTGGTAATTCTCGTAATAATCCCCCCCGCCTTTAGACTTGGGGATTATGTGGTCTATTTCAAGATTACGAATCTCAAACTCCTTGCCGCAGGCATTACAGAGCCCTTTCTGTTTTTTATACAACCGTTGTTTGACCGGCTCTGTTGGTTGCATTTCCTTAAGGTCTGTTCTGGCAGGCAGCTTGTCGGTTGCAACGAAATGGTCTAAAAGACCCGTAGCTAAACTTAACCGCTGAATCAAAATGTCTGTGGCTTTATCTTCTATGTCAATGCCTATCCATTTACGATCTAAATATTCGGCGGCAACACATGTAGTTGCGCACCCGCAAAATGGGTCTAATACAATATCGCCCTCATTACTTGAAACTTTTATTATGCGATTAAGTAGGGCTAACGGCTTTTGAGTTGGGTAGCCAAGAGATTCCCTACCGGATGCTTGTTGTATGTCTGTCCAACAATTAGTCACCGTTTTTCCTTTTGAGTCATTTAAGTATTTTTTATATTGAGGAACCGCTCCTGGTTTAGTCTGGACAACAATACCATCTTCATATGCCTTTTTCATCCTTTCCTTCGTCCATCGCCAAACACGGGTAACGCCAAGAAATTCATAAGTTAAGTTTGGGCGATTATCGTTTGGGTTCAATAGGGGAAGCAACCGATATAGCCCTTTTTCGTCTTTGTGCCGATACGCGGACTTAACATATTCAGGGTTATGTTCTTCGTAGGATTGATGGTAAACGTAATCTGCCGTTTTGGTGTAGCGTAAGATAGTATCATTGCATGTTGGGAAGTTTCTGCTTATATGGCTTTTAGGATTGGCTCGTTTCCAAATGATTTCATTTCGAAATTGTTCTTTTCCGAACACCGCGTCCAGAACAATTTTCAAATAATGGTTGGCTGTTGGATCGCAATGCAAATAAAGAGCGCCAGTATTTTTCAAAATTCGGTGCATTTCAACAATGCGCTGCGCCATATACGTTAAATACGCCATCATTGCTTTACTATGAATACGGCCAACGCTGGCAATAAATTTTGTAAGATCCAGATTATTAACGGCAAGTGAATCAAGGTTATATTCGTCAACGTCCTTCCACGTCCACATGTCTTTAAAACTAACACCGGCAGCCCTGCTCCCGACAGGGGCAGAATAAATCCGTTTTGAATTAAATGGCGGGTCAAGATAAATCAAATCCACAGACTCGCTATCGAGCCCCAATAAAACATAGAGGTTATCATTTATATAAAGCGTGTTTTGAAAATTTTTCATGTTAAGCTCTCGCCGTCGGCTTTTCATATTAGAGCCAAGCGATGTAAAAGGCCCGGCTCCGCCGGCCTTTTACATCGCTTGAGACTCTTATTCTTCAAAGGCCTGGGGCAAAAAGAGATCCTTGATGTCGATCTTGTTGCGCATGATATCGTTTTCCAGCATGAAGAGCATATCCGCTTCCATACCCGGAATATCCGAGGCGTTCATCCGCTGAGTGAAGTGGGACCAGGCGAAGAGCTGCTCCGCCTCCTCCAAACTCAGGCCTTGGATCTTGGCGCCCAGGGCCACGGCCTTCTCATGGTTTTCGGCGATCCATTGCCAGGCCTTGTCGTGGGCGGCGATCACGGCTTTGAGCCGGTCCGGATGCCTGGCTATGAAGTTTTCGCTGGCGGCTATGACCAGCTTGGGCTCCACCAGGCCCGTGGCCGTGGTCAACACCCGGCCCCCTTCTTTTTCAGCCATGATGACGGCGTTGGCCGCCAGCAGGGCGGCGTCCACCCGGCCGCTCTGTAGCGCGGCGAAGGACTGGGGGATGTCCATTGACACGAAATTGACGTCAGCCAGGCGCAGCCCCTCTTTTTTCAGGGCCGCGGCCAAGAGATTGTGCAGCACCGTGCCTTTGGGGCCGGCCACGGTCTGGCCTTTGAGATCCTTGATCGAGGCCGGCCCGTCCTTTTTCGCCACCAGGGCGAAGACGTCCGAAGGCCGGGCCACGCCCGCGATGATTTTTACGGGATACCCTTCTCCCCTGGCCATGATGATCGAACTGGTGTTCATGACCCCGCCCACGTCCAGGTCGCCCGTGGCCAGGGCCTGGGCCTGCCTGGCCCCGACATTGATCTCCGGCCAGTTGACGGTCACGCCCAGGGGGGCTAGTTCTTGCTCCAACAGCGCTTGATCCTTCATGACGATCATCTGAAGGTTGAAGGGCGATTTGACATAGCTGATGTTCAAAACTTCGGCGGCCGGGGCGGAGGCCGCTCCCAAAAAGGCCAATAGCGCGGCCAGCGTAATGATGGGCTTCATGTGTTCTCCCTGTCGGTTTGCAGATACGATAGTATCCGCTGTTTGATTTGGTCGCGATCGTCCGCGGCCGGCGCCGGGGCGCTGAACAGGATCTTTCCGTCCTTCAGCACCTTGATGTGGTCCGCGATGATCAGGGCTTCGTTCAGGTCGTGAGTCACGAAAAGGCAGTTGACCCGCTCTTTGGCGATAAGGCTGACCAGCATTTTTTGCAGTTCGCCGCGGGTGATGGCGTCCAGGGCGGCAAAAGGCTCGTCCATCAGGAGAAAGTCCGGCCGCCGCAAGAGGGCCCGGGCCAGGCTCACCCGCTGGGCCATGCCGCCGGAGAGTTCGCGGGGCAGAAGACCGCGGACGTCGCCGCCGCTCAAGGGCAGGCTCACCAGGTCAAGAACCTGCCGCAGGCTTCTTTTTTTTTCGGCCGCCGGGGTTCCCGGCAGGGCCAGGGACAGGTTCTCCGCCACCGTGAGCCAGGGCAATAGCCTGGGGTCCTGAAAGACCATGGCCGTGCGCGCGGGCTCAATGAGCACGTCTCCCGCCTCCGGCGGGATCAGGCCGGCGGCTATGCGCAGAAGGGTGGACTTGCCGCAGCCTGAAGGCCCCAAAAGACAGGTGATGCCGCCCGCGGCCAGGGAAAGGGATATCCCTTCAAGCACCGGCTTGGCTCCGAAACTTTTGTGAATGGAATCAAGGACCGGCGTCATTCGGCTATCTCCGGAAAACGGCGGCGCAGAAGGCGGATGCTGGCCTTGCTGAACAGGCCGTCCAGGGCCCAGCCGATGAGGCCGATGGTCAGAATGCCCACCAGCACTTCGTCCGTGCGCATCATGTCCTGGGCTTCCATGATCAGGTAGCCCAGCCCGCTGCTGGAGGCGATGAGTTCCGCGCCGATCAGGGCGCGCCAACTGTAGCCGAAGGCCAGGCGCAACCCGGTGATGATGGAGGGGACCGCGCTGGGGATGACGATGCGCGTGACGTAGACCCAGGTGGAAAGGTTCAGGCTGCGGGCCAGTTCGAGGTGCGCTTCGCCCACCCGGCACAGGCCGTCCCGGGTGCTTAGGAAAATGGGGAAGACGCAGGCCAGGATTATGATGGCCATCTGGGTGGCCCCGCCTATGCCTAGCCAGAGAATGAAAAGGGGGATCATGGCCAGGGGGGGGA
>Ga0082212_10005877_pt1 | contig 16626 bp, 17 predicted proteins | sample TergutNt197P3_FD_71548 | JGI IMG/M metagenome (GOLD analysis project Ga0082212, IMG submission 71548) | Neocapritermes taracua P3 segment gut microbial communities from Petit-Saut dam, French Guiana - Nt197 P3 | ecosystem: Host-associated > Arthropoda: Insects > Digestive system > Gut ... | reverse complement strand
TTTATTTAATATTTAATTATCTATATTTAATAAAATTTTATGAATTTATAAAATTTTATATTCTTTTTATAAGCTAAATATTCTTAATAATATTATATTTGATAATTAATTATTATAATTCTATCTATTTTATAATATTATAAAGTTATTAAAATTCAAAATTTTCTCAAAATATAATTTCATTTCGATATAATATACTAATTATAAAGCAAAATAAATTAAAATAAATAGAAAATTTTGAAATATTAATAAAAAAATAAAATAACATTAATATATATGTTTAAAGTTATTTATATAGTTTTTGAATTTTTTAATTTATAGAAACATATTATCCATATTTTAAAAATATTACACTCTAAGAATATTATATTCAAAAATGTATATTTTAAAGATTATCTATTAAGATATGATTGTTTTAATTCATTTATAATCCAATTAGGAGCATGATCTGTGGGGAGGGTTATAATTAGATTCTCCATATTATTTATAATATAATCTACATCATTTCTTGGTACTTCAATCAATAATAAATATTCAACCTGTAACTCTCCTAAATTAGATTTTCTTTCATATTCTGCAAGTTTTAGCCCATAGCTATCTAAAATTTTTGTAGTTTCACTTTCATCATAGCCTCCAGAAATAGCTGCTCTAAGCATTTCTTCAACATCTGTAGAAAATGATTTGCTATCTTCTGCAAAATAAGTAGAATCTCCTTTAATATTGGTTAGAGATTTTTTATTATCTGCTTTAACTGATCCACTATCCTTAGAACGGATAATAGCTAAAACTGTAGCTCCACTAATATCTGGAGTTTTAGAAATTTTAAGCTCTTTTGAATTAGTATTTGAAGTGTCGAAACCATTATTGGTTGAATTTGATGAAGTAAAATCATTATTAGAATTTGTCTCAGTATTTTTCTCTTCTGAATTGTTATCTTCAGATGTATTAATTGCATTATCATACTCTTGAGATTCGGTATTTTGATTCTGAGGAGTATTTTCCGATAAACTGTAAATATCAACGATACTTCCTACCGATACTAATCCTGCTCCTGCTTGTAATCTTGATATTAAAATTGGGACTGCTACTGTGTCTGGTTTTTGAAATTCTATATTAGCTAATACTCTTCCATCATTTTGAGTTATGAAATTTTTAGCTTCAGGGACATTGATAATGATGTTTTTACTACCTTCGTCTTTGGAACTTTCTGATTCATAAGTTATCATAACTCTATTAAAATTATCTTTCGTAATATCAATTTGTCTATTTTGATATATTCTCCAAGAAGATGTAGCTGGTCTGAGAATATCAATAGCTTTAACCTCTTCAGGAGAATTAGAAAGTTCAATTTCAGATTTTAATATTAAAACATTATCATCAAGAGTTAAAGGACCTTTAAAGAGGGCATTTAATTCATTCATTTTGTTTGATTTAGCTGTGGTTAATTCCTGTTGAAATGGTTCATAAAATAAAAAGTAATAAGAAGAAAACAGCAATACTAATATAATCAATCCAAAAACAGCTGCACCAAAAAGAGTTTTAGTTTCATCATTTTTAATAATTGATTTTTTAAAAGATTTTATTGAATCTTTGTTAAATTTTAGAAGATCTTTTAATTTAAATTCGTCTTGTTTTTTTTGTTTACTGGCTAATTTGTCATTAGCTCTTACAGGGATGTCTCTTATATTGTAATTATTTTCATCCTCAAATTTATCCATATTTTCCATGTGAAAAATATCATCATTAAACTCATTAGTAATTTTCTTATTAAATTTTCTATCAAAGTCTTTTAGATATTTTTCATGTTTTTGCTCTTCTTTAGATAAACCATTAGCTAAAATATCAAAATTATCTTTATTATGGATTATATTCTTATCATTTGGTTTTTTGTTAAAATTCTTTTTAGCAACAACTATGTCCTTATCATTAACTTTTTTATTCTTTACTTTATCGTTAAATCCAGCTAAATCGTCGATTTTATTAGAAATTGAAGAATAAATTCTTTTGAAAGAATTTAATTTATTATTAATCTTTAAATTCTTTATAAAATTATTTTTAAATTTAAATTTATTTTTAGATTTATTTTTAGATTTATTTTTAAAACTATTTTTAAAACTATTTTTAAATTTATTTTTAAATCTTGGTTTAGCTTTTTTATCTTTATTTTTCTTATTATTCAAACTACCCTACCTCTTTAAGAAAAATAAGATGTTTGGCAATTTGTAGATAAGAATGGGATTTATTAAAAATAGCTATTATTAAAACTAACAATTTAATTAAAAGTCATATAAATTAATTAAGAGTTAATAATATTAACAAAGCCTCAACAATGTTAACTAAGAATTGATAATATTACTAAGAACTATATAATGTTAATTAGGTAAATAATTTTTTATAAATCCAATGAAGATGTATCCCATAGTTATAATAAAAAGAATAGCTGCAGGAATATTTATTCCCATGAATTCTATTGGGAATGGAATAAATAATAGTACTACTAATATTACGAATATTGGCAGTAATGTTGGGTTATTTAACTTAGCATATTTGAGGTTACTAATCATTAAAATCCCTACAATTACCATTAATATTATAGCTACAATTATACTGTTTATATCACCTATACTAAAGAATCCACTTAATAAAAATATAGCTAACAAAAATCCAGTAACTGGAATTGGTAAACCAATAAATCCATTAAAATCAATAAAATCTGCAATAACATTAAAGCGTGTGAGGCGTAAAACACCACATATAACAATAAATAGTGCTATGGCTGTTGTTAAATAGCTAATTTCAAGAGAAAATCCTGTTCCCATACTGTACAAGAGTATTCCTGGAGCTACACCAAATGAAACAACGTCCGATAATGAGTCAATATTCTTTCCAAATCCATATTTATCAACTCGAGATAACTTTCTAGCTACCCATCCATCTACAGAGTCAAAAGCTAATGCAATTATAATAAACATTGCTGAAAAGTTAAATTGATTATTTATAGCCATTAAAATAGCTAAAAAACCAAAAGATAAATTCAACAATGAAATTAAATCAGGTACTTCCAAAAAACATCTTATTCCAGTTTCTTTAACTTCCATGGTTTGACTCCTAATACTACTTATTTTCTCTTTATTTTTATAGTTTTCTGTTTATATTGGTTAAAAATAATTTAATAAAGTTTTTTACTAAAATCATATGAAATTTATATATTTAATTTAAAAAACAACCTTAAATAAATAATATTTAAGAAGTTTAAAATCTTTTATCATATAAATAAATTATACTAAAAATTTTTTATTTATAAAAATTATTTTTTTATTGATATAAAAATTATTTTTTTATTGATATAAAAATTACTTTTTTATTGATATAAAAATTACTTTTTTATTGATATAAAAATTACATTAATTGATTTATAAAAATTACAATTATTCCTTTTATAAAAATTGCATTTTAATATAAATATACATATGTACTTAAATAAATATAATATATTCTCAATAAAGATTTTTCTTGACAATTATATTACTACTTACTTAGGTGAATAAATGGATACATTAGGTATAGATGAAGCAGGGCGAGGACCAGTAATAGGACCTCTTGTTGTTGGAGGTATTGTTATTCCTGACGAAAAATTACAGATATTGGAAAGAATGGGAATAAAGGATTCTAAAAAATTATCTCCAACACGAAGAAAAGTACTATCTCGTAAATTAGAAAATATGTTTGAATATGAAACTGTTGAAATATCTGCCCAAGATATTGATAATTTACGAGCTAAAGATGTGAATTTGAATGAAATAGAAAAAATAGCTATGTTAAAGATTATATCTAAACTTGATGCTGATTGTATAATAATAGATTCTGTAGATGTTAAACCAAAACGACTTGAAAATGAAATAAAAGCTATTAAACCCGATACAAATATAATAGCTGAGCATAAAGCTGATGATAAATATTTACAAGTAGCTGCTGCATCCATAATAGCTAAATATAAAAGAGATTTGATAATTGAAAAGATAAAAAAAGAGTATAGGCATATTGGAGAAGTTGGTTCTGGTTATCCAAGCGATCCAAAAACAAGAAAGTTCTTAGAAAATTTTAGCTATGATGAAATGCCTGAAATAGTTCGAAAGTCTTGGAAAACTGTTGAAAACATTGCTAAAAAAGAATAATATAATTTTATATCAAACTATCAATTTATTTATATTATACTATTATTTTATATAAGAATAATAATTATTAATTTACAATTTTATATAAAAAAAATATATAATTTACAATTTTATATAAAAAAAATATATAATTTACAATTTTATAATAATTTTAATAAATTATAAAATAATAATATAATAAAATAGATTATATATTATAAAATAACTAAATATATAATAAATAAATGTAAATATAATAAAATAAAACAATATATTATTAATCAACTGAATTAAGAAAGTATAATAAAAAATAGCTAATATAAAAAAATATTATTAATAATTAAATAAAAAATATAAATAATTAAATAAATATTATAAATTATGTCTAAATTATAATCAGAGGGCAAAAATGATATTAGAATTTTTAACAAGTGTATTTAGTAATATTGTCGAAATGTTCCAAAGTGGAGGACTTTTGACTTATATAATTACATTAATAGGTATCTATGGAGTACTAACCTCAATATCAAAGATACGATATCTTAGAGCCATTAGTAAATCAAATACTACTGAAATTATGGAAGCTGTTACAATTTCAATGGAAAGAGGAGGAGCTATTGAAGCTTTAAAAACCATAAACCAATATAAAAACCCAGTTTCAAAAATTATTTCAGAAGCTTTAAAAATAGGATACAAAAATAAAACTGAAGTAGAGGAAGGAATGGAACAAGTTTTTATTGTTGAGCTAAGTAAAATGACAAGTGGGTTAAATACTTTAAAAACAATAATAGAAATAGCTCCATTTTTAGGACTTATTGGAACAGTTATTGGTATTTGGATAACTTTTAAATCATTGGGAGTAAATCCAGATAGTACTGCTATGGCACAGGGTATTTATATTTCATTGATTACTACAATTACAGGTTTAGCTGTAGCTATTATAATGATACCTTTACATACTTATATTAAAGGACTTATAGATATTGAAATGGATAAAATAGAACTAGCTAATAAAATGACAAATTGGGGTTATGCTGTAGCTAAAATAAGAGTTGAAGAAAAAAATATTCCATGTGCTATAGAAGCTTTACAAGAAGCAGACGGAATTGTAAACACGCGACAAATTACTCCTAACGATATATATGGATCGAACATACAAATCTCATTTAAACCAAGTATGCTTGAAAAAAGTATAAATAATATCATACTAGAAAAATGTGATGTCAAATCAGAAATTACTGAGAGTAAATTAAGACAATAAAGGTTAAAGCAAGCCTTAAATATATTAAATCTTAATTAAAAGAAAATAAAAGCAGAAGAGATATTATGGCATTAGATATTAAAACTCATCGAGAAAAAATTAAAGGAAACAAGCCAGAAATTAATTTAGTTCCTTTAATCGATATTTTATTTACATTACTAATATTTGTGGTAGTTACAAGTACTTTTTCAACTACAGCTATGGATGATACTGGAGCTGCTACTGGAAAACCTAATGTAACTGATACTTCAGGTGATGCAGAATATTTTTCAATTCCAGTAGCTAATTTAGAAAAAGTAATAGTAAATGGGCAGGATATGTCTAGTTTGATTCGTAACCACGCTATAGGAGTCAATAGTAGAGTGATTGATGAAGGAGAGATAAATATAAGGCCTAGGGATCGACTCATGGTTATCACAACGCCTCCTGGAATGAGCCCTGAACAAGCTGTTCATTCACCAGAATAAATGAAACTATAATTAACAATAATAATCATTAAATATAGCTAAAAAACAAAATTTGAGGGAAAAAATGTATTTAGGAAGAATAGTATCAGCAGGAATGAATAAGGACGGTAAACCTTTTATAGCTTACAGAGTATCTAGTAGGTCTTTTCCAAATAGAATGGCAAAAAGTTTTGAGGATAAAGCAGCTATTATTCCAAAAGAAGGATATTTAGAAGATATATTTGAAAACGCATATATAGCTTACAACTGTGTTAGAATTGTGGATGATGTAGCTATTGTGTCAAATGGTTCACATACTGATGTTATATCTGATAAAATAGCTATTGGGATGAATATCAGAGATGCCATGACCCTAACACTATTAACAATGGATTATGAAAAAGATGATTTTAATACTCCAAGGATAGCTGCTGCAATTAAATCAACAACAGATGAAAATAATTATGAAGCATATATTGGTATTGTTACTGATGGAAAAGTCCTTGTAGAAAAGATTGAATATGGAAAAGCAGCATTTATTTCTACCTATGAATGTCAATCTCCACAAGAAGTTGAATTTACAGCTGAGAGTTCTAAATCTGCTGCACAGTTTATACTTGATGGGGGAGAATTTAAAAAATTCACAAATCCAGTGGGCTCTGTAGGATCTGTATTTGATGGAAAATGGAATATAGAATCAATAAATTTAGAATAATTAATACTTTTAATTTTTTTATTTTTTTATATATTTAATTTAATAATTTATTATAAAATATAAGTGATAAATCTATAAATCTATTATAAAATATATAAATCTATTATAAAATATAAGTGATAAATCTATAAATCTATTATAAAATATAAGTGATAAATCTATAAATCTATTATAAAATATAAGTGATAAATCTATAAATCTATTATAAAATATAAGTGATAAATCTATAAATCTATTATAAAATATATAAATCTATTAATTTTAACAAACAACACTATTTTACTTTAATAATTAAATTACATGAGCTTTACTATGAAATTAGAATTATTCGGATTGAACGAAATCCCTTTAGTAGTTAAAGGAGACAATATAGCTAAGCTAATATTGTCTGCACTAAAAAAGCAACAAATCTCTTTAGAAAATGGAGATATTATACTAATAGCCGAAACATTAATTTCCAAAGGTGAAGGAAATATAATCAATTTAAATGATATAACTGCAAGTGAACACTCTATTGAAATAGCTAAACAGTGTAAAAAAGATCCAAAACTTGTAGAGATTATAATAGATGAATCTAATGAAGTAGTAGCTATAGGGCCTGATTTTATTATTACAGAAACTAAACAGGGTTTTGTTTGTGCTAATTCTGGAATAGATGAATCTAATGTTGATAATGGTTTAGCTACCCCTATACCTAAAAATCCTGATAAATCTGCAAAAAGAATTCGTGAATATCTTGAAAAGGAAATCAAAAAAGAAATAGCTGTAATAGTAACTGACACTCAAGGTAGAGCTTTTAGAAATGGGGCTGTTGGTGTAGCTATTGGTTGTAGCGGTATATCTCCTCTATGGGTAAGAATTGGAGAAAAAGACCTTTATGGTAGAGAGCTTGAAACCACTGAAATAGCTACTGCCGATGAATTAGCAGCTGCTGCATCTCTTTTAATGGGACAAGCAGATGAAGGGATTCCTGTAGTAATAATTCGAGGATTTTCAAATTTTAATCAATTAAAAGATAATAAAAGTACTATAAAACCATTGCTAAGAGAAAAAAAATACGATGTTTTTAGAAAATAAAAACAACACTAGAGTATAAAATCAAGACTACATTATAACTAAATCAATACTATTGGAGGGAGCTTAATGGGAACTGAATTTTTAAAGATAAAAGAAGTAGATGAAACAAAAGAAATTATAAAAAATCTATTTAAAGAACTTTATCTTCCAAAATCAGAGTCTATTTCTATTGAAGATAGCTATAATAGGGTTTTATTTAAAGATATTAACAGTTCAATTGATCTTCCACCTTTCAGTCGTTCCTTAATGGATGGCTATGCTGTAAAATCTGAAGATACTTTTGGAGCAAGTGATGAAACGCCTAGGGTTTTAAAATGTATCGATAGTGTTGAAGCAGGGACATATAGCAAGAAAACTATAAGAAATGGAGAATGTATTGAAATTAGTACGGGTGCCCCAATTCCTGGAGGATCTGATGCAGTAGTTATGGTTGAATTTACAGACCGTGACCCTAATAACAACAATAAATATAATGAAGAAATTTATATTCTCAAAAGTGTAGCTCCAAATCAAGATTTAGCTATTAAAGGTTCGGATATAGGGAAAGATAAGTTATTGTTGAAAGAAAAAACACTACTTAGTCCTGATAAAATAGGAGTATTAGCTGCTCAAGGAATAAAAGAAATAGAAGTCTTTAAAAAACCTAAAATTGGAGTTATCTCAACAGGTAATGAATTGTTAATGGAAGATGAGGAAATAATATACGGAAAAATCTATGACGTTAATAGTCAAGCTATAAAAAATGGAGCTATAGCTAATGGAGCAGATGCAATAGCTGAAGGAATAGTAAAAGACAACTATGATAAATTAAAAGAAAAAATAGAAAGCTCGCTTACAGACTCAGATATGGTTATATGTTCAGGAGGAACTTCTGCAGGTGTTGGAGATGTTTTAAGACATGTTTTAGATGAAATTGGAGAAGTAATTATCCATGGAGTTTCGGTTAAACCAGGAAAACCAACAATTATTGGAAAAGTAAATGAAAAAATTGTTATAGGACTTCCAGGAAATCCAGTTTCAGCACTTATTATTTTTTATGTATTTATAGTACCAAATATTAGAAGAATAGCTGGTATGGAAGGAGAAAATATTGAAAGGTCTTATGCCACATTAGCTAAAAGAATTCATTCACCTAAAGGAAGAATGCACTATAGCTTAGTTCAAATTAAAGAAGGACTTGCCTATCCAATAGTAAAAGATTCTGGTGCAATTACCTCTCTTGCAGATGCTGATGGGTATATAAAAATTCCAAAAACAACAGAACTTCTAGATGAAGGAGAAAAAGTTGAGATAACTCTTTTTAAATGAATAACTCTTTAACTAAAAATAATAAATAAAAAGCTATTTTGTCTAAAGTTAGCTATACTTGTATATATTATATAAAAATAAAATAAAAAAAGTATATGAGTTATAAAAAATTATAAAGATTTAGAAAAATTTATAAAATTAATAAAATTAATAAAATTTGTAAAATTAATAAAATTAATAAAATTATAGTTTTTTACTTAAAGTTTCTAACATTTAATGTATGTTTCTAACCATTCTTCATAAAATGTTGTATTGTCAATTATTTGATAAAAAACTTCTTCAAATAGATTTTTCATAAATTTTAATGATTTTAAAAAGGATTTATATAATTCTCCTTTTATTTCTCTCCAAACATCCTCAATAGGATTAAGAAATGGACAATATGGTGGTAAAAAAATTAAGTTAATATTAAGTATTTTACAGGCTTTTTCAACGATTTTAGCATGATGGACGCGATAATTATCTAAAACTATATTAATCATCTTTTCTTTAGATAAAATCTCTTTAATTTCATCTGTATCAAGATTTTCAATTAGATGCAATCTTTTACGATAATCAATTTTCCGTGAATTATTTATATTTTCTTTTCTACAAGTTTTTTCCACAGCTTCTATTGTTTTTTGTTTAGATAAATCACTATAAAGCTTATCATTAATTTTATTTCGCAAATCATGGAAATTTAAGTTATCTTTACTTAGTTCCTTTTGTATTTCATTATCTGTTAAATTATTGTTGTTAATTACTTCTTCAAGTAATGAAATGCAGATTTTATTACTTATGTTTAGCATTCTGAATTTTATAAGGATAATAACAAAATCAAAGGCATTATTTGTATGATGAAATTCCATATGTGATTGGCAATTGATTCCTTGAAATCCTGTGGCATTTATTTTAAATTTTTCAGGATTTTTAATTTGAGTATTCTTTTGTTCAGATGTATAAAATGTTCTTCTAACATTTGGAACATTTTGACAGGCTGTTTGGTCTAAAAAAACTAAATATTGACTTTTTAAATCTATTTCTTGTGTGTTTTTTTTAAGTCTAGTTCTGGATTTTCGGGCATTTCTGAGTATTTTATAAATGGTTTGCCATAATTTAGACCTAATTCTTTCCTAGTAATTACCCAAACTTGTTTGATTGAATAATCTATTCCAAATTTGTCTTTGATTATTTTATGTGCATCTTTAATTGTGTAATTTTTTTCAGGATCAGATAGGATTTTTTTAAGTTCGTGTTTTTGTTCATCTGTTAAAAGAGAATGGCGTCCACAATTTCCATAGTTAGGCATTAATCCTTCGAATCCTTCTTCATTATATTCTTTCAACCACTTTGATCCAGTTTCTCTTCGAATTCCAATAATTTCTGATGCAAATTTAACTGTTTCACCTTTCATCAGTAATTTAAGGAATATTAATCTCCTATATAAAATATAATAAATTTTAAACTCATTAAGAAGATCTTCAACTTCATTTGCACTCAAATGATTTTTAATTTGAATTTTTCTTCCAGATTTCATAAAAAATAATATGTTCCTCATTAGTTATAAACTTTTGGTAAAAAACTATAATAAAAAAATAAATTTCTACATTTTGATAACTGGGAATTGAATTTCAGTTAATAATTCTTCTTCTGGAACTTCATAAGGACTGTTGAAGTAAACTTCCTTAGGAGATCCAATTATGTCATAGTTATTTTTAATAGAATAATCCACCATTTCTTTATATGAGTCAGATATATCTTTATATGAACCTTTGTGCACTGTTGATAATACTCTGTGTTCTAAAAGTTCAACTACTTTTATTTCACTTTCACCATCAAGTTCTGTATCTTTAGAAACTGGAATACCCATATCATAAATCATATCTTCAGGAGCTGTATTTTCAGGACTTGTATAGTAAATTGAAAATGGAGGACCTGTAATTTGAATATTACTGGTTTCTGCCCATGCCAATATTTTATCAAGAAGAATGCCCATATCTTCAACATTTCCTTTGTAACTTATAATAGCTAATCTTTCTTCTTCAATTATTTTATCTTTAATTTCCATTTTATCACTTGTTTATACTTTTATTTAAAATCTATAATTTATAATCTTTATTGAAATCCAATTTTTTCTGAATTTTAACACTATCTATGGATTTTTCACGTGAAACAATGCCTACAATATCATATAAGTTGCTTTTTTCTTTGGAAAAGACTTTAGATTCAGTATTTTTATCTTCAATATATTTCATAATATCCTCTCTTTTATATTCATTTTTTTATCTATGAATAAATAAAATTTATAATTTATATTTTTTTACAAAATTTTCTTCTAAATTTTTCCAATTTTCATTATTATTATACTTAGAATCAAGAATTTCAACTAAATCTTCCATTATTTCAGTACTTCCAATATTAACAAAAACATCATGAGCCAAAATACTCCAGCTATAATATTTTTCCTTATCATCATCAGGATTTTGAAGTAATATCATAAAATCCTCTCTTAAATCATTGAAAAACATGCCTAAACGGATGTTTTCTCTTGCGATTCTTCCAATTTCTTGCTTATCTTCTTCAGTTAACATATTAATCTTCTATATTTTATTTGATAATTTTTGTGAATTTTTAACAATTTGTAGACAATTTTTATATAATTCTTAATAATTCCTATACAATTTGTAGACAATTTGTAGACAATTTTGTATAATTTTTAAACAATTTTTATATAATTCTTATATAATTTTTAAACAATTTCTTATATTTATATAAAATATTTATAAAATTCTATAAAAAAATATTATAAAATATTATAAAATATTATAAAATTCTATAAAAAAATATTATAAATATTTATAAAAAATTTATAAAATATCTATATAAAATATTATAAAATTATAATCATAAAAATCATTTTATAAATTTATCATGAATTTCCTTAAAGGAATCTGCTATATAATCCCTTTGCTCGGGAGTCATTCCATAGGTACTACACTTAAACCATTCGGTTTGACCTCTTTTTATACCCACTATTTTTCTTGATTTTAACTCTTCATAAAGGAAAAAGCCTTTTCTAGGATGTACCTTTGATATTTCATGTAAGCTAGGAGTATCAAATCTAACCAAATCATGGTTTGTTGGTTTTATTCCAATTTGAGTTATTCCCTCAATTTCTTCAAGTTTAGCTACAAAATCTCTGGTCATTTTCACTTCTTCATCCCATTTACTAACTCTCTCTATTACATATGGAAGAGAAGCCATGAGAGTAGCTATTGGAGCACCTCTACTTGTACAACCTAACATTTCAACTTCTTTTTTTACATGCCTTGGAGAACGTTTTAACATAACTTCTGCATATTCATGCTTCATTCCAAGTACACCTATTGGGCCAGATGCAGCCATACTTTTATGACCACTGCCCACAACAAAATCGATGTTCCATCCATTGGCATCTATTGGTAAACGACCCATAGAGTAAGCACAATTTAAAAGAGATGGAACTCCCAATTTAGAACATAATTTGCCAAATTCATTTCCATCGGTTAAATTTCCATAATCTCCATCAACATGAGTAAGTACAGCTAATTTAATCTCCCCATGTTCATCAATAGCTGTCTCAAGAGTTTTTTTATAAACCCCCATATCAATTTTAAATTCAGAATCTCCCGAATTTGGAACTTCTATAACTTCAAGTCCTGCTCTTTCAGCTGCTAAATGAGTAGTATAGTGAGCATTTCCATCTACTACAATCACGTCCCCTGGATCACAAATCCCATGCATAACTGCGAATTTACTTTCACGAGCACCATGAGTAGTTCTAACCTCATCAACATTTAAAAATTTAGCTAAATCATGTAAAAATCCATTAATAGGAGGTTTAGATATTTCATCTAACCTACCAGCACAATAATCACAGACACTATAGCCATCTCCAAAATCATATAATGCTTCACGTGCTTGCTTAGGTAGAATTCCCCCTCTTTGAAGAGGATTTAAATTGAGATTTTCTCTTTCAGTTTCTCTAGTTATATTATAATTTTGACATTCCATAATCTTCACCTATTAGCTATTAAAAAACTTTTGCAATTAATCATTAACAACATTTTAACCATGAACTAATTTACCAACTATTAACCATGAAATAATTTATCATTTATTAACCAACAATTCGTAAATCTTTACAGAACAATTTTGGAATTATGAATGGACCTCTTTGTTTTATTTCACCTTTGACAGCCCTACATTTAGTTAAACATGAAAAAATATTTCCAGAAATCATTGCTTTTTTTACAGGAGCTTTTATCTCACCATTTTCTATTAAGAAAGCATTATTAGCTTCAACTGAAAAATCACCAGACATAGGATTAGCTGTGTGTGCTCCTAAAACATCAGTAGCTAAAAATCCACTGTCTATTTCAGAGATATCGATTTTTTCTTTAAAATCAAAAGTAACATTAGACACTGACACAGAAGGATTAGTATAATAAGATCCTCTAAAACCATTGCCAGTACTAGCTATATTTTCATCATTTGCTTTATTAGCCGTGTAAATATCGTAAATAAAGCCTTTTAAAAACCCCTCTTCAACTAAAGTTGTTCTTTTTGAGGGAGTTCCTTCACCATCAGCAGAACTTGAGTATAATCCATTATCTAAAGTACCGTCATCATATATAGAAATATTATCATCAATTATGCTTTCTCCAATTTTATCAATTAAAACAGACCTTCCTCTTTGAACATTATCTGCATTTAAAGCACTAATAAAAGTCCCAAGTAATCCAACAGCTGCAGAGTAATCTAAAACTACATCCATATCTTTTGTTTCAACACTAACTCCTCCAATAGAATCTTTAGCTATTTTAGAAGTATTTTTAGCTAATGCATCACCATCAATATCAAAAAGACATGAAGAAATGCCATCATAAGCAGTAGATTTCTCACTACCTTTTTCATAATTTAAAGCTATAGAAGCAGAAAATCCAGTGCCTTCATTATATGCAGAAACATTATTAGAATTTATAATTAATGACTTTCCTCGAGAAGCAGCAAATCCTCCAGAAGTCACCTCACAACCTTCATCCTCAGAAATATTAATGATAGATTCTAAAAAATCAGTAGCTTCTCCAATATCTAAATTTTCAAACTTAGAATCATAAGTATTATTTACTTTAGTTAATTTTGATTTATTGGCAAAAGAGAAATTTTTATCCCGTTCATTCATTTTTGAATTTAAATAAGCTTTTTTAGCTACTTCATCAACTTTTTCCATATTTGAAGTGTATGCAAAACCTAACTTTTGATCATTAATTACTCTAATTCCAATTCCTAAATTTATCTCTTCTTTAGCAAATTCCAAGTTACTTTTTTGAGCATCCAGTTGCAAAGATTCCACTTTTTCTAAATAAATTTCATAAGTATCACAATATTTAGATATTTCTCTTTCTGCACGCTCTGCAATTTCATACAACATATAATTCCTCATGATATGATAAATTGATTTAATAATATAATTATTTTTATATAAATATTATAAATTAATATAAAATATAATAAATCTCTATATAAATATTATAAATTAATATAAAATATAATAAATCTCTATATAAATATTATAAATTAATATAAAATATATAATAAACCTTTTAAAATGTAATACTCTCCACTACTACTTTTTCATAATCTTACTCATTTAAAACAAACTTCTCTATAGCTTCTTTAGCACCATCACCATATTTATTCTTACAAACATAATCAGCTATTTCTTTTAGACTTTCATCAGCATTGGCTACAGCCACTTTAAATCCACATTTTCTTAAAAATTCGATGTCATTTTCACTATCTCCAATAGCTAAAATTTCATTAAGTTTAAATCCATGTTTTTCAGCTACAATTTCTAGTGAAGAACCTTTGTTAACTTTATTATCGGTTATATGTATTGCAAATTGAGTATCATATATTTCAACAGAAAAATCTTCTGGAGATTCATTTAATATGTTTTTTAAATTCTTTTCATCAACTGTTCTATAAATAGCAATTTCAGATAAGCGACTATCTGAATCATCTACCTTTTGAAGAGAAACTTTAGAATTAATATAATCAAAAGCTTTTTGAACTTTATTAAAATCTCCTAAAACCCTGATTTTTTCAATTCCCTCACCATCAATTTCAGAGATTACTCCTCCATTTTCAGCTACAATTCCTCCAGTAGCTCCAATTAAGGTAGCTGTAGCATAAGCATAGAAGAAAATATTTCCAGTAACAATTATTGTTGGAATTCCTACTTTTTCTCCAGCTCTTATAGCTTCAATAGCACTTATACATATCTTTCTATTTTTATCAGTAATAGTTCCATCTATATCTACAGCTATTGCTTTGATGTTTGGTATTTTCATTGAATCATCTATTTCATTAAATCATCTAGTATATGATAATTATATTCCATATCTATGGGCTATATTACATGTACCTTCTTTACTAACCATACATGCACCAATTGGGTTCATTGGATTACATTTAGTTTTAAATAGTGTGCAATCTTCTGGTCTAGCTACACCTCTTAGTATAGGTCCACAAATACATCCTGTAGGTGCTTCTTTAACATCTTTTACTTCAATATCGAATTTTTCTCTTGCATTATATGTTGCAAACTCTTTTTTTATTTCTAAGATTGAATCAGGAATCTTAGGAAAACCCCTCCATTCACGGCTTGTAACATCAAAAACGTCACTTATAGCTTTTTGAGCGAGAATATTTCCTTCATCACGAACCGCTCTATTGTATTCATTGTCTACTTTAGCTTCATGGTTTTTAACTTGTCTAAGAATCATATAAACAGCCATTAATATATCAAGAGGATTAAAACCTGCAACTGCTTGAGGAATATTGTATTCTGTTGAGAAAATCTCAAAAGGTTTAGTTCCAATAATTGTACAAACATGCCCTGGTTCGATTAATGCATTAAGGTTAGTTTGGCCAGAATCAATTAAAAATTTAAGTGCTGGAGGAATTAACCTATGAGAAGAAAGAACTGAAAAGTTTTCGGGAGGATTGTTAAGAATCTCTGTAGCTGTTGTTGGAGCAGTAGTTTCAAAGCCTGCAGCTATAAACACCACTTCATTATCAATTTTTTTAGCTATTTCTATTGCATTAGGAATTCCATAAACAATACGAACATCAGCTCCTTCAGCTTTCGCATCAGCAAGCGACCTACTTGAACCTGGAACCCTCAACATATCTCCAAAAGTAGCTATAGTAACTCCCTTATCAATGAGTTCTAAACTTTCATCAATTTCTCGTGCAGGAACACAACATACAGGACAACCTGGTCCTGCAACAACTTCAACTTCTGGAGGAAGTAAAGTTCTAAGTCCATTTTCCATGATTGTATGTTCATGAGATCCACAAACATGCATAATTTTAATTGGAGTAGCTAATTTTTCTATTCTTTTTATTAATTCTTTAGAGAGGTCTTTAATTCCAGTACTCATCTTAACACCAAAAAACATTTACATTATTGTATAAATTTAAAGTTTGATTTTTATTTTATTTCTTTTTTTTATAATATAGCTTATAAAATTTATCTATGAATATTCTATAATTTTTATAATATATAGATATTATTAATTTTATTATATTTTATAAAATATAAAGATAATTTTAAAATTTATTTATAATTAAATATAT
>Ga0082212_10005876_pt1 | contig 16626 bp, 15 predicted proteins | sample TergutNt197P3_FD_71548 | JGI IMG/M metagenome (GOLD analysis project Ga0082212, IMG submission 71548) | Neocapritermes taracua P3 segment gut microbial communities from Petit-Saut dam, French Guiana - Nt197 P3 | ecosystem: Host-associated > Arthropoda: Insects > Digestive system > Gut ... | reverse complement strand
CTTGTTAATGACTTTGTGTACAGTTTTGGTCGTGCTGCTCTCTTGTTGCTGGTAGAAGTGTAGAACCATACCGTTCCCGTATGGGAACGCCGTAGGATAAGGGTTAACATAGAAAAAACAGAAGACTCTGCCACAATTCATAGAGAAATTTGTATTTCTAGTGATACTTTGCTGTTTCATCTTCAGGTAAAAGTAATTTTACAAGTCCATGCCTTTCTTTTCAGGTGGAGAATAGGCACGCCATGACACAATAAGGTAATATTTTACAGCATATAAAGTACATTGGAAAGAAAGACAAGTTGTAAGAAAGAGATGAATTACAGTGTTTGGTAGTATCAGCACAATATTTTTTTTTTTAACGACTACCAACTGCAGACTAAATCGGTAAGAACTAAAGACAAAAGCAATTAAAACAATAACAAATTTGTTTAAACATTAAATTCTGATGCAATATCAAAGCAAATATCTGCAAATAAATATCGTTCACATGACCTGCACATCTGTTGTCGTACAACAGATTCAATTGCAATTTTAAAGTTATACATCCCATTGTGTTCTCGTGAGATCAGTTTTTATTACCTAAATTCACTTGAGCTCATATTCTGATAAATTCCAAAAATAAGTTACTTTTTTAAAAATCAGATGATTATAATGAGGTGATAATGTATCAACCCCTGAAAGCAACTGTTAATGTGACCTGACATGTGGAAGTATGGTACTGCAGTATGAACATGAACTACAAAGAAACCCATATGCAGCACATTCCATTGCCACTATCAGTGCTTAAATCCTCAGTTCTGGATCACAAATATATCCACTGGCACACAGTTTCAGTCCGTTTACACTGCATTCAATTCAGTCTGTGACTATATGTTTCTTTTATTCAACTCAAACCCAGAGGTAATTTGCATTATGGCCGTATCACAATAAAACACAAATCTTCTGAAATTTGAATAACGCAGTTCAGCATTTCCAGAGGTACTGACTGCCTTCTACTTTCTACAGTTCTTCATGAGCTGGAGTATCATCATCCTCATCATCATCCTCATCATTTTGCTCGGCATCGTTACTGAACGGGGCATTAAAAAAACATTTCCTAAATTCAGTTCCCTTCACCGGAAGGGTATCCATCGTTCGTTCATCATTCTGTCGGCTGTTTCAGTGGCAATTATGCTCTGTGGGGGCTTGTTTGCACGCCATATCAGCGATTACCGGTTAGTAGCACGGTACTATTTCTTTTTTGGCGGCGTAGCGGCGCTTTATATTTCCAAATCGGTATATGCCATGTTTCTGTTCGTCGATTGGATGATTCCGGCGATTTGCAAACGGTGCGGAAGTCATGCCGGTCAATTTCGCCGTATCTTTTTAAAATGTGGATTCCTGACAGGCGTCGTTACCATATTCCTTATGGTATGGAGTATTTTGTTCGGACGGTATAATTACACCGTTGATCACGTTGAAATAGCCTTCAATAACCTCCCTCCGTCATTCGACGGCTTCAAAATCGTACAAATATCTGACGTCCATGCAGGAAGTTTTTCGGGGTCTGCCGACTGTTTCCAAAAAGCGGTGGATATGATCAACATGCAGGAACCCAATCTCATAGTGATGACCGGCGACATGGTGAACAATTTTGGCGAGGAAACCATCGCGGTGATCCCCATCTTTTCGCAGTTGAATGCTCGCGACGGGAAATATGCGGTATTGGGAAATCATGATTACGGGGGATATTTCAAATGGAAAAGTCCGGAAGATTCGGTTGCCAACCACAAAGCCATCTCCGGTTATATCGAACAGATGGGATTTGTGTTGCTCAACAATCAATCGGCGGTCATCAGCAACAATAATTCCGGCAGTATAGCCCTCATCGGTACTGAAGGCTGGGGGAAAGAAAAAAAGCGTCCCAAACTTGGAAATCTCGAAAAGGCAATGGAACCTGTACGCGACATACCGTTCAAGATACTGCTTGCGCACGATCCATCGTTCTGGCACGAAAAAGTGAAAGGCAAAACAGACATCATGCTTACCCTTTCGGGGCATACGCATGGAATGCAGATAGGCGTGAAATTGGGAAAAAAACGTTACAGTTTCGGACTGCTACGAGGTTATCGCTACCTGGCAGGGCTTTATCAAAAAAACCGGCAATACCTGTATGTCAACCGTGGATTGGGAGTGATCGGATTTCCCGGTCGCATCGGCATGTCGCCCGAAATAACGGTGATTACCCTGCGAAAAGATACCATCTTTATTCAATCCATTTAACCCATTTGCGGTTGTCGTCGTACCCGGAAGTTACCATAGTTTCGATGAACTGCATTCCACGCACGCCGTCATTCACGTTGGGGAAGTCCGCCCAGCGCGGGTCGGGTTGTTCGCCGGCAATCCCTGCCTGTACCGTGTTGGCAAAATTTCGGTAAATATTGGCGAAAGCCTCCAAATATCCTTCGGGATGTCCTGCCGGAGTACGGGTGTTGTACAGTGCATCCGGCGTCATTTGTGCATTACCGCCCACATCGATCATTTCGGTGGGACGGTTGCCCCATTTCAGCCACAGGATGTTCGGGTCTATCTGACGCCATTCGATTCCACCTTTTTCACCATACACACGTATTTTCAGTGTATTGGTTTCGCCGACTGCTATCTGCGAAGCCATCAGTACGCCTGTAGCGCCATTTTCGTAACGTAACAGGGCTACGCCGTCATCGTCGATAGGACGACCTGGAGCAAAGGCTTTCAGATCGGCGCAAAGTTCGGTTACCTTCAGTCCGGTGATATATTCTGCCAGATGCCATGCATGAGTACCAATATCGCCTATTGCGCCGGCTTTGCCCGAACGGTTGGGGTCGGTACGCCATCCTGCATTGTTTCCGCCGTCAAGTTCGATACGTTTCGAGAGCCAGCCCTGCGGATATTCCACATATACTTTGCGAACCTGTCCGATGTCGCCGCGGGCAATTCGCGCCTTAGCGTCCTTCACAGCGGGGTAGCCGCTGTAGGTATGCGTTAGCGCCAACACCAAGCCGGTTTCTTCTAATTTGGCTTTCAGTTGATAAGCCTGTTCAAGACTAAAAGTCATTGGCTTGTCCAAAACCACGTGGAATCCGCGTTCGAGCGCCATCATTGCCGGTTCGAAATGATAATGATTGGGGGTAACAATCGTTACGAAATCCATCCGTTGATCGGCAGGTACCATCATTTCTTTTTCGAACATTTCCCGATAAGTACCGTAAATACGGTTGTCGGGCAGAAAATACGACCGCCCTGACGACAGCGAGATTTCAGGGTCGACGCTAAAGCATCCGCATACCAATTCGCACTGGTTATCCATAAAAGCGGCTATTCTGTGAATAGCGCCGATGAAAGCGTCGCTTCCGCCTCCAACCATTCCCATTCTAAGTTTCCTTCTCATTTTAAATTTTTTGATTGATGATTTTGATGATATAATTTCTTAAAAGTATTTACATATAACACCGTAACGTTCCATTTCGCACAAATTGTCCGTGTGGTTACTGCCGCCATTATGCCAAACCGTTCGTTGTGCGTTCGGCAGCGTCAGAGAGTGTTGTCCTGTTTTCATCGCGTTTTCGGGTTGTATTTTCTTTTCGGATTAGTTGTCTTTACGCACTATATTGACATTATCATGCACCTGTTCGCTTTTAGAATAGCAGACGGTTTTTCTGTTCATACGTTTGAGATGTATTCTGAAATTGAGATTTTTTCTTTCTGATGTGAATTATTTGAATTTTTATATAAGTCTTTCTATTTGTTCTTTGGACAAACCTGTAGAAGCACTTACAATTTCGATAGAAACCCCATTTTTCAACAAATTGACAGCAATTTTATTTTTTTCTTCGGTTCGTCCTATCACTTCACCTTCTCCTCTTCCTTCTTCTCTTCCTTCTTCTCTTCCTTCTTCTCTTCCTTCTATTCTTTGAGTTTCCATTAAACTCTGTTGATAGCGCATATTTTCTACATATCTTTTATAAACTGCCCTTTCTTCTTCATTCATATTGATTTCCGTCAATATCGTTCTGGCTTCCTGTAACCCCGGCGCTGTCGTGTTCTCGCGTATCGTACTTGTCTTTAAAAAAGTCATCCATTCTGTTAAGGGGCTTACCGTCAAATCATCAAAGTTTTCTACCCGAAGTAAATAATATTCAGGAAAAATATCTGCTACCGTCTCTTTTTGAAATTGTTTCTTTTGGCTTTTGCTCAATTGCAGTATCTCTTCCGGATGGTGTAAACTCCTGAATTCTGTCCGACCGTAATATATATAATCTTTTCCCTGTCCCAGTTCAAAATATACGATATTTACAGAATATACCTTTTTAACTTCGGAATATTTGCTGCCCAAACTCATCCTGTCGCATATCACCTTTGAGGTACCGTATATCATTCGGTGGAAAAAGGCTACTTCTCGTGAATTTTGCACCTCGATTACGATCAGCTCGCCCTTTTCATTTTCGGCAAGCATATCCACACGGTTGAACTTGTCGTTTTCATCTTCCTGATTGCTTTCGCTATCCAGCAGATTGACTATTTTTATAGTTTCTTTCAATAAAACCGTCAACAGTCCTTCCAATACAACAAAATTTGCTTTCTGCCGTAACAGGCGTTTTATCGCCCAATCGAAACGTATATAATTGCTCATCCGAATGCTCTATTTCATTTTTTGCAAAAATACAAACTTATAAGCATAAACAAACATTTTTTGCAAAAATATCATTGCGGTTTGCTTTCAATTTCGCGCATCATTGAACACACCGGACGTTAATATTCTACATCCACCATTTAATTACGCCTTCAACATGCTCATCGAAAACGGACACAGCGTATTAGTCATCGAGCACAACCCCGGCGTCATCAAATGCGCCGATTGGGTGATTGACCTCGGTACCGAAGGCGGAAAAGGCGGCGAAAACACCGTTTGCGAGGGAACGCCTGAAATTATTGCACAATGCAAGGAGTCGTACACGGGGAAGTTTTTGAGGGGGAAATTGAAACAATGACGAATGACCCGAAACGACAAGCGGGAAATGACGAGCTGTGTAGCAGCACCGACCATAAATCCAGCGTATTCCTTTTGCTCTGAATTGCCAAATTTTTTTATTTTTTTTCGTTGTATATCAAAAATTTTTTTGTGGATATTGTTTTTTAAAAAAACTGTTGTACTTTTGAGCCGTAAATATTTTTTTGAAAATCTAAATTTTAACCAAAAATCGTTATAACCAAAAAATTGAATTTTTATCATGAAAAAAATTGTATCTTTTGTTGTTCTTTGCGGGATGTACTTTGTTAACGCATCCGTTTTGTATGCCCAGGAAGCTGCGGGAGGCGGTCTCTCGGAGTTGCACAACGTGCTTAAAGAAAAGTTTGTAGACGGCGGCGTAACGTTTATGACCCCGATTCTCTGCCTGTTGATTGTCGGTCTGGCTATTGCCATTGAGCGGATCATCTATCTGAACCTGGCAACCACCAACACCGACAAGCTCCTGAAAAAAATTGAGGAAGCGTTGGAAAGCGGCGGCGTGGAAGCTGCCAAGGAAATTTGTCGTAATACAAAAGGTCCCGTAGCAAGTATTTTTTATCAGGGCTTTGATCGTTACGAAGAAGGAACCGAAATGGTTGAAAAAGCAATCGTTTCATACGGCGGCGTACAAATGGGTAAATTGGAAACCGGTATGATCTGGTTACAGCTGTTCATCGCCCTGGCTCCATCGTTAGGATTCCTTGGAACGGTTATCGGTATGATTGCGGCTTTCGATGCTATTGCAGTAGCCGGAGATATTTCTCCTACCATTGTCGCTTCAGGTATGATGATCGCCTTGTTGACCACCGTATTCGGGTTGATCGTGGCTATGATCCTTCAAATATTCTACAATTATCTGCTCAACAAAATCAACAGTTTGGTAAACACTATGGAAGATGCATCTATTTCCATTGTTGATATTATTGTTAAATATAAAGCTAAAAATTAACCGGATATGGAAGATTTTTTAATATCATACATTATCCCTTTGGCGTACATCGCTTTGGGGATAGCTGCTCTGGGAGCTATTGCGTTTCCGCTCATCCAAATGTTCTCTGACCTCAAAAAAGCAATCACTACTTTTGTGGCTATTGGTATTCTATTAGTCATATTTTTAGTATGTTATGCTTTATCGGCCAATGAAGCGTTTACTGTCAAGGATACTACGATTCCTGCCGGACAAATGAGATTTATTGAAGCCGCAATATACATGTTTTATTTGCTGTTGGTCGGCTCGGGTCTGGCCATTCTTTATTCGTCCGTATCGCGTTATTTTAAATAAATAATCATATGGCAATAGCAAAGAAAACACCGGGAATCAACGCAGCATCTATGGCCGACATCTCGTTCATCCTGCTTATTTTTTTCCTTGTGGTCACCACCATGGGAAGCGAATTCGGGCTGCTCAGACAGTTGCCGCCCTGGGTGGAGCATAATCCAAATGACACGGGGGACAAGATCAATAAACGGAATGTACTTGTCGTGAATATCAGTGCATGGAATGCTTTGATGGTGAATGGCGAATATATGGAAATGTCACAACTTCGCGCCAGAACAAAGGAATTCTTTAACATCAACAATGCAGGAGAGAATTTTCCTGAAAAAGTGGCTGAAGAACTTCCTTTTTTGGGAACGATTAATACCAACAAAACAGCAGTTGTCTCACTTCAAAATGACAGGTCCACGGCATACAAAACCTATATTCAGGCTCAAAACGAATTGGCAGCAGCAGTTAATGAATTGCGCGACGAATTTTGTATGCAAAAATTTGGAAGAAAGTATGAAGATTGCACACCCGAACAACAGGATGTTGTTGGAAATCAGGTATATAAGATGGCTATTTCAGAAGCCGAACCTAAGGATTATAGTAAAAACTAAAATATAAAAGTTATGGCAAAGTTTAAGAAAGATACCGTCGGTGGAACCCCAGAACTGGCAACTACATCGTTGCCCGACATCATCTTCATGCTGATATTCTTTTTTATGGTAACCACCAATATGCGCAAGGCTACCGTAATGGTTCAGAGTAGAGTACCGATAGCTACCGAAGTAAAAAAACTGGAAAACAGAGCTTTGGTAAGTTATATCAATATCGGCGCCCCCATAGCGTCGCAGGAAAAGTTGTACGGGACAGGTACCCGTGTACAATTGAACGATAAAATTACTGATTTAGATGAAATACAGGAATTTATCGCCAGCGAAAGGGAAAAGAGAAGCGAACAGGATCAAAAGCTGATGACCACAGCATTGAGAATTGATGAAAATGTAAGAATGGGAACGGTAGTAGATGTAAAGCAAACCTTGCGCAAATGCGGGGCTTTGAAGATCTGCTACATGTCCAATAAAGGCAACATGATTTTCTGAATCATGGTTATCAGTGCAATATATAAAAAACCTTTGAGCCTTGTTTCAAAGGTTTTTTTGTGTATTGCCTGCGCCTCATCCATCCAGGTGGTTCACGCACAGACGCAGGGTAAGGATTATATACGTCTGATGTTCTACAATGTAGAAAATTTTTTTGATACGGTGAAAGATCCGTCAACCAATGACCGTGATTTTACACCCGAAGGTTCGATGCGCTGGACCCCCAGTCGTTATTTAGAAAAACGCAATAATATTTTTCGTGTGACAGCGAATGTTGGCGAATGGGATCCACCTGCGCTTGTGGGGCTTTGTGAAATAGAGAACCGTGGCGTACTCAACGATCTTGTCAAAAACACGCCATTGGTAAAGCATCCTTACAGCATCATCCATAAGGAATCGCCCGATCCGCGCGGTATTGACGTTGGGTTACTTTATCGCAGCGATTACCTGACATGTATTGGCCGGCAATTTATCCGCGTTCGTTTTTCAGATAACCGGAAACGCACGCGCGACATCCTGTACGCCACCTTATGTACCGCCTTGGGCGATACGCTGCATGTGTTTGTCAACCATTGGCCATCGCGTTCCGGCGGAGTGCGGCAATCAGAGCCGGGGCGAATTCTTGCCGCTTCGCTGGTGCGCCAGAAAGTCGATTCGATTTTCACCCATAACTCACTGGCAAATATTGTCGTTACCGGCGATTTGAACGACAGCCCGTTGGACAAAAGTCTGACTGTCGGACTGCGGGCCTTGAATGATACCAGCACAGCTAAACCATCGGCATTGTTTAACCTGTCGGCTTACAAGATGAAGGAATCTACCGGAACCATTAAATATCAGGGAAGATGGGCAATATACGATCAGATGATTGTGTCGGGCGGGTTATTAAGAGGATCGCTGCGAACAGAAGTTGACCGGTGTCATATTTTCAGGGCTGATTATCTGTTCGAGCCGGACAATCGCTATCATGGCGTCAAACCATTCAGAACATACATCGGACTGAGGTACAATAAAGGATTTTCCGATCACTTGCCGGTGTATTTGGATATTCACATCAACTAATCATAGTTTCAGGTTTAAAGTTTAAAGTTTCAGGTTTCAGGTTTCAGGTTTCAGGTTCATGGAAAATTTAACGGATTTATTGAATATCACGTACAACAATGTACGCCCGCAAAAAGGAAAAGTGTTGATTTCCCAGCCATTCATGTCGGATGGTTGCTTTAAGCGATCGGTAGTATTGCTCACCGAATACGCAAATGATACCGCAATTGGTTTTGTTCTCAATAAGCCGCTACTGCTGACCATAGATGATTTGACAGACGATTTTCCGGCCGGTGAAGCGCAATTGTCCATCGGCGGACCGGTAGCTACCAATACATTACATTACCTGCATACGTTTGCTCACATTCCTGACGCTATTGAAGTTGTCAATGGGATTTATTGGGGCGGTAACATTGAAACAGTGCGGCAATTACTTTCTATTTCAATTATGAAATCCGGAGATATCAGGTTTTTTCTTGGTTATTCGGGATGGAGCGCCGGCCAGTTAGACGACGAATTGAAAAATAATTCATGGCTGGTAGGCGACATCCGACCGGCACAAATTCTTCGCCCTTCACGTGATTTGTGGCAGAAATCCGTCAAAAGTATGGGCGAACCCTATCAACTCTGGACGACTTTCCCGGAAAACCCTGGATTTAATTGACAGGTTTCAGGTTTTGAGTTTGTTGTATACATCCTGTTATTCCCCGATGATCAAATCAAAATCCTCTTCCAAAGGTTTGTTTGTTTGAAAATCGAATAGTGTCAGGCGGCGAATCATATAAAATAAATTCCAGTAGGTTCTTAATTCTCTCATAAAACTGACTTTTGCTTCATCTTTTGCGGTGTCGGCAAGATTAAGCACGGTTATGTCCCCTTTACCAATCATATACCTTGCATAAGAAATATTATAACTGCTTTGGGCAATGGTATCAGTCAGTGCAGCGATACGAAGCTGGTTTTCCTGCATGTTAAAACTCATCACCTGGAGATAGATGTCCTGCTTGAAATCTGTTTCAGATTGCTGTACCCGTGCTTCAGTCACTTCCAAAAGCGATTGAGCATTACGAACACGATTTCTTGTCTGATTCCAGTCAAGAATCGGAACATTAATACGCAGGCCTATACCTTCGCGATCGTCAAAACGGGGCGAATAGGCATCGTTCAACGAATATCCTGTTTTGTTCACTCCGAATGAAGCCTCTAAATTTAATGTAATACCTGATTGCGATTTGGCTAATGCAACTGCCCTTTCTGCTTCTAAAATTTGTCGGCTGTTAGCAATAATATCAGGATTTCTTGTCAGTGCCAAATTCAATGCCTCTTCAAATGGAACTTTAAAATCAGGTACTTCAGAGATGGGCAACACATCAATGATAACATTTTCATTGAAACCAAGGAACGAGCGCAACGAGCTCATGCTGCTTTCGACTTCTATTTTGGAACTGTTCAGTTTGCTTTCTGACTGCATGTATCTCAATTGTACCTGTAACAGTTGGTCTTCTGCAATGATTCCGAGTTGATGCCGTCCTTTTGAAATATCAAAAAGGTCTTGTGAGTTTTTTAGATTTGTTTGCGCTATCTTGAGATTCATCTGCGCCGTTGCCAACGAAAAGAACATGATAGCAGCTCTGGATGCTACATTTTCCATTGCTACAATATAGCTTTGTTTTGCTTCTTCATAACGCAAAGGCTCTATTTGTTTGTCCCAGCGGAACCGGTTGTAGCCGTTCAGTGGCTGAGTGATCGACAAACTAACTGGGGAAGTGGTAAATGAAGTAGTCGCATCTGCGTTTTTCTCCAAAAAGTTTTGTCTTCGTCGAAAGTCACTGCCTAATGATATGCTACCTCCTGTCAAACCAAGATTTTGCGAAAGAGCCAATCCTGCTGTGGAGGTTAATGTATTTGCCTTGACTTCCCTGGTTACATAATTTCCGTCATTATCAAAACTTGGAATGGTTTGTATTGACTTGTCCCACGTGGTTGGTTGGGTGGTCAGGGTAAGTTTAGGCAGGAAAGTAGCCTTGTAATCCATGAAACTGAAATAGCTGGCACGAAAACTGTGACGCGCCTGAATCGCTTGAGGTGATTGCCGTTTGGCCATTTCCACCACATCGTCCAACGTCAAAAGATAATCTGCGGTGCCGGTAGATTGTTGTTCCTGCGCTGTCAGGCTTGCTGCCGATAAGATTATACCAGCTGAAATTAAAAAAATACGATTCATAAAATATTTTAAACTTAAAACTTTAGACTACTAATTGTCTCATAAAATAATCGACGTTTCAAACACTTGTTATTTGCTGTTTTATGCACTTTACATCATTAACCACTAACCACTAACCACTAACCACTATTTACTCATATCTTAAAGATTCTATCGGGTCTTTTTCGGAGGCGCGTTTAGCGGGCGAATAACCGAAAATAATACCGATGGTGGCCGATACAAAAAATGATACGATCACCGAAGTGAACGATACGATGGTAAGGATGTCGGCTATTTTGGTGATCAGCCACGAGGCCAACACCCCGAGCATAACGCCGATCATTCCTCCCGTTACACTGATCAACACAGCTTCAGACAGGAATTGAACAATGATGTCTTTCTTTTTCGCGCCGATGGCCATGCGCGTTCCTATTTCCTTGATACGTTCCATCACCGAAGCGAACATAATGTTCATGATGCCGATGCCCCCTACCAGCAGCGATATACCTGCAATGGCGCCCAGCACGATGTTGAAAATCTCCTTGGTGCGCTGCTGTTGCTTGAGCAACAGTTCGGGCACCGTAATTTCAAAATCTTTCACTTCGGAGTGCCGGCGCAGCAACATGCGGCTGATAACGTCAACAGTAGGAGTGATCTGTTCGCTTTCTTTCACCTGCACCACAATTTTATCCAACTGGTGATAATTTCTGGATGTTTCTGTAGTTGAGGTAGATGCGACCATAAACCCACCGCCCGCGCGTCGCATGGCGTCGTTAACGGATCGCTGGTTGACCAATGCGCGGTTCTTGAAACGCAACAGCATGGTTTTGACGGGAATATACACATTGTCATTGATCACATTCACTCCGGATTGCTGGTGCCCGGTAACCGTGATATTGTTTCGTTCGAGCACGCCTATTACTTTCAACCATTCATTGCCGAACTTGATGTATTGTCCGACAGGATCGACCAGACTGAAAAAACGGCTGCGGATGTTGGCGCCAATCACGCACACAGCCAGCCCGTTCTCTTCATGATGTTCGTCGAATATGAACCCATGACTGAGCGGCAGGTCGTACAATTGGAAAAATTCTTTTGACACGCCTATCAGTTTGGCCTGTTCACGAATTCCACTCTGGATGACATACGAGTTGATTGAAATTTCGGGACTGAGCATTTTAACCGACGAAATCATATTTTGTATCGCTTCGGCGTCGGTCATGGTCAATCCACGTGAAAATTTCTTACTGGTGGATTCGTCGGAATCGCCGCCGCCTTCTTCTTCATCCTGTGGCAAAACCGGGGTAATGATGATGTTGTTTACCCCTACCATTTTGATTTGCTCAAGTATTTCCTGTTGAGCGCCATTGCCGATAGCCATCATGCTGATCACTGCCGCCACGCCGAAAATGATACCCAGAGCGGTAAGCACGGAGCGGAGTTTGTTCGAAAGAATGGATTCTACGGCAATCTGTATGTCATGCATGTATCTTTTGAAAAAGCGCATGTTTTATTCTGTTTTTAGATGAAACATTAACCTCTTTACCGGCCGCCGCCGCCACCTCTCTGGCCGCCGCCGCCACCGCCTTGAAATTGACCACCACCTTGCTGGCCACCACCTTGAAATTGACCGCCGCCATCGCCGCCTCTCTGGCCGCCGCCTTGCTGGCCGCCACCTTGCTGACCGGGTCTTTGTTGCCCGCCTTGCCGCGGGTCTCCGCCCTGTCCACCTCCGCCGCTACCATCGTATGGATTTAATCCCTGGCGCCGGGGTCTTCTTCTCTCCTGTTCAGCTGCCCGTCGATCCCGTTCTTCCTGTTCCTGCTTCTTCTCCAGCTCACGTTGCTTGATGACGGGTATCAGTTCTTCGCCAACCATTTTCCATGTGGCGGAATTTTCGGGAGTGGATACGTAAACCCTATCGCCGGGAGATAAGCCCTGCTCGACAATGATTTCATTATCATTTGCTTCGCCAAGGACAACCACTTGTTTGGTGTGATTAGTCATATACACAAAAGGTATACTGTCCTGACTGTAAATGGCGTCAATGGAAACAAAAGTAACATCTTTCAGCGTGTTGATAACGATAGCGTTACTTGTAGTCATGGATGGACGCATGATCGGGTCGGATTCATTGACCTCAATCATCACTTCGAATACCTTGGCGTCGGTATTGGCCAACTGTTCGCCTATGTCGGCCACCGATATTACCGTACCTGTATATTTTTTGTCTGGGAATGCATCTATGCCTATGCGTACCTCTTGATCCCTCTTCACTTTACTGATATCTATTTCGTTGACATAAGCTTTTGAAAGCATCACCGAAAGGTCGGGCAGCGTTGCCACGATATTGTCAAACGCATTAATAGACGAGCCGACTCTGCGTTTTTGGCCGTTCCTTTCACGGCGATAAATCACCATTCCCTTTTTGGGCGCCCGAATGGTAAAACCATTATAAATTTCCTGCATCAGCTCACGTTGTCGTTTTTGGCGTTCAAGCTGGATTTCGGCGCTCAACATGCTTACTTTATATTGTTGTTCCCTCAGTGAATATTGGGCTTTCGACTGTTCGAGCGCGCGTTTTGCCTTGTCCAGGTTGATTTCTGCCTTACGGATAGTGGCCGGCGGTTCGTATGTTGATTCTTCGAGTACCATTTGGGCTTCTTCTACTGCAAGTTCCAGGTTTTTCAGATTGTCACGCAATCCCTTTAGTTGCACGGTAGTATCTAACCTTGAGGTTTCTACCCTGTTTTCGGATACATCAATCTGTTCATCCATATCCAGCAATGAATTACGAGCATTACTGCGGTCAAGCTCAGCCACAATATCGCCCGAATCAACAAGTGTTCCTTCATCAACCAAATCCTGGATTCTAAATTCCGTGGTACGAAACACTCCCGACCGCAAATCCGGCCCTCTGATTTCTTCGAAATTTTTGGCAAGCAGTTCACCCGTAACAGCCACCAACACTTCAAAATCGCCCTTAGCAACTTTAACAATCAATTCGGTATCGCCCTTTTTCTTATTCCGGCCAAACCAAAAAATAACGCCTACAACAACAATTGCGGCAACTATCCACCAAATATACTTCTTCATTTCGTATGAAACTGACTAAAATTTTCGATATAATTTTTTTGAAAAAAACAGTACAAAAGTAATCTTATTCCCTGAGAACTTTTTAATTTTAACGTAATTTAACTAAATCACCCTCTTTTATTTTTACCTTCGATATAATTAATAAATGCTGTGTTCACTAACTTATTCCCACCGGGCGTAGGATAATTTCCTGTGAAATACCAATCGCCGGTATCGTTAGGGCATGCACGGTGCAGATTCTCAATCGACTGGAAAACAATGTCTATATCCGCCTTTATTTCAGGCGTTTTCAACAAGCTGGCAATTTTGACTGATATTTCCTTAACAGTGAATGGTTCGTAAATCTTTTTCACGTAGTTCACCATTTCAGCGGCAGGTATTCCTTCCTGCGCCTTACATTTTTTGTACACATCGTTGATGATCATCTGTTTGCCGCGCTCCTTCAATAAAGCAACAGCTGCCTGAAAAGCGACAAACTCGTCTAATTTGACCATATCAATACCGTAACAGTCAGGATAGCGTATTTGCGGCGACGATGACACAAACACGATTTTTTTAGGCCCGAGACGGTCGAGAATACGGATGATGCTTAATTTCAGGGTGGTTCCCCGCACGATCGAATCGTCGATAATCACCAGATTATCCACTCCTTTGCGGATGGTGTCGTAGGTAATATCGTACACATGCCCCACCATACTCGCGCGGGTTTTATCCTGTGTGATAAACGTGCGCAGTTTTGCGTCCTTAATGGCTATTTTTTCGATTCGCGTGCGAACATCCATTATTTTATTGAGACGCGCCGGCGTCAGTTGATTGCCGGCTTCGAGGATCAACTTTTTCTTGCGGTTGTTCAGGTATTCGTCAGCGCCTTCCACCATGCCGTAAAAAGCGGTCTCCGCTGTATTGGGAATATACGAAAATACTGCCGTTTCGAGGTTATGACGGATGGATTCGAGAATGTCAGGAACCAATAGTTTCCCTAACAGTTTACGTTCCCTGTAAATATCGCGGTCGCTGCCCCGCGAAAAATAAATGCGCTCAAACGAGCAGGATTTTTTTGCCTGTGGAGGTTGCACCATTTCTTCCGAAATAGCGCCATTTGCCCTGACAATAAAGGCATGTCCCGGCTTCACTTCGATTACCTGTTCTGCATCCAGATCAAAAGCGGTCTGTATCACCGGACGTTCGGAAGCGATGACGGCCACTTCGTCGTCCGAATAATAATATGCCGGACGAATACCGCACGGGTCGCGGTAAACAAATGCGTCGCCGTGTCCGAGTACGCCGCTGATGGCATATCCGCCATCCCATTTTTTGCTCGACTCGAACAGCACGTCCCTGATACTGATATTTTTTGCGATCAGTTCCGATATTTCTTCATTTTCACAACCCTTCCTTTTGAAATCGTCAAACAGTTTCTGGTTTTCGCGATCGAGAAAATGTCCGATGTTCTCAAGGATGGTCACCGTATCTGAATAGCCGGTAGGAAACTGTCCCAGATCGATCAGTATCTGAAACATGGTTTCCACGTTGGTCAGGCTGAAATTTCCGGCCAGAATCAGGTTTCTTGTTCTCCAGTTGTTGGGGCGAATCACAGGGTGGATGGCGTCGGGCGAATCATTGCCGCATACGCCGTAGCGCAGATGCCCCAGATAAATTTCTCCTGCAAAAGGCATTTCCTGCTTCATCCAAACCACGTTGTCCAATAACTTTGGCGTTCGTTTGCCTACTTTGTTGATTTCGGCGTAAATATTTTTGAACACATGGTCAATGGATGACGGCTTGACGGAACATTCGCGCGAGATATATTTTTTACCGGGCTGCATTCCGATTTTCACGCAGGCAACTCCTGCCCCGTCCTGTCCGCGGTTGCGCTGCTTTTCCATCATCAGGTGCAGCCTTTGCAAGCCGTACAGACAACTTCCGTATTTATAATGAAAATATTCGAGCGGTTTCAAAAGCCTTACCATGGCTATCCCGCATTTGTGCTGTAATTGGTCGGTCATTATTTGAATATTTCGATCATGTCACTGATAATAAATGCGCCCGGATACTGTTTCTCGATCTTTTTCTTTTCGCGGAGCGCTTCGTTTTTGGTTCTGAAATCGCCAACGATAACCTTAAAATTAGGCGGTTGATGTTCAATATAAGCATCTATATCAGGAAAATTTCTCATAAAATTAGCGCGTGTATCGATGGCATGTTGCCGGGCTGTTTGCACCGATTCTGAAAAAATCCGTATGCGGTATCCCGGAATTTTCTTTAGCAGACGATTGTTGGCAATCTGCATCTTCAACAGATCCTCGACCTGCGCCGGCTGAATGATTTCAATCTGCCCGCTTTCTTCGTCATTCTGCGCTAAATTGATGAATATCTGCGGGCGGGCGGCGGCTGTTTCCTGTGCAGGTATGGCGGTACATGCCAAAACGAGAAACGCAACTCCTAAAATAATTCTTTCCTTTTTCATTTTCAACAATATAAAATGAATTATGTTTCCAAAAACCTGAATTTTTTCAGCCGCAAATGTAATGAAATCATTTACAATTTTCTTCAAAATTTTTCATTTGTTTTCATGTGTTTTTTCGTAATTTTGCGAAAATTAATACATAACAGAAGTTTTGCATGAGATCAGAAAAAGTATTGAGCGGCGTTCACGAAGTGATAGGTCAAACGCCCGTGATATCTTTAAGTCGTTTGACAAAAAAGTATGGCGTTACGGGAAATATATACGCGAAGTTGGAAAACCTTAACCCCGGCAACAGCAAGAAAGACCGGATAGCGCTGCAAATCGTCGAAGCTGCGGAAAAGAGCGGAAATTTGCGCAAAGGGCAGCCGGTTGTTGAGCTGACCAGCGGAAATACAGGTACGGGGTTGGCAATAGTATGCGCTGTAA
>Ga0082212_10005875_pt1 | contig 16628 bp, 13 predicted proteins | sample TergutNt197P3_FD_71548 | JGI IMG/M metagenome (GOLD analysis project Ga0082212, IMG submission 71548) | Neocapritermes taracua P3 segment gut microbial communities from Petit-Saut dam, French Guiana - Nt197 P3 | ecosystem: Host-associated > Arthropoda: Insects > Digestive system > Gut ... | reverse complement strand
TATGGGCGGGCAAAGAGGGCAGCTTTCTTTTATGGCTTCTGTTTCTCCCTAGCATCGGTATTATGATTACCAAAACAGAGAAGAATTCATCTGACATCATACTCGGCGTGATTGCTGTAATGCAGATATTTATTTTAATTATGCTTATCGTTGAATCGCCGTTTCAATTTATATGGAATAAACTTCCGGAAGACTTTCAAGGCAGAACCTTCCTGCCTGCCGGAATTGACGGGCAAGGCATGAATCCTCTGCTTCTCGACCCCTGGATGGTAACGCATCCGCCGTTCCTCTTTTTGGGTTACGCATCCGCAATAGTTCCGTTCGCCTACGCTATAGAGGCTATGATTAAAAATGACTACAAAAATTTTGTGGCCCGCTCATACCGCTGGGTTTTGTTCAGTTTAACGACGCTCGGCATCGGCATATTCCTCGGCGGATATTGGGCCTACAAGGTTCTCGGCTGGGGCGGATTCTGGGGCTGGGATCCGGTTGAAAATTCATCCCTGATTCCGTGGCTTGCCGCTCTCGCGCTTTTACATACAATGATTGTGCAAAAACGCAAGAAAGCCCTGCTGCGTTCAAATTTGATATTATCAATGGTATACTTCGTTCTTGTACTATATGGCACTTTCCTCACGCGAAGCGGCGTACTCTCTGATTTTTCGGTTCACTCATTTAGCGGCGGCGGAATTTCATGGTTTATTATATTCTTAATTTTGTTTTCCCTTGCTGCAGGTTTCTTTCTTTTCTTCAAAAAATTTGAATCCATAAAAGGCGAGCCGCTTGGAGAAAACTTCTGGTCATGGGATAATTTTACGGTATATGGGGCTGTATCCCTTGCGGCCTTCGGCACGGTGATTCTTGTCGGAACATCCATGCCGATACTGTCTGGTTTTTTTGCTGAAAACGCGGCAGCGGCGGCAAGCGGTTTTTATAATAACCTATCGATTATGTTTGCCTTGATATTTCTTGTCTTTATGGTACTATCAACTGTTTTTATGCAAAACTATAAAAAGATAACAGCGGCGATAATCGGTGCGGCATCGATTATCGTTTCAATCGCCATAAACTATTATTTTTCGGCGCCGCTGCCGGCGTACATTCTTGTCGCGGCAACGTTTTTCGCGATTATTCAATACAGTCTTGATTTGATTCTGTTAAAAAGAAAGCCAATTATTAATTCAAGGATTGCGCACATTGGCGCCGCGCTGCTTATTTTAGGCTGTACCGCTTCCGGTTACTACAATAAATCATACCAGAAAACCCTCTCTATGGGCGAGGAAGAATCCATTGGGCCGGTCATAATAACATTTGATAAATTCGATGAGCTTGCCGGAGGTGACGAAGGAGAAGTTTGTTGCTTAAAACATGACGGTTCATCACTTGCTTTTACCATGTTCATGGGATCAAAAATTCAAAAATTTGTATGCCCATATTACATAAGCGAGCAAACCCATTCCCTTTACAGGGAACCGTATATTTTGAGAAGATTAAGCGGCGACATATACATAACGGCCGACGACTATACGTCAGGCAGAGAAAAAGCATCTGTTGCCTTTCTTTCTTACGGAGAAAAAACAACTCTCGGAGACTGCGAAATTGTATTCCTTAACCTAAAGACCGAGGGAATGATGAGCGAAACCCCTGCCACTTACGCCGAACTTATGGTAAACGGGCAAAGGGTTTCCCCTGGAATAAAATTAGAAAAGGGGCAGCGCAGGCAAACCGAAACATTTATTCCCGGTACAAAGCGCGAAATTCTGCTTTTGGGATTTAACCCTGAAGAAAAAACCGTCAGAGTATATATCGAACCTTCAAGCACAGCCGAAATTCCGGCAGATACGGTACTCGTAGACCTGTCGGTCAAGCCTCTTATATGGTTAGTCTGGCTTGGAACAATTCTTATCGCCGCAGGCGGAATATGCGCGATGGTTAGAAAACAGAGATAGTAGAGACAAATAATCATTCGTCTCTATTAAGATAATTTCTTACAAGCATATATGAAATGGAGGAATATGAAAGTATTCTTTATTTATCTTTTCAGATGGCAATTGTCATCAATCATTCTTTACCCTTGTGTCTCATTAATAACGTTTAATAAACTGCTCTCGGTAATTATTTCAAACATAATCGGCGGATGCATTTTCTTTTTCGTCGACAAATACATATTCGTAAAACTAAATGAAAAGACTAAAGACAACAAGTGCGGGGTAGGGTGATAATCACCAATGTCATGTCAAAATATTTTTATTTTTGTCACAATTTATAGAATAAGTTTATGTATGGCCCAAACGAATATAATTTATTACGCTGAGCGCCTGTTATTTCTTGTAAAATACCTTCTCGTTCCAAATCCGCAATAAGATTGTAGGCCGTTTGCGGGGTTTTGTTGATTAAATTTGCCGTTTCAGCGGGCGAAATAATAGGTTTTTTATACAGTGCATTAAGCAAAATTCTTGCGTCTGCACTGCGTTTCCCCAGCTTGTTGGTCTTAATCTCAACCGCTTGTTTCAATTGCATAATTGCATTTAAAGTTGCTACACCTTTTTGTGAGGTTTCTATGATTCCCGTCAAAAAAAATTTTAACCATTGTGCTATATCATTGTGTGTGCGCACTCGTGTCAGATTATCGTAATATAACATTCTGTGCTGTTCAAAAAAATCGGACAAATAAAGAATAGGACGCTTCAAAATACCTTTGTTTACAAGATAAAGCGTAATTAACAGCCGTCCTATTCGTCCATTTCCATCAAGAAACGGGTGAATGGTTTCAAACTGATAATGAATTAGCGCAATTTTGACTGTTGCGAAATTCGCCGGGTAACTTGTGTTGCCCGCGTACACCATGCAATAATGTCTTGTGTGCCTGCTTGATAAGACGAGTAGAAAACGGTCGGCTTTACTTAACAGAGAAAGTACTTCCATATTGTCAATTACCCAATTTCTGTTTAGCAGATTGGGTTGGAAACTTTTATAAGTTCCCTGGCTGATATAAACTCCTGATATACTCTGTTTAAGAATAATTAGCTTTCACACGTTTGTCTGTGAGCAGGTATATCGTAAAAAGAGCCGTTATTAGCGTAATGACATTCAGTATGAAAAAGAGCGCCTCATACCATGGGGCGTGGCTTTTGTGAAAAAAGATAAAATTTATTACGAACGGGAGCCTTAAAGCAAAATCTATATTTACTACGATGAGGTGTATTTTTCGGTTTGTCTCATTTCTGTAATAGAGCGCTATTGAATGCAGCGTCCATAGCGCTGTAAAGATAATTATAGCGAGCGCAGCCGCCGGTTTCCCTAAGATAAAAATCGCCCTCGGCAAAAGAAAAAGAAGATCGATATAATAAAGAACGGCTATGTAAGGCAGCCACAGCGGAAAACTTTCTATCAGGAAATCAATTTTCATCTTTTGCCGCGTCCCATACGCATAGTTTTTTTATGGGGCATTGTTCGCAAGAGGGTTTGCGGGCAGTACATATTTTTCGCCCGTGGGTAATAAACAAAAGATGAGTCATCGTCCATTTGTCCGACGGTATGACGGATGTAAGGGCTTTTTCGACCTTGAAGGGGTCGCCCGAAGAAACAAATCCGAGACGGTTGGCGATTCTTCCGACATGAGTGTCAACCGCCAGAGCCGGTATGCCGAACCCTATTGATAAAATAACATTTGCGGATTTTCTGCCGATTCCCGGAAGGCCGGTAAGTTTATCAAGGTCATTGGGAATTGTTCCGCCGAAACGTTCTTTTACCGCTTGCGAAAGGGCGATTATGTTTTTGGCCTTTGTATGGTAAAAGCCTGTGCTTTTGATTATTCCTTCTATTTTGGGCAGGGGGGCCTCGCTGAGCGATTTAAAATCGGGATACTCGGCAAAAAGAGCGCCGGTTACGGCGTTGACCTGCCTGTCTGTCGTTTGCGCCGAAAGTACAACGGCAATTGTAAGTTGATAAATATCTTTGAAGGCAAGGCCGGGTAACGCTTTCCCATAATAAGCGTCTAAGCTTTGAACTATTTTTTCCGCTTTTTTTTTGTTCACGGTTTTTGTGTCCAATCTATCTCTGCAAGCAAAACTGCCGCTTTTTCAAGCGCTACTGCCCTGTGGCTTATTTTATTTTTTTCTTCAAGGGGGATTTCCGCCATGGTGCGCCCGTATTCCGGCAGAAAAAAAACAGGGTCATAACCAAAGCCCATTGTACCGGAGGGGCGTTCCGCAATGAGTCCGCGGCATTCGCCCGTAACCGAAATTAATATATTGTTTAAAAGGCAACAACTTACCGCGCAGACAAATTTGGCCGAACGCCCGGCCTTGCCGCTCATCTCATCAAGAAGTTTTATAATACGTTCGGCGTCCGTGGCGTTTTCTCCCGCGTAGCGCGCGGAAAAAACGCCGGGTCTGCCGTCAAGGGCGTCAACGCAAAGGCCCGAATCGTCGGCTAAAGCGGGCAGTCCTGTAAAGGCCGAAATCGCCAGCGCTTTTTTTACAGCGTTTTCCTGAAAAGACATCCCGTCTTCTATTACATCAGGCGCGCCGGGAAAGTCTTCAAGCGAAAGCAGTTCAAGGGAGTCTATGCCGGATAATTTGTTTCTTATTTCTTTAATTTTGTTCTTGTTTTTTGTCGCGAGAACGAGTTTCATTTTTATTCAGGCTTAAAATTTGCAGAAAAAGGCCGAAAAGAGGCCATAGCTATTTAATCCGCTTTATAGAGATGATTACAACATTTTCAAGCGGCATGTCATTTTGGTTTGTTCTTACGGCCTCTATGGCCTCAACGACATTCATTCCGTTTGTCACTTTACCAAAAACACAGTAGCCGTAATCGCGCGTTCCATGATCTAAGAAATGATTATTAGCCGTATTTATAAAAAACTGGGATGTCGCGCTGTCTACCGCTTGAGTGCGCGCCATGGCTAAAGTCCCTTTCAGGTTTTTAAGCCCGTTTTTTGCCTCGTTTTTTATGGGAGCTTTAGCCGACTTTTGGGTCATATCGATTGTATATCCGCCGCCCTGTATCATAAATCCGTGGATTACCCTATGGAATACTGTTCCGTTATAAAATTCGTTGTCCGCATAATCGAGAAAGTTTTTCACGGTCTCAGGCGCTTCATTTGTAAAAAGTTCGGCCTCTATTGTGCCGAGATTTGTTTGGATGCTTATTTTTACGTTTTCCTTTGAGTACGCGCAAGAACTCAGCGCTATTTCGATAACAGCTATAAATGCGATTAGTTTTTTCATATTCCGTTTGCTATAAACCTATCCTTTTTAGAGTAAACAATCCTGCCGCCGCATACGGTATATTCAACCGAGCCGTACAGTTTTGAGCCTATAAACGGGCTGTTTTTGCAATGCGATATCATGAAATTATCGTCAACAAAAATTTCGGTATCAGGGTTTATGACTGTTATATCGGCCATACCCCCCTTGTATAGCCGCCCTCTGTCTAATTTAAGTATTTTTGCGGGATTACATGTTACTTTTTCAAAGGCCTCTATGTACGAGAAATTGTTTTCTTTTACAAGAATTGTTATTATCAGCGGAACGGCTGTTTCAAGGCCCACTATTCCGAAAGGAGCGTATTCCATTTCCTGCATTTTTTCGTTAAGCGAATGCGGCGCGTGATCTGTTGCTATAACGTCTATTGCCCCGCTTCGCAAAGCCTCTATGACGGCTAACCGGTCGGTTTCCGCGCGCAGCGGCGGTTTCATTTTTGCCATGGCCATGTATTTTGCTACGGCGCTGTCATTAAGGCTGAAATAATGCGGAGCAGTCTCGCAGCTTACATTGATATTTTTTGATTTCGCCCATTCGATCAGTTCGATAGCGCCAGCGCTCGATACATGGCAAACATGCATCCGTCCCTTAGTCATGCGGGTCAGCAAAATGTCGCGCGCGATCATTACCTCTTCGGATTCGGACGGGATGCCGCGCAGTCCAAGTAAAACGGAATTTACTCCTTCGTTCATCATTCCGTCGTTGGTAAGTTCAATATCCTCCGGGTGGGTAAGCAAAGGAACATCAAACATCCGCAAATATTCGAGCGCGCGCCGCATAACGATGGAACTTGATACTGGCAATCCGTCATCTGAAAAGGCTACAACGTCCGTAGCAATGAGTTCGCCCATTTCGGAAAGTTCCTTACCCTTGGCGCCTTTGGTTATAGTCGCAATGGGGAATACATTTATGGGGCCTTTCTCGCCTTGCATTTTTACAAAACGCACCAGAGCCTGATTATCTATGACCGGCTCGGTATTGGGCATAGGACATACCGAGGTATAGCCGCTTTTTGCCGCGACAAGCGAACCTCCGAGTATGGTTTCCACATCTTCGCGTCCGGGTTCTCTGAAATGCACATGCATATCGATGAGTCCCGGGGTTACTATACATCCGCTTGCGTCTATTACAAGGCGGTCATTGGGGGATATGTTTTCTCCGATTTCAGCTATTGTTTTTCCGGTTATCAATATATCGGCCAAAGTATCGGTCTTTGAGGCCGGGTCAATAATTCTGCCGTTTTTTATGACTGTATCCATCAAACTTCCTCTCCAAGAACGGCGCCGCCGGCAAGCAGATAAAATATCGCCATGCGTACGGCAACCCCGTTTGTCACCTGCTCGTTCATTATGAGGCGCGGGTTTTCCACGACTTCATTGCTTAGCTCAATACCCCTGTTTACAGGGCCCGGATGCATTATTACCATATCGGGTTTACAGCGCGAGAGGCGCTCTTCTGTGAGAGCGAAATTTTTGTGGTATTCCCTTATAGACGGGAAGAACGCTCCTTGCTGCCTCTCTTTTTGGATTCTCAGCATATTTATTACGTCCAATTTCGGCAGAAGCGCGTCGAGGTTATAGGATATGTCAACGCCGTAGGTATAAAATTCGTCGGGGACAAGGGTGGGCGGCCCCACCAGCGTAATATGGGCGCCGAGGCGTTTGAATATTTCAATGTCCGAGCGCGCGACCCTTGAATGCAGGATGTCTCCGACTATGGCTATATTGAGACCTTCCAGGCTGTCTTTCTTTTCCATGATAGAGTATGCGTCAAGCAAGGCCTGCGTTGGGTGTGCATGAAATCCATCCCCCGCGTTTATGACAGAGGCCTCAATGTTACGGGATAAAAAATGCGGCGCTAAAGACGCCGCATGCCTTATTACTATATAATCGGCTTTCATCGCCTCTAAGGTGTGAACCGTGTCGATCAGCGATTCACCCTTTACCACGCTTGAGGATGACACCGCCACATTTATAAGGTCGGAGGAGAGCCTTTTGGCGGCTAATTCGAAACTGAGGCGTGTCCTGGTAGACGGCTCATAAAAAAGGGTGCAAACCGTTTTTCCGCGCAGCACCGGGACGTTTTTAACAGAACGGGTAAATATCTCCTTAAAATGTTTGGCGTTATGGCAAATGAGATTAATTTCTTCGGTTGTCAAGGATTGGATGTCGAGAAGGTCTTTTCTTTTTAACGAACCCATAACGGCATTGAAGGCGTTATGGGGGAAAATTGTCAATCCAATTTTACGCATCGGGGGCGTTAAAATATCTCTTGACAGAAAAAAGAAATAAGTTATTAATCGCAGTCTTTCGAATTTAATAGTTAATTTTTTGATTTCAAATGCCGAAGCGGATTAATAGCGAAGTGCAGATTTTTTCTTATGAATAAGGAGTCATCAATGAAAGGGATTGCCAGATTAGCTTCGTTATCGGTTATTGGGGTTCTGATCCTTTTTCTCGGTAATGGGATAGATTTAAAAGCCCAAAACACGAATCAGCAAAATAAAGAAAAACCGGATGGTCTTGTCGTAGACTGGTTGTGTGATTTTGAGGCATGTGAGGATTGGCGGGCTTTGTCTACAACGCCTATAGGGGATACGAAAATCCGCAAGGTTTCCGGAAAGCCAAGACCTGTGGATAGTCAAGGAAAGCCCGTTAACGAAAACGGGGAACCCGGGGAATTTCAGGACCAAGTAACGGATGAGAACGGGATTACCCATCAGAATAAATATGTTCTTGGGGTTAAGACATATTATCATGACCGCGGGTTTGACAGGGTAGAGGTTGGGCCTCCCGGCGAGTACATCATAAGAGGAAGAGGCAAAGAAATTAAAGTCTGGGCTCTTGGAAGAAAATTCAGACATAATCTTTTTGTGAAACTCAGGGATTATCGCGGAAATATACATAAGCTCAAAATGGGGCGTCTTGATTTTTGGGGATGGCGTGAAATGTCGGTAATTATTCCCGGCTGGCTGCCCCAGTCATCGGCTTTTGCCATGCTTGATAGAAATCTGCATTTTGTTTCTTTCTTTGTGGAAAGCGATATTTTTGAAGTACCCGGGACATTCTATTTTTATTTGGCCCAGCTTAGGGTTATAACGGATCTTTCTGAATTCACCGGCGACGAAACTATCAGGGATAATTGGTAAAAACGGAGGCTTATAATATGAGACGGCATAAAAAATCAGCAATTGTTTTAATATCGGCCTTTATAGCTGCCTTTGGCTTCATGACAGCTAAAGAAGCCGGCTCCAGAGTGATGACGAATATTGCTCCGGATTTGAGCGGCGAAGAACTGCGGGCTGTTGTAGTAGAAGATTTTGAAAACAGCCAGATTACGACAGATCTTAACGGGGACGGATGGTACGTAGAGACTAACCCCAAAAAATATGAAAAGGCCGAAACAGAGGAAAAGCTGAAACGCAAAGACCCTGTTTTACTCCTTGAGATGAAAATTATACCGGGCGGGCCTGGTGATTTGAAAGCCGAAGAATGGTCTGTTACGGATTTGGGAAAAACTAAGGAAAAAATTCTCGGGCTTAAATTCAAGTTCAGGTATCCGGGCCCCAATTCCGTAAGCATACTTGCTCCCAAAGAAGTAGATTGGAAGAGCAAAACGCCTTATCTTCGTATGAATTACGCGACCGGAAAGGAAGAACAGAAAAGAGGGCTTCAACTGCCGGGTAACGCCAAGGCGATCTCGGTCTGGGTTCACGGCCGCGGTAATCCGTATGACCTTGAAGCCTGGCTTGAGGATTATAGAGGAGACAGCCACATCCTTAAGTTCGGTTCGGTCAACTTTGTAGGCTGGCGTCCGATGAAGGCTTATATACCCGCGGGCGTTCCTCAAACCTCCGAATCTTATCCTCAGACTAAGGTTACAAGGATAACTCGTCTGGTTTTAAGGGCGCAGACGCACCGTCACGCCGAGGAATTGACGACCGATACTTATTTCTTTTTTGATCAGTTTAAGGTTTTGACGGATACTTACGAAGTCAATTTTGACGGAGAGGAATTGCATAAGGCTTTTGACGGAGACGATAAAAAATAAAAACATTGTAACCGTGTCCGGTAAAAAAACACTTATCTGTTAAGTTTTATAAATTTCGCAGGTTTTGAAAATACCCGTTGTATATAATGGGTATTTTCTTTATGGAACCTATTTTTTCCACATGACTGCTTAAGCAGTCATGAAACTATAACAGCGGGAAGGTCATTATGTCTCAAGATAAAGCTCTATTAAAACTCGAATCATTGTTTAAAGAAGAACAGTGGGGACGTATTGAACCTAAGGATGTAAACATATCCAGATTTAAAATTCTGGACGACCTTTTCAATTCCTTGTTATCTGCCGGCCTTATGAACGAAGCGGTTGAATATTGCAGGGAACACATCGGAAAACATGAGGATTCGATAACCGCCGCTTACCTATTGGGGCTTTTCGGTTATCACAGCGGGAAAATTGAAGATTCGGCCGAACTTCGCAAATTGGTTGATGTCTTTATCGCTAACCAAAAATGGGCCGTCGTAGAAGTACTTTCGGAAAAAATACTGGAATACGGCGAAGACAGTTCCGTGCTACGGGCTTTTGCGGTAAGTTTGGAACGCCTTGGGCGTTCCAAAGAAGCAGTTCCCGTGCTTGAAAACCTGCTTAAAATAAACCGCTTCGATACCGAGGTTGCCAAAAAATTAGCGATGGCGCTCTTGGACAAGTCGCCTGAAAAGAGTATTCACTACATGAAACTCGCCATTGAAGGCTTCATAAAGAAAAAAGAATATGACAGCATTCCCGAGCTATGGGCAAAACTCGTTCAAATTTCGTGGCAGGATACAACTTTTTTTGAAAGAGCGGAACGTATGCTCGTTGACGGTAAACAGCAGGAGCTTGCCGCCTATCTTCTGAAAAATTTATTCGTTAAATACCGCGAGGCCGAGGATCTGGATGAATCTATTGAGATTTTGAAAAAAATACTGCTCTACAAGAGCGATGACGCGCAGGCGCGCCGCGATCTTGTTAAACTCTACAAAGATAAATATGGCGGCCATTCGCAATTTGAGCAATTTCTCAGGCTCTCGAAATTGAACAATTTCAAAACGCCTATAAAATTTGCTATACAGGATTTTGAAAATTATATAATCTTTGATGTAGGCAACTACGCTTTTCATAACTCGTGGAAGACCGGAAAAATTAAATCCATAGACAGCGAAAATGTCGTGGTAAATTTTATAAACAAAGAAGAACATCAGATGTCCATTAAAATGGCGCTGCAATCCCTTACCCCGATTCAAAGCGATCACTTGTATGCAATGGAGTATGAGGACGCCGGGGAACTTAAAAAGATATTTGAGAGTGATTTTTTGGATTTTTTTGAGATACTTATCAGGTCGTATGGCGGCGAAATACATTTGTCGGATATAAAACATGAGATTATTTCGAGGTACATTGATGAAAAGAGTTGGGCTAAATGGTGGAGCAAGGCAAGAACCCAAATAAAGAAGAGTCCTATTTTCGGAGTAAGTGAAAAGAAAAAAGACATTATCTTTATACGGGAAAAACCTGTTACCTATGTTGAGGAGCTTTTAGATAAATTTTTGGGCACCGATTCATTCAGTATCAAATTAGACATAGCTATAGAGTTTTGCAATAACATTGACTCGAACGGAGGTTCGCCTGTCGCGCATTTCTTGGTTGATTATTTTATGGATGAAACAAAGGGAAGTTCAAATACAAGGCTTATTCTTTCTTATTTGATTCTCAATGACCTTGTACGTTTGTTCGGGCAATCAAAGGTAAATCTTGAACCTATTCGCGAGAAGATTATAAACTTTATAAAAACCGCCGATGAACTGCCTTTGATATCCATGAAAATAAATTCTTATGATTATAAGAAAGATTTTGTAAACCTTATAGAAAAGGCGCGGGAGGACTGGCCTCGCATTGTATCCGAGTTATTGTTTGAGACGCCGGTAAGAATTCATCGCTATATCTTCAATATGCTTCTCAGGGTGCGTTCATATAATGAAATAAACAACTTTATAGACAGGGCCATAACCGGAGCGAGGCAGTCTCCCGATATTTTTCTTTGGGTGGCCAAGAATCTTTTCAACCGGTTGTGGGATTACGAATGGCTGGATTATTCCAAAGACAATGTAATTATAACTTTTTTCAGATTAATGAACGACCTTAAAAAAATAGAATCGGAGGGCAGCCGGCTCAAGAACCAGTCCCTTGATATTATATTTGCGAACGATTCACAGGTTTTACGCGAGATTGTAAAAACAAGCGGTAAGCCGTTTCTTGGAAGAGCGTACGATATATTTTCGAACTTGCCCTACATTGAGGATTCTCAGAGCGAAAAATTTCTCTCTATTATAAAAGAAGGATTCCCCGATTTTGTTGGAGAGCAGGCGGCGTCTGATATGCCGGAACAGCTTGTCGAAACTTTCATTGTGACCCGGCAGGGCTATGACAGGAAAAAGGCCGAGCTTGACAACATGGCGTCCGTTGAAATGACGCAGCTTTCAAAAGAGCTTGCTAAAGTATCGGAGGTCACGGGAGATACGCGAGAAAACTTTGAATACAATGCGCTTATTGAAAAACAAGCCATACTTAAAATGGCGATATCTAAACTTGACGAAGAAATTAAGAGGGCGACGATACTTGACCCTGATAAAATAAGTACTGACAGCGTTTCCGTAGGTACAAAAGTAAGTTTTACAAGTAACTCGACAAACGAGTTGCGCGTCTATACGATACTTGGTCCATGGGATGCCGATTTTGAAAAAAATATATTGTCATACCGCTCGCCTATAGCCGGCGCTATTTTGAATAAAAAACCAGGCGAGGAATTCGTTCTGCGCGTGAATGACGAAGATGAGACATTCACAATAACGGCTATTGAAAAAACCGAATAATAATTTTGCCCGCGGACTGCGTGGATTTGATGCAGGCAAAAAATTTATAGCGGACGGCGCCCTGTTGCCAATCAGTTCATTGTTGACCGCGCTAACGAGGTTGTTTTTGCTCATATATACGCAGGCAAGCATACCGGAAAAGCTGAAACTTTGAAAGGACTTTCTGTAAGAGCGCTTGATAATGAAAATAGTGAACCGGCATGAAAAGTTATGAAAGCATTGAAGAACTGTTGAATGCTCCCGAAGGGGAACGCTATCAATTTAAAGAAGCCAAAAACCGCTTTGATTTCACTGAAACGGTGAAATGTTGCTGTGCATTGGCCAATTGCGGCGGCGGAAAGTTAATTCTTGGTATAACCGACCGTCGTCCGCGTAAAGTTGTGGGCAGCATAGCGTTCGACCAGCCGGAACGTACCAGAAGAGGACTTATTGATAAACTGCGCATACGGGTAGATTTCCAACTATATGAACACGAAGGTAAACGGGTTCTCGTATTTGAAGCTGCTGGCCGGCCAACAGGTTTGCCTATACAAGTTGACGGTATACCGTGGTGGTATAGCGGTGACAGTCTTGTTGCAATGCCTCAGGACGTTTTGCGCGATATATACTTCGAGGCGGGGCACGACTTTTCAAACGATGTTTGCCCTGACGCGATTTTGCAAGATTTGGATAGTAACGCTATTGAAGCGTTTCGCGCTAAATGGGCTGAGAAAAGCGGGAACAACCGCATTAAGACTCTCTCGACAAAGCAACTTCTGATGGATTGTGAAGCTATATCAGATAAAGGCATAACTTATGCGGCGCTGGTACTGTTCGGAACTCGCTCTGCGCTTGGAAAATATCTGCCGCAATCGGAAATTATTTTTGAGTATCGTTCGTCAGATGCTTCAGGCCCTGCACAGCAAAGAGAAGAATTCCGCATTGGATTTTTTGCGTGTTACGATCGAATATGGGAACTAATAAACCTGCGCAATGATAAACAGCACTATCAGGAAGGCTTGTTCATATTCGACATTCCCACTTTCAATGAGCGCGTTGCCCGCGAAGCCTTGTTGAATGCAATAAGTCACAGGAACTATCAGTTGGGCGGAAGCGTGTTTGTACGTCAGTATCGTGAAAGGCTTGTCATCGAAAGTCCCGGAGGTTTCCCGACAGGCATAACACTCGACAACATTCTTGACAGGCAATCACCGCGAAATCGTCGTATTGCTGAAATACTTGCACTTTGCGGTATGGTAGAGCGTTCGGGTCAGGGCATGAACTTGATATACGAGTTAAGCATTAAGGAAGCCAAGTCTTTACCGGATTTCAGAGGGACAGACGTTAATTTTGTGCGCTTAACGCTCAATGGATTAGTCCTTGATAAAAAAATGTTGTTACTGATTAATGAAATAGGAAATGAACGACTGGAAACCCTGTCAACAGGTGATTTCCTCGTAATTAATGCGCTGTTTCATGAGCAAAGGCTATCCGAAAATCTGCGTTTACGCATAAAACGACTAATTGATATGGGAATAATCGAACATGCCGGGCGGAGTAAATATGTGTTGGCGCGAAGTTTTTATGAGGCGACAGGCAAATCAGGCGTACACACCAGACTTGTAGGATTAGACCGTGAAACAAACAAAGAGTTAATCTTAAAGCATATTCGCGACAATGAAGACAAAGGAGCTCCGTTAAAAGAATTGTTTCATGTCTTGCCTGGGCATTCCCGAGGTCAGATTCAAGTATTGCTGAGGGAATTGCAAAATGAAAATAGAGTTTATGTCGAAGGGAATACATCTTCCGCGAGGTGGTTTGCGGGAAAGAAACAAGTATAGTTGCAACAAACTTGCAACAAACTTGCAACAAACTTGCAACAAACTTGTATTGTTGCAAGTTGAAAAACGACTTATGATGTTTGCTGAATTACTCCATATTATTCAAGTGATATTTAATGGACCAGCCGCCATGTTTCATTTGGCAGTACTGCTTTTACCGTTTGCTTTACCGTGGATTTTTTTGAATACCTCTTCCCAGTATGAGAGTTATTCTTTCGGCAATGATAATATAAGGAGATGAACACAATGAAAAATTCATATATGAAGAACTTCTTGCTTTTTGCCTTTTCCGTTGCTTTAAACTTTATCTTTGTAGCTTGCGCTCGTTTTGAGATTGGGAATAAAACTACCGAATCTACCGATAGTACGGCAGCAGTGTACGAGGCAGATGTCTTGGTAAGCACCTTGGCGGGCGATGGGAACGAAGGATCCGTCGATGGTTTGGGAATGGCGGCTAAGTTTTCTTATCCCGAAGGCATAGCAGTAGACAAGGCAGGAAATGTGTATATAGCAGATAAAGGTAATCACCATATTAGAAAAACAGACAGTAAAGGGAATACAAGAACTCTGGCAGGTAGCGGAATTCTCGGCTTTGGGGGAGGGGGATTTGCAGACGGCCCTGGAACTGTAGCCAAGTTTTATTGGCCCGAAGGCATAGCTGTAGATAGTGCTGGAAATGTGTATGTCGCAGATAAGGGTAACCATAGGATTAGGAAAATAGATAGTAGAGGGAATGTAAGTACTTTAGCCGGGAGTCAATACGGATTCGCAGACGGCCAGAGAATGGCAGCTAAGTTTTATGAACCCAGAGGCGTAGCGGTAGACAGCACAGGAATAGTGTTTGTGACGGATACGGAGAACCATCGGATTAGGAAAATAGATAATAGAGGACGAGTGAGTACTTTGGCGGGAGATGGAAGTGCAGGATTCGCCGACGGTCGGGGAACTTCGGCCTTCTTTAATGGGCCTCTTGGTATAGCGGTAGACAAGGCGGGGAATATATATGTGGCAGATATAGGTAATCACCGGATTAGAAAGATAGATAGTAACGGGATGGTATACACCTTGGCAGGCAGCGGTCCCTCCGATCACCAAGGCGGAGGATTCGCCGATGGTCCAGGAACAGCAACCAAATTCTGTTGGCCCTATGATGTAGCGGTAGATAAGGCAGGAAATGTGTATGTAGCGGATACCAGTAACAACCGTATTAGGAAGATAGACAGTAAAGGGAATGTAAGTACTTTAGCCGGAAACGGAACAGATGGATTTATTGATGGCCAAGGAACTGTAGCCCAATTTAGCGCTCCTAAAGGCATAGTACTAGATAGCGCAGGAAATTTGTATGTGGCGGATACCAACAACCACCGAATCAGAAAAATAACCCAAGTGTCGTCTACTAAAGCTAACGGCGATTAAAAGTTTGTTAGCGCCTGTCTTTGCCTTCTCCTGAAATAGGTTTACACAAATTATGAAAGAATCTCTTTTTCACCATTCAATCCCCTTTAATCTGTAATAAATCTCTAAGTGTTCATCAGCAGTCTTGGGCCAATTAGATTTTTCAATCCGTTTCTGACTCTCATCAGTCTTTAAATAAGGCTCCAATGTTTGACTTCCAAAAAAACGGCCATTGATATTTTTTGGCATTTCATTGAGTATTTTTACTGTCTTGATTATCTTTGCCCACCCAACATCATCGGGGAATGGTTTGCAATATCTATTTGTATCTAAATTTTTTGCGTAAGTTGCAATACTATATAGATAATTCCTATGTCTTTGTGTTTATCAATTAATAAATAGTTTACTGTCATTATTTATAAAAAACAGCAAGGGTTTTTAGAGATGCCCTGGAGTAAGTAGTGGCAGGGGTGCATTGCCATCACTTCATATCAGGTAATAATTTTATCGGTTTATCATTTTTGTCTAAAAATCTTACCCCAGAAATACATGTATCGTCATATTTTGACCCCTTGTACACTTCAAGTATAGTTAGTTGTAACTGATGGCCAATATAATCAATAAATCCGTTCTTTACGCAATACTCCTCAATGATTTCTGATGTGCTTTTGCCATTGAACATGAATTTTTGATAACTTCGTTCATCCTTTAAAACGATCTCTTTACTATATGCAACTATTTCTTTGGCACCCCATAATGAATGTTCAGCACAAGTCACTTCTATTAATATTTTCTTAGGTCTATTATTCATCTTAAAAAAATTATCACTTTTAGTATACCCTGGTAGTATTTCAATTCCATATACTCTTTGAAATAGGCCTAACCCTGCAAGCCCATATAATATATGTGCATAAGGACTGGTTCCAGGACCAACACACCAAGCTGTATTCTCATTTTCATCTAAAGTATTAACACCTCTATATCTTGCAGTACCTGTTTCAGTCCCCCTTAGATCGCTAGATGGGAATACATTTTGTTCTATGGTTTCCCATCTACTGAGCCCACACCCGCAATCTTCTCCATGTTCTTCATGATAGCCATGGGTTCTTATACCTGCCAATATTGCAACGCATGTCATTACCCAGACTATTATTATTTTTTTCATTATTTTCCTCTTCCAATTTTAAAGTTTAAAAAATATCTTCTTTCTTTACAAGTTATAATATTTA